>Ga0080013_1002672_pt1 | contig 20399 bp, 35 predicted proteins | sample ETNvirenome_6_85_FD_69236 | JGI IMG/M metagenome (GOLD analysis project Ga0080013, IMG submission 69236) | Marine viral communities from the Pacific Ocean - ETNP_6_85 (SPADES assembly) (version 2) | ecosystem: Environmental > Aquatic > Marine > Oceanic | place: Pacific Ocean | collected 2013-06-19 | reverse complement strand
AATGGATTTCAAATTATTCTAGTTTTTGGGATAATATTTCTGATGATGGAAAAACAGCAAATTCTGCATATGGAGCAAGAATTTTTAAGTGTCATAAATCAATTGTGAATGGTTTGTTAAATCAATGGGATTATGTGAAAAATGAATTATTAAGTGACAATGATTCAAGAAGGGCCGTTGTTCACATTAGGGTACCTGATGATTCTAAATATGCCAAACTTGATGTACCATGTACATTAACATTACAATTTTTTATTAGAAATAATAGATTACATATGATAACAAACATGCGATCAAGTGATCTTATATTTGGTATTACATATGATATTCCAGCATTTACATTATTTCAGGAAAAATTAGCAAATGAACTTAATGTTGAATTAGGCGTCTATAGGCATATGAGTAATAGTTTACACATTTATGAAAGACATTTTAAAATGTGCGAAAAGATTTTAAATTTAAGTAATTCTTCATTTGAAACACTTGAAATGCAAAAAATGCCTTATGCAGATGATAAAACATTTGAAGATTTACATTTATTACAAGATATGTTTAGACAAACAGATGATATAGATAGAATTACAAAAATTTTAAATTCATATGAATCTAATGAATATTGGAAAGATTGGGCAAAAATACTTGCTGCTCATAGAATTGGGAAGTTAGGTTATAAAAAATTAAAAAAAGATTTAATTAAAACAACTAATTTTATCGGTTATCATCAATTTGGTATTTAAAATGAAAACAGTGTTGCAAATAGGTGATTTAATACAAAATAAACAAACAGGTATTTTGGGTATGATTATTGATACTCATTTAATATCTTTACAAAAAAAATATTATTCAAATGGTAATTTAGATAAAAATATAAAACCTATATTTAAAGTATTACTTGGTAATGATGTATTAAGAATACCTCAAAATATAATTCACCACCATTGGGAGTTTATATGTTAGATATTAAAGAAGCATTAACGTATGATGATGTGTTACTGGTCCCACAATATTCAGATATTAAAAGCAGAAAAGAAGTTGATATTGGAAATGATTTAGATGAAAAAATTCATTTAAAATTCCCAATTATATCATCGCCAATGGATACTGTAACGGGGACTAATATGTCAGTTGCTATGGGGCTGTCTAACGGCCTTGGAATTATTCACAGATATTGCACCATTCATGAACAAATTGTAATGCTTCTAGATACTCGAAAATGCATACAAGATGATATGCCACTTGCTGCAGCTATCGGTGTTACGGGTGATTACTTACAAAGGGCTGTAAATCTTTATGATGCTGGCGCTAATATTGTTTGTATTGATGTTGCACATGGTCATCATATTTTGGTTAAAAATGCAATTAAAACAATAAGAAATGAATTAGGTAATAGTATACATATTATGGCAGGTAATGTGGCAACTCGAGAAGGTTATAGGGCTTTGTCAAGGTGGGGTGCCGATAGTATTAGATGTAATGTTGGTAGTGGTTCTATTTGTTCGACTAGGACACAAACAGGGCATGGTATTCCAGGATTACATACTATTTTTGAATGCGCAAAATTTAAATCGGAAAATAATGCAAAAATAATTGCAGATGGTGGTATTAGAACATCAGGTGACATTGTGAAAGCCTTGGCTGCCGGTGCTGATTTTGTGATGCTTGGTTCTATGTTGGCGGGAACAGATGAATCACTAGGTACAAAAATTGTTACTTCAAACGGAATAATTAAAAAAGAATACAGGGGTATGGCAAGCAAAGAGGCACAAATGGATTGGCGTGGGGAATATTATTCCGACGAAGGAATTTCAACAATGGTTGAATATAAAGGTAGTGTTGAAGATATATTAAAGGGATTAAAAAATGGAATTTCATCCGGTTTATCTTATTCCGGTGTAAGGACAATTCAGGAACTACAAAAAAATGCTTTGTTCATTAGGCAAACAAATGCAGGTTTAAGTGAAAGTCAAACTCATATTTTAAAGGTATAGTAATAGGTGTTTTAGGTGTCAAATTTTATTATATATTGTGGGCCAATGTTTAGTGGTAAAACAACATGTCTATTAAGTGAAATTGATAGATATAGCTATAAAAATAAAACAGTTGTTGTTTTTAAGCCATCAATTGATAAACGTTATTCAAAAACACAAATAATGACCCATAACGGTATTACGGTTGATGCCTTGCAGGTAGGAAAAGGTTCTGACATTGTAGAATATATTTTACGTTCTGATGTTGATGATTGTGATGTTATTGCAATTGATGAGGCATTTATGATAGATAATATATCTGATGCATTATTGTTTTTTTTCAAGCATGGAAAAGACGTTATTGTGTCTACACTTGATTTATCATCATCTTGTGAACCATTTTATGAAATTACAAAATTGTTACCATATGCAACTTGTGTTAAAAAATTTACAGCCGTATGTACAATATGTGGCACAGATGCACATTATACTTATAAAAAAGAAGAAGATGGTAATATTATTTCAATTGGTGGCAGTGAAAAATATGAGCCAAGATGTTGGAAACACCATCCGCATATTAATAAAAGGGATTTTGAATGAATTTTGTTACTGAATTAAATGTTGATAATTTTGATAGGCCAAAATGGGATTCAATATGGATAACATTTGCGCAATTGATTTCTGAACGTTCAGTTGATCCTCGCAGAAAAGTTGGTGCTATAATCATAACAGAAGATAATTCACAAATACTTGCATTAGGTTATAATGGTAATTATGTCAATGGTCCAAATGTAGTTGAATCAAATGAACCTGGAAAGAGTGGATTTATACATGCAGAAATTAATGCACTCTTAAAATTGGATTATAATAATCCTAAAAATAAAATAATGTATGTTACTACAATGCCTTGTCAGCATTGCGCCAAGTGTATAATTAATACCAATATTAAGGAAGTTGTATACTTAGAAAATTATAGGGATACCACCGGAATAGATATTTTGAGAAATTCCGGTATTAATGTAAGACAAGTATAATATTTATATAGTATAAGAAGGAGTATGTATGAAAATTTTATCTGAAAAGGAATTAATACATATAATTCGAGAAGAATATTATAAAATTTTACATGAAGTGAAAAAAAAATTAGATGTTAAGATTAAACAAACTGATATATCTTCAGATAGTGAATTTTTTAAGGTAAAACATGCTGAATCAGGATTACGATACACAATTGTAAAAATTATTTTTGGTGGCGATAAATTAAAACCCAATTCTCAGCGTCCCATTAAAGGTGTTCTTTTACGCCCATTTGATTCACCAGATAGTTCAGAATTTGATGTGAGTATTGATTTACTTAAAAAGGAATATGTTAGAGAAATTCCACAAAGTGAAGGTAATTAATAAATGAATAGTAAAAAATTAAATAAAATAATCCGTAATAGTCTTGGGTTTGATGATAAGAAAATATTGGATGAATCAATTGCCGCATCATCAAAACCCTTTAATTTAAATACGGAATTATTAACTGCTGAAACAAAAAACACACATTTACAATTATATAAGTCATATGTTGAAGCATTAAATTCTGTTAGTGCAAAACTTGATGTTGCCGACAGGGCGAATGCGAATAATCTTAATTCAGAATTTAGAAATTTAAAAATAAATGAAACATATAATCTAAATGCAGTTTATTTACATGAATTGTATTTGGCAAATATATCAGACGTTAATTCAGAACTTACAATGGATTCATTAACATATATGCGATTACAGCGTGATTTTGGAACTTTTGATGATTGGCAAAAAGATTTTATTGCAACGTGTTTAGTATCAAAAAATGGGTGGGCATGTACAGTATACAGTACGTTTTTGCAACGTTACATAAATGTTGCTGTTGATTTACATGATCAAAATGTTTTATTTGGTTTATATCCTGTAATTGTAATTGATATGTGGGAACATGCATATTTTAAGGATTATTTAAATAATAAAAAAGCATATGTAACCAATATGATGCGGGAAATTGACTGGCAAATTATTGAGAATAGATTTAAACGATCAGATGGAATTGCAAAGGCACTAGAATAATGAAATTAACAAGAAAAATTTTAAAGAGCTTAATTAAAGAAGCGTTGCTGTTAGAACAATCCACTAAGGATAGTAGTTTATCAATAATTTCAGTTGATGATCAAATTGATTCATTGTTAATTGGTTTTGAACGTGATTCTGTGCACGAAAAAGTTGCAACTGTTGAAAATTATTCATTATTAAATGTTATGCATACTTTATTCGAGCAGGAAGAAAAAGAAGAAGACGCTGAAGGTGAAGAACCTGCAAAAGCGGATGAAAAAGCAGAAGATGAAAAAGCGGATGAAAAAGAGGCTAAAACATCTGAAGAGATTACAACAGATGACGCATCTGCACCAGAACAACCTACACTTGATTTGAACAAATTTGCAATGAATGTTGCAAGATTACATACAAATAGCGTAAATTTATTAGATGTTTCAACTGTAATTGTTAATAGGGCAAAAAATTATGTAGAAAAAAATTATAGTCCTGATGTTGCAGCTGAATTAGTAAATATTTTAGAAACCCAGCATGGCGTTTATGCAACCGGTGATGGTCCTGATATACCATCTCCGCCACATGCAGAGAGGGCTGGCAAAGCAGATTTAACTTAAAATGGCAAATTGTATGAAAAAAAGCATACATGTGTCTTTATTAAAGGAAACACATGCAGGTTTACGGATTAAATCATTTGAATACGGATTGTCTATGACAGAAATGATTGAGGAATTTGCACAGCTTGTTGTTATAGATGATCCACACATAAAGAATATTTTAAATGAATTAGTTATGAAGAAAAGGAATAGAGAGGCTAGGAAATTATCAAATACTGATGCTGAATCTATTCTTGATATGATTAGTGAGAAGAGCCCTATTTAATTTTAACAAATTGGAGGAATAAATTATGGAATATTTAGATAAGGTGTCTAATGTTTTAAAGCGTTTAACAAGTGCCGCAGTCAGTATTCTGGCTTTGGCAGTGGTTTTACAGGTGTTATTTGGTCCTAATGTTGCATTTTTTCCAGTTGATGTTGTTGGTAATGTTATTGGCATAACCAAGCAATTAGGCAGCGAAGGCCTTGTTGGTCTCGTTGCAGTATGGGTTTTATTGAGTATTTTCAATAAGGAAAATTCTTAATATTTTTTTGGCTCTTCTCACTAATCTTGTTTTTATGGAGGGATATAATGGCAAAAATTAAAGCATTTATGGATAAACATGTTGAGAGATTTATTAGTCGTAAATTTTTGGCATGGGGTACGGCTACAGGTTTGTGCATGCATGGTATGTTAACAAGTAGTGATTGGGTTGCGGTAACACTGGCATACATTGGTAGTCAGGCGTTGGTTGATTTGGCAACCCAGTGGAAACATGGTAAAAATGATGGATGAACAATTATCAGAAAATTTTAAGAAATCTGAATTTCGTTGTAATGATGGTACATCTGTGCCATGTGAGTTAATGGATAATTTGAAAGAATTGGTAGAAAATTTACAAATTATTCGTGAATTTATTAATAAGCCTATTCATGTTATATCTGGTTATAGGAGCCCTAAATACAATAGAAAAATTGGGGGTGCAAGAAAGTCACAACATATGAAGGCAAAGGCTGCAGATATACGAATTAAGGGAATGAAACCGAGTGAGATTAGAGAAATTATTATTAATTTAATTAAAGAAGAAAAAATCATGAAAGGTGGTGTAGGATTATATACCAGCTTTGTTCATTATGATGTAAGAGGATTTAATGCACGTTGGAAAGGCTCAGGTGTAAAAGACTATAAACCATGAAAGTTTTAAGTTCATTTATATTTGCATTGTATTTATTTGGTTGTGGCCCTCAATATATTCAAGATCCAAATGCATATGTTTTTGTAACATCAAAATATGAAAATGAACCTGAAAAAATTATTGATAATAACGGATGTAAATCACAATTTAATTGTGTAGATAAATCAGCAGAAGAATGTGTTATAATATTATATGAATATTCTGAGAAATTTGTTGATGAAGGTAATAAATTAGTTTATAAAGAATTATATTTGTCTGCGGGTCTAGAATTTATGAAAGCTATGAGTATGTTGGTTAAGGCTGAAATAATATTAAAAAAAATTAATGATAAACATATCGTAATAAATGGTAATATAATTAATATTGTTAATCTTAAGAAAAAATTAAAAGAAAAAATTAAATTATGTGAATTAAAAATTAATCGTTATGGATCAGGAAATTGATATATGTTAACATTATTAACTATAAAAAAATATTGTAAGAAAACCTGGGCGTGGTTAAAACACAATTGGAAGGTACCATTTATAATTGTGTATACTCTGATTTTATGGCTTATTTTTAGACGAAAAAATGATGCATATGAGGTGTTAAAAATTCGTAGTGAAAGTTATGATGCACAGATTGCCGCAATTAATAAATCACATGAAAATGAATTACAAAAAAGAGACATAATTCTTGAAAAATATGGAGAAACCATTAAACGTATTGAAGAAGAATATAAGAAAAAAAATGAAAAATTAGATAGTGATAAGAAAAAAGCAGTTAAAGAAATTGTTGAAAAACACTACAACGATCCAGACGCTTTGGCACGTCTAATAGGCGAGAAATTCGGATTTAATTACTCGGAGACAGAATGAAATATATTTCAATATTAATAATAATTTTTACATTAATTTTTCCGGCACATTTATTTGCAGACACTCCCGAATTATCTCCAGAACCAAGAATTATCGGCATACAAAAAGGTGAACCTGCACCATATACAGGTGTTTTATTAAATTCTCTTGCCGCAGCAAGAGTTTTTGTTGATAAAGATTATTCAATGACAGAATGTCAACTTCGTATTGATTTTGCTGTACAAAATGAATTGGCAAGGGTTAATATGCTTTTAGAAACATCAAAGGTTAGTATGGAATCAATGAACCAACGATATACTGAAATTATTAAAATAAAGGATGGAGAAATTTTAAGGTTGACAGAATTGAATAGTGGGCAAAAGAATTATTCAGAGTGGTGGGCAGCCGGCGGTTTTATTGTTGGTGCGGCTTTAACAGTTGCACTTGTTTTTGCTGTTGCTGAAACCAAGTAATATTTAATTAAAACAGTGGAGATAAATAATGGCCAAAGTTATAGTTGAAAAAGACGCAATTAGACAATTAATTAAACAAACATTGGATGCTAAAAAAACAGGTGAAACAAAACAACCGGTAGTTGTTCCTGAGCCGGCACCTAAACAACCGACCCCTGTTGTTCCCAGCAGCATTTCTCAAACGCAGGTTGCTCATGAACAACCTCCAATTGATGATGAAAATTATGTTCCAAATGATGGCAAAGAATTAGGGTTTGCTGTTACATCGCTAGTTAAAGGTGTTCCAAATGAAAGGATTCAAGATTTTTATCTTGAATTAAAAGATTTGGTAACTTCATATATTTCATCTATACCTGATGAATCCAAACTGGAATCTTATATGCGAAAAGCTGTAAGAAAAATTATTTTAGAACAATCTGAAATTGAAGATTTTCTTGTTAAACGTGCAATTGAACAAGGTGCAGATGAATCATTACCACGTGCAGAGTTAATAAAATTAGGTAGAAAAGCAAGCACTGTCGCAACACCTGCACCTGCAGAAGAAAAACCTGAGCCTGATCCAGAATCAGTAAAAAGTGCAATCTTAGATACAATATATACAGAATTTGATCTTGGGACACATCACGATAGGGGTGGATCTAAGAAGATTTATAGAAAAATTACTCAAATGTTTCCAGGCAATTGGCAGTCATTAATTACTATTGATGATGTTAAAAATAAATTATCAGAAGTTGGATTTGATGGTCAAGTGTCAGATGCACAATTATTAAAAATCTTGGGACAAGAGAGCAAAACAAGAACTTATCGTAAGGGTGAATTATCATTAAAAGATATTTCGGATGTAATGGAACAACAAACCGGTAAACGACCAAGTGTGTCAGGTTTACATAGGATTATAAATCAAGCATTAGGTAAAGTTGCTGCCGGTGGTCAATCTGAAATTGCTGAGATGATACCAAAATATAAAGAAAAGTTTCAACAATTTAGTGAAAAATATGACAGTCTACTTAGCCAACATATTAGTAATCTTGTAACATCTGGATTTAATCGTGAAGATTTGGATTATATTGTGGGTAGCAGGGATGCAAATGAGATGAAAATTGCCGATGAATTAATTTCGTCTGCATTAGCATATTCAAAACAGGCTGGCCTAACAGTAAAAGAAAATGATATTAATGTATTAAAGGACGTTATTCTAGATAAAGACTTTATTGCAAGTGGAATGATTGATGAAAGTGAATTAGTCGATAATTCTCCAGGCATAGAAAACTCGCCTGGTTTTAAAAATGCAATTGATGCTGCAGGTTTACATAAGGGGATGCCGTCAGTACCTGATGAAGTATTAGTTCAAATGGGTCTTAAAAAACGTAGAAAACCAAAAGCATAAATTATGAGAAGTATTTTGGAATTAATGTCAGGTCTAGAAAAGAATATAAGACAACAAAATTCTTTATTAGAAAGTAATATTATAAGCTATAATCTACCTCATCAGGCTGAAGTTTTACCAGTTAAAAAACGAAAACAGTTAGAATGGGAAATTATAGAATCTCCACCACGCCTAAAAAGAACATATTCTTTTAAAAATCAAGAGCATTTAATAGAGTTTATTGGTGCAGTTATTGAATACCAGAATATTTCACACCACCACGGTAAAATTATAATTGATATAAATGATGTTACAATAACAGTTAATACACATGATTTGAACGATGTTACTGAAAGAGATTTTGAATATGCTAGAACATTGTCACAAATATATGATGATATTTTAAATTTATTTTAATTATTAATTTTTATCAATAAAATAAATCTATCTATAATGAGGTTAAATTTATGTCTAATGAAAATATTATAATGAGTGATTCATTAAAAGATGTTTTAGATTTAACGCAATTTGATGTTGATGATGAATATAATAGTGAAATATTTTGTAATGTAATAAGTGATGATTATAATGAAAAATTTAATGTACTTGATTTTCAAATTTATAGTTCTGAAAAAAATGTAAATTCAATTAATAAAATTTTTCTTGTAGTTAATAAAAAGAATGTTGCTAAACTCATAAAAAAAATAAATAATCTTAGTTTTAAATTAGTGGTAATTGATAAGACTGTTGCAACATTTAAAACAAAAAACAAAAAATTTTGTTATAGTGTATTTAATCATGAACAAATGTGCATTTTTAAATTAAATCAACATATTTAATATTAAATGGGTATTTTAAAAAAAATAATACGACAGATTCTGATTGAAGAATTTGAAGGTGGTAAGGTTGGGCGTATAGTTACACCAAAACAAAAAATTATTATTGATAATGGTGATAGTGAAACAATTTTTTATCCTGGTGTTAGATACATTGTAGTACGCGAAACACCATTAATGATTGCAAAAGAATCATTGCCATATGCTGGAACGCCATTAAAACGTCAATATCATTCAATACCACCAGGAAGAAGTCAGCATGGATTTCCATCAGGGCATCATATGTTAAGTAAAGGTATATTGCAAAATGGCATTGAATTTAAAAATTTAGACATGTGGGAATATATTTAGTTTAAGGAGGTATATATGTTTTATTCAACAGAAAAAGAATTGGTAGAAGATGAATTAGAATTTGATAAATTCATGGATAATATTGTAAAATCTGAATCAAATAAAAAAAATAGACAGGAAAAGGCAGCCGAGGCTGAAGAAGAAACCCCAGCGAGAAGATATAATAAGTTATATCGTGAGCATTGGATGAACAAAACAATAGTCAAAGGTGAATAATATGGCCGATATTTATTTAAAGACAAAACAGGATGTTAAAGAATTTCTTGAAATTTTAGTTGAGGAATCAATTACAAAGGCAACACATGACGTTGAAAAGGACAAGCAACAAAGATTAGCACGTGATATCAATAAATTAAAAGAGGCTGATGAGGAAGAAAAGAAAAAAGAAGCTGGGGATGAAGAAAAGAAAAAAGAAGCTGGGGATGAAGAAAAGAAAAAAGAAGCTGGGGATGAAGAACCTAAACCAAAGGCTGGTGAAGAGGACGTAGCTCCATCGGCTTCACCGGTAGAAAAAAAGGATGTAGATATAATTTCTGCACAATCAATTATTGATAAACTCAACAGTATAAGAAGTGGAAAATCTTTAAAAGATAAAAAAGTTAATAAAGCAATGGTTGATTATTTTAATAGCCTTACACCGGGAGAAAAAACAGCATTAAATACTTTTATTAGGGGTTTAGAAGATATAATCGTTGGCGGTGAAACCGGTAAAAAAACCGCCACAGAAGAAGATCCAGGCAAAACTGTAGATATTGAAAAAACAACACCGGAAGAAAAATCACCGTCGGCAGATACCCCTCCTCCAGGCGCAGAAGATACAACACCACCAATCAAGGTCGGTGAAGTTCAATCTGAAGCAATGCGTAGATATGCAAAAAGTTTAATGTGTTAATGGATTATAAAATGGAAACTGGGATACGAAAGCTTATACGAGAAGTTGTTATAGAAATAATTCCTGTTACATTAACAACTGGAAAACAGGTATCATATGGTTGTGATGATCACCTAAATGATTTAGATGTGATATTAAACTATTTATTATTTTTACGTAATAATCATAAAAGAACAACTGCGTCAAGAACTGACTATGCAAGGGCAATTAGTAGATTAAAAAATCAAATTCGTAAGGCTAAGAAATATGCAGAAAACAACCAATAATAAAACCCAATTAAATGAATATAAAATAAGGCAACAAATTAGGCATATTCTTGTTGAAAAAAGAAATAAATCTAGGTTATTAACAGAACAAGGTGAAGGGTTTCGTAAAGGTGGCTTTTGGGATGATTGGGCAAAGGCAGGTGGATTTTTTGCTATATTTATAGAACCGGTTGGTGATGTATTTAAAACGTTTAAATGGGGTATAACAAGAACAGTAAGAAGTTTTAGGAAATTTTTTGGTGAAATTACAGGAGTTATTGGTAAATCTGTTGGTTTGGTATCAGAGGAAGAATTTGAGGCATTCAGGCAACAAGAGCAAGATGCATTAAAAGCAATTGACAATAAATATAATGAAGTTCTTCAACGAAATAAAGATGCAATGTTTGGTGGTGCCGCAGCAGGATATGCAATGATGTTTAATCCAGGCTTGTTTGTTGGCGCTTGGTTAACAAAAAAATCACCTGAAATTGCAGCCGGTGTTTTAAGGGTTATGTCAGGTGATGATGCTGATGTTAATAAGGCATTGGATGGGGTTGGTTTGAGGGAAAAACCGGTTGATAGATTTCGTCTGGATAAGTCAGGGAACATGTATCAAGAACAGGAATATAGGGATGATTATCTAGCACGCAGAAGAGAAATGAAACCATATATGACATCAACAAAATCACTTCGTAAAAGAGCAGGATATGAACCAAAAACTGGCGTTGGTGCAACTTATTTAAACAGGCATTCTTCTCGTTATGGTGGAAGAAAGACAGAATCACGTATTAGGCCGGTATATGTTAATTTGTTAATTGAACAGGATAACAAGGGTGAAATTGACCCAGAGCAGGAAAAAAAGATAATTCAATTATTTTTAGATCCTGCTGGCCCGAAATATGATGAAATTGAAAAAATAACAGGTATCGAAATTCCTAGCGATGTTAAGTCAATCAAGCCATTACAAATACTTGATGCTAAATCAAAAAAATTTAGTAATGCTGCCGTTGAAGAATTATCAAAATCACATCAAAAAATTTTGACGCGTATAAAAGATGTTTTAGCATCCAAGACACCACAAGAATTAAATACCAAATTAGGAAAAGAAGTTATTCCAATTTCAAAAGAACCTGATTTAAAGGATAAACAATTTAAGGAATTTTTAAAATCATTTGCACAAGATGTTGCCAAAGGTAAACCAAAACAAGCAACGTCTGAAAGTAAATTTTATAACGACTTGGCAAGAATTAATGAGAATCTTGTTGATGCATTTAAAGATATATTAGGCAAAAAAGATGATAGTGATGACTCACTTGAAAATTTACCACCTGATGTACTCGAACAAGCAAAAGAAGAGTATATAAAGAATTATAATAATATTTCCATGCAAATTGCCTTAGAAGGACTTAAGAAGGCATATGTTAATGGATTTAAAACAAGAACAGATCCAAGAAGTTCTGCTTCAATAGTACCAGAATTACAACAAAAATACGTTGAGTTGGTTTCCCAAATAGAGGCAATATCAATTGCTGGTGCAGAAGAGTAATTTAATACATATAAAAACATATTATTATTGTTTAACATATAAAATGATTATATGAGGTATGTTTTTGGGAAAAAAATCCAATGAAGAAACAATTAAAATTATAAAGACTAAAAATTTACAATTAACCACGCTTGAATTAATTCATTTACGTGATTTATTTTCAATAATCCTACCAGGTGGAAATTCTGTTAGTAAGTTACTAGCCGAGGTTGAACAACGTAGTATTGTAGACGATACTTTATGGAATAAAATTGAAAATTTATGTGTGAAATCTAGTTTACCAATCGGAAATTCAGCCCCAGATTATGTTATAGGTTTGTTACAAACGCCACCTTTGGGTGTTATTCCAATTAATTTAACTGATGAAATTGTTTTAAAATCTGAAGAGAGTATGAAAGAAGAAAATAGTAATTAACGTTTATTTAAACCCAAACCCAGTAAACCCGATTGTAACTTGACCTTTGTTACTATTTGAACGAAGTTTTTTAACTTTATTACCACTTAGTATCCATCCTCCCAATTGTTTCTGTTGAAAATGGTCTAACATATTTCTAATTTCTTTTCTAACTTTATTGCGTAATCGTGTTTCAGTAACTGTATCCTGAAGTTCCGCTCTTATATGATTACGTAATTGCTGTTCTAATTCAGAATCATTTTCATTTTCATTTAGGTTATTTGTTTCATTATCAATTGTACCTCGATAATCTTCTGTAATCAAACCAGCAAGTCGCAATTGACGTGTACTATCATAATTCATTTAAAATTCTCCTTGTTTATATTATTATGTATTATGTTATAATGGTTTTATTGAAAAATAAGCAATATTAATTACCTGGAAATGGTGAAAATGTGAAAAAATTTACTATTGGTCAAATATTATATGTATTATCTATAAACAAAATGCAACTTGTACCAGTAATGGTAACTGAAGAAACATCAAAAAAGACAATTGATGGGGAAACAATTACATATAAAGTTATTTCAACTGATAAATGTACATACACTTTGGATGAGTCCTTTGGAGATAAAATTTATGATAGTTTAGATGATGTTAAAAATACATTGGTTGAGAAATCAATGCAAAAAATTGATTCTTTAATTGAACAAACTATGTTAATTACAAAAGAAAATTTTAATTATTTGAATGATAACGAGGTTTTAATCAGTGTTGGAACAAAATAATAAAAATATTAAATTTTCTGAAGAAATTAGAAGATTATTGCTTGAAGGTGTGAACATACTTTCAAATACCGTTAAAACAACACTTGGTCCACGTGGTAGGAACGTTGTAATTGAACAACTTGATGGTTTACCGTTAGTTACAAAAGATGGTGTAACTGTTGCAAAATCAATTAATATCAAAGAGAAATTTAAAAATATGGGTGTACAGTTGGTAAAGGAAGCCTCGGCAAGAACAAATGATGTTGCAGGTGACGGTACAACAACCGCAACAGTACTTGCCCAGGCAATATTTTCTGAAGGTTATAAAATGGTAACAGCCGGTTATAGCCCAACCGTAATTAATAAAGGTATTGAATATGCGGCAAAAATAATTTTAAATGAATTACAACAAATGTCAATTCCTGTAAAAGATATTAAAGATATTGCAAATGTTGGTTCTATATCAGCAAATGGGGATGAAAAAATTGGTGATTTGATTTCTAAGGCTGTTGATGCTGTTGGCAATCATGGTGTTGTGTATGTTGATGAGGCAAAAGGATTTCAAACAAGTCTTGATATTGTTGAAGGGATGCAATTTAATAGGGGATACATTTCTCCTTATTTTATTACGAATCAAAATAAAATGACTGTGGAATTAGATAATCCTTATGTGCTAATAACAAATAAAAAATTAAATTCTATTAAAGATCTTGTAAAAATTCTTGAAAAAGTTGCTCAAGAAAATAAATCATTATTAATTATAGCTGATGATATTGATGGTGAAGCATTACAGGGGTTAATTGTTAATAAATTACGTGGAACATTGAATGTATGTGCAATAAAAGCTCCAGGGTTTGGTGATTTTAGACATGATTTGTTATCAGATATAGCTTTATTTACACAAGGCGAATTATATGTTGATTCATCAGATTTTCAAGTATTCAACAAGTTAGGGAAGTGTAAAAAAGTTTTAATTGATAAAAACAAGACAACACTTGTTGGGATTAAAAAGTATCAGGATGTAATTAAATTACGTATAGATGAATTAAAAAACCAATTAGAAAATGAAATATTAGATGATGAAGAAATAGTAAAAATTAAGGATAGAATTTCAAAATTACAAGGAGTAGTGGCAGTTATTCATGTTGGTGCAACGACGGAGATTGCGTTAAAAGAAAAAAGAGATAGAATTGATGATGCACTGAATGCTACAAAGGCGGCTGTCAGTGAAGGAATAATTCCTGGGGGTGGTTCTGCCTTAATTAAGTGTTTAAATACACTAGAGTGTTTACAAGATGTCCCAAATGAATGTCAATTCGGTGTTGATATTATGAAAAAAGCAATTTGCTCCCCGTTTAAACAAATATTGAATAATGCCGATATTAATGTCGCTAACTTAATTGATAGTATAAAAAGTTCTGATGATTATGTTGGTTATAATGTTAAGAATAATGAAATATGTAACCTTATAGATCAGGGTGTTGTTGATCCAACAAAAGTAACAAGAACTGCACTTGAGAATGCTGTTTCAGTTGCAACAATACTACTAACAATTGATTCCGCAATTGTTTATGATAATTCTACTTGATATTTATTGTTAAGATGTAACGTTAAATTAATTATGATTATGAATTGTAATATATGATTACTTATTTATTAATATTGATAATTTATTTTATAATGTTTTTAGTCTATTATCTAAAGACAACAATTTTTTTAATAAAATTTTTATCAAAAAGGTAAAAGCAATGAGCCAAGATCCGAAAGATTCAGATTTATTTTTAGATTTATTAACAAAAATAATGTTAAAGTCAAAAAATTTAGCTGTTGATGATAATAATCAATTGGCAATTGATAATGAAGTAAAATTACAAGATGCACGTTTAAAAATAACCATATGCCCAACAATTGATAGTATTTATTCATACCCAGAAATAAAAAATAATATTTTTGTGTATGCAAAAGATAATCGTGAGGCTAAAAATATTATTGCTGTGAATCAAGCAATGGGGTTTGATGCCTTTAGTGTATATATTAATTAATGGAAAATAAACAAGTAAAAAAAAAGAAACGATCAAAAAAGAAACGATCAAAAAAGAAAATATTATCAAATTTCACTCTAGATGAAGTCTTATATCAGGTTGGTGACAAGGTTATTATAGAATATCCGTGGTTAGAAAAACAAGTAATTGCTGAAATAACTAAAATAAATGAAAAAACACATGATGTTGATGTACTTGATTTAAAAAGACAATTTTTTCGAGGTTTTAATTATAAAACACTTGAAAAACATAAAATTAAAGTTAAAATTGTAAAGAATGATTGAATTAAATTTAGCAAAATGTATTTTAAAGAGTAATAGACGAATTATTAATCTATTATCTAAACATAATTTTAGTGAAACAAATGTTTTTATATTAATACAACTTCATGAATTAATAATACAATATCGTATACTGTCGAAGACTAAATATAGTAATATACCTATTGAAAAAATGATGATTAAGCATATTTTTAAGAATTATCAATATCTTTGTTCAAATAATATATCAATATTATTACATTAAAATAAACTTAAAGTATTCTTTAGGTATAATAAATAATGAAATTTAGGTATATAGGGAGAATATGGGTATTAAAATAAAAACTATGGATCAATTATCTGTAGAATCTGATAATAGTTTAAAGGATAGATTAAATATGCTAAATCATTTAACTTTTGTTTATAAACGAAAAGAATTAAATACACATGATATTGAAATTGAACTTTGTTGGGTGCAGCGTGAAATTGAAATACGTAAAACTCGTTCTAAATTACATTCAGAATATAAAAATCGAAGGCGACGAAGATAATGTATAAACTTGTTGGATCAATATTAGGCATTGGATTTTTTATTGTTGTTTTAACAGTTATATCTGCGTTTATTGTTAATCTTATTTTTTATTTTTTGTGGAATATTATAATGCCTGTATTGTTTAATGCACCAAAACTAGGGTTTATACAAAGTTGGGCTCTTTTGGTTATTGCTAATTTATTGTTTAGTAATGGAACCGTTCAAACGGCAGTTGTATTATTACAGACAACCCAACAAGATGATGAAAAAGAATTGTTAAAAGATTAAAAATGCATTTTAGGGGTGTACACCGTTAACGTTGTGTTTATATTTTGTAATGTTGGCATTTATAAAGAGAGTTTATAAGTTGCTAATTACACAAATATGACATCTTTAAATTAAAATTATATTTTATCACTTATAAAGTGCAATTATTGAAAAATTAATTTATAATAATGTTATAGTGGTGATCATGGTAGACATTGTGATCATTTATTAAATATTTGTGTTTTACTTAAGGAGATATTGTGAATACATTACATAGTTATTTTTCAAACATTAAAGCCCCATTACTCACAAGGGAACAAGAAGTAGATTTATTTAAAAAAATTGCCGGTGGATCTTCACTGGCAAGAACAAAAATTATTGAATCAAATTTACGTTTAGTTATTTCTATTACTAAAAAATATAAAAAAATTAATAATCTTGAATTTGAAGATTTAATTCAAGAAGGTAACATTGGTTTAATGAAGGCAGTTGAAAAATTTGATTATACAAAGGGTTTTAGATTTTCTACATATGCAACTTGGTGGATCAAACAATCAGTAATGCGGTTTATTACTAATAAAAGCAGAACGATTCGATTACCTGCACATGTTACAGGAATGTATAAAAAAATTAAAACGACAAAAGAAGAATACATTAAGACTTTTAAAGTACACCCGACACATGCTGAATTGAGCGATATTTTGAATATTTCTGAATCACTTGTCAAATCTGTGCTTGAATCAACAAATGCGAATATTTCTCTTGACGGACCAAAAATATTGAATGATAATAATTCTAATAGTTTGAGTAATTTTATCGAAAGTCAAACAGCCGAATCACCGTTTGATACCTTAAATAGAAAGGAAATAACAAAAATGATTCGAAATGTATTATCTTTACTCACAGCAAGAGAAGAGGCAATTATACGTTTACGATTTGGTATTAGCGAAAATCCTAGTGATGGCAATAATTGGCCAATAACTAACGAAATGAAACGAAGCTTAAAGAGTAAACTTCGTTAACATTAATAAAATTTAATTTATAATTAATTTTTTAAAGGAAAATTTTTATGAAGTTAATACCGCCAAGAAATTTTATATATCATAATGAAAATATTATATTTTCAGGTTATCCAGATATTGAAAATATACGTTTTATAAAATCATTAGGATTTAGGAAATTTATTAATGTTTGTGAAATTTGGCCTAAACCTCATGAAGCAGCACTTGCAAAGGAATTACAGATTAAATTAATGCATTATCCATTGACAGTGGGTGAATATTCATTTTCTCCTATTGATGAAGATAAATTGGCCGCAATTATCAACATAATAGTGCAAGAAATAAATAAAGGTTCAAAAATTTATGTGTATGACGAGGTAGGTACTAAGAAGGTTGGGTTAATATCTGCGATTCTTAGAAAAATAGAAAAATGGGATTTAACATCTGTTTTACTAGAATACCAGCGAATTGCAGGTACTGATGCAAGTAATTTTAGCACAAGATTTGTTTGTAATTATAATATTTCACGTTGGCATTAATTTTAATTTATCAATACAATATTATGCACCATAATTATATTATGTTGTATTAATATGGGTTATAAATATGAAAATTACTAAATTAGAATTAAAAAAATTAATAAACGATGTCCTTAGAGAAGTATCAGAAAACAATTTGGATGAAGAAGAATTGGTTCAACGTAGTGGTGAATTAGAATTAATTCATGATAATGAAAGTTATATGGCAAAACAAAATCTTGAAAATATAGCGAGATATTCACAAAGTTTACATGATTCATTACCAGATGATTATCCGTTGCCAGATTGGGCAGAAAATAAAATTTCAATTGCAAAAGCCCATATTTCTGATGTTAAACATTATTTAGATTATAATTTACAGCGTAAAGATAAGGTACAACATATAGATACAGAGAAAATTTGTAGTTAACTGGAGATCATAAATGTTATTAGATGGTGATAGACTTGTTAATATAATTCGTGAAGAAATTTCAAAAGAAGAATTTATTGTTGAACGTCAAGAAGAAGATTCAGAGGATATGGCACTTAAACCGGATGAGGCAAAAAAAATGCCATACCATGAATTAGTTGATTTGCAACAGGCGGTTTATGATTTATTCGAAAAAACATTTGATAAACCAGTTGATAACCGCCCGGAAGAACAAAAATCTTTGCTGGCAACAATGAAAGTAATAGAAAATGAGATACAGTCTGATGAAAAACAAAAGCAAAAAATTGCATTTGATAAAAAAATTAAAAAAGTAGAAGAATAAAATTAATATGTGAAAAATTAGACTATTTGTGATAAAATAAACTAAACTAGTATAAAATAAATTTAAACACAGGTAAGTCAATGATCAAACAAAATATCAAAATTAATACAAAAAAACATGTGTCAGCCCGAAAAAGCATCGGTAGGTTCGATGGTAAAAATAAATTTTCAAATGTTGAATTTTTAAAAATTACTAGAGCCCTTTATGATAAATGTGTTCAAAATATTGGGCCACACAGTTTTATACAACACGTAGAGTTAAATCTTGATGATGTTGAAAATATTGATTTAGTTGAAAAAATGGATTCAAGTTTTATACGATTTGGCATAAATGAGAATGATAAATTTTTTATGGAGTCAAGTAATAGTGGTGAGGTTACATATGAAAATTATGAAAAAGTATTTCAAACATTAACTGATTTTAAATTAACATTTAAATCATTATATGAAAATAAAAATTTTATTAAGTCATTACGTTCAATTTCTAGCACAATTGGACCAGTTAGGTATGATGCAGAATTATTTCCGGTATTAACACACCAAGGTGATGATAATGGTTATATCACGTTTATTGCAACCAAATATAAAAAATCAGCGTTTGGTTCTGATGGTAGCCTGGTTGTATTCAAAACAAGTATATGGGATACCCTGGAAAAGACGTGGTATCGACCAGTCCTTGAAACTAGTGTCCAACTTATGGAACATATCAAACAATTGTCATATCATGATATGTGGGCTGATGTTTGGAAAATTTATACAAATGAATCTGATTTAAAACTTAGTGGAAAACTAATTTTAGATTTTAAAAATTTAAATAATATTTTAAATGATGATAAATCATATAATCATGCGTTGGTATTTTTAAAATCTAAAAAACGTACTTCTGAAAAAATTAGAATTTGCAATATTCTTAATGGTACACGTAAATCATTACAATCATGTTTGGATAAATTTGCACAAGCTACATCATCAAAATTAGGGGGTACAGAAAGTTATATTGAAGGTGTGGTTTTACGTATTAAAAATGATGATGGATCAATGTATGAAATTAAAGGAACATCTAAAAAATTTGATGAAAACAAGAAACAGCTTTGGTTTCATAGGAATCATATTAATAGCTTAGAAAAAAAATTAATTGATAAAATTTTGACCAGTATATATGGGTTTGATTCAACATCACCAGTTGCACTTAATAAATTTATAAGGACCGCCGCAGAATCATTTAATCCTGTTATGGGTGATATAAAATTTGAAGATCAATTCTATATTCACATGTTATTAAAATGTAAGTCTATTGAAAATAAAAATTTATCAACAGATTTTAAGGAATTTTATACAATATACACACAAATTAAAAGTGATTTTGAAAGAAATAAACTGTGGCTTGATCCTGATACAGCACAAAAAACTTATGTAGTAATTGACGATTTTTATGTCAAATTTATGCATATAAAACAATTGCTAAGTACATATGA
>Ga0080013_1002671_pt1 | contig 20406 bp, 7 predicted proteins | sample ETNvirenome_6_85_FD_69236 | JGI IMG/M metagenome (GOLD analysis project Ga0080013, IMG submission 69236) | Marine viral communities from the Pacific Ocean - ETNP_6_85 (SPADES assembly) (version 2) | ecosystem: Environmental > Aquatic > Marine > Oceanic | place: Pacific Ocean | collected 2013-06-19 | reverse complement strand
AATCAATTGCAAAATCGTTAAAGTCCTTTTGATTGAAATAGATTGTTTCGTTGTTATCTGTCATCTTTAACGTAACATTATTGCGAACGGGTGTGGCAGTTCCTTCAATTTGATCAAAGTTTAGTAATGCGGGCCTTCCTCGTGTGGAAACAGGACGCAAATCATAGCGCGCCAAGGACGCTGAGAATGCTGATCCCGTGAGAACGGAGATCATGTTTTCTCTACGCTCTTTTCTCACAATCGGGTGATAGTGCTGTCTGACTTGCTTCCAAGATGGGTGTCCATATGGGCCCTGGCGGTGGAGTAAGAGGCCATTTAGTGCTCTTGCTGCACCATTGGGCGCCCAGCCTACCACAGAAGATGAGGCAGCTATATTAAGCGGAGTCATCGAATTTCCTGCATTCACTCTCCCAGAAGCATAGTATAAGGCTCTAACTTCGTTAGCCGTTAAGATTGTATTCCAGACACCAACGTCGGCTATTTGACCAGTAAATTGTGTTCCGAGATCGTTCGCATTATTTCCTATATAGCAATTATTACTATCGATTCCAGGCCATGTTCCGACTCTAGACTCCGAGGCCGGGGCGCTTATGAGGACGCCATCTAGATAAATCTTTGCATCATTTGCTGTACTACTGCCATCGTAAGTAGCGACAACATGGTGCCATTTCTCCTTTGTCAAAACACTAGCAGCGGTTTCCCAGTTAACATGACCACTGGTGCTCCAATATGTATCAAATGATAAATAAAGGGATGTTTTGTGAGTCTGGAACGTGACCCCGGGATTTAAACCAAAGCTAATAATACGAGGATAATTTGCGGCAGGGCTATCATCGACATAAATCCAAGCTGCAAAGGTCATTTGCTGAGTGGAACCGCCGCCTGTATCATTACCAATAATGGCATCCCATGTGGCGCCGCCGCCAATATTTACTCTGTCGCTAGTGCCATCAAAAGTGCAGGAAGCTGTTTGAATATAAGGAGTTGGGAATAGAGCTTCTGTATATGCTGGGCGGTCGTTTGATGCATCAAATGTACCTGTTTTGCCCTTTCCGCTGCTATCAACAACGTCGCCCGCAGAGGATACATCTTCATCCAACCTCCACCATCCTTGCAGGGAACCAGAGGATGCATACAGGCTTCCATCAAAGTTGTTGTTTGTTAAATCATAACTAAGAGAGCCGGCGCCGCCTGTAAGCTGGAATCGGTTTAGGATATTCAGGAATCTGAAATTAGCGACGGAAACCGCGTCCGGAGACGGGCGATCCCCCCCCTGCAAATTAGGATAACCTAGTGTATTAATACTTGATGAAATTGGTTCATATATTATGGTGTTAAGGCCAGCAAAATCTACCGGTATATAGTCAAAGGCCGGCTGCTGATCGATAACTTCTTGATCATACCCCCACACCATAGCAGAACCGCTTTTAAGACGATGGAGATCATATCGACCACTAACAAGAGCGACCGCTTTGCTGGCGCTAACAAAATCAATTGCATCTTCATAAACGTCTCCGGGCTTGTGCGCGCCATAGATACTTCCAGAGCGTCGTACTTTAAAGTTTGCCGGCGTATATTCATATACTTGATATGTGTTTGTTGCGGAGGCTGTAATCCAAGCATATTGCTTGGTAGAGCGCGGGATTGCATGCGTAACATAATAGTTATCAAACTGAGATGCGGTAACCGCGCCTAGGCCATCGTTACCTAATGCGGAGGCTGTCAGTTTAATAACGTTTACACGATTTCTGTTTGTCTTATGGAAAGCAGGCAACTGATCATAAGATTTTCCTGGCGGATTGCCACTGTCTATTGTCTGTCCATCCGGAGAAACAACAGAGCCGCCTGTGAGGATAGAATCGTAAGTACCGGTCATGTATAGGGAATCTCGGCCGAAGCGTGCGTTATGGCGCGCCAGATGCGATCTTAATCCATAATCTCGGCCATGAATATCATATACCTTTACTGACTCCACTCTTTCATCTGAACCTCGCAGCTTCTTTAATTGATCAGAAAGAGAGCCACTTGGGCCTTGAGACTTCCGGTGAACGGTGAGATTCCTGAAGTTTATTGTATTATATACAGAGAATTCGCCGGCGCGGACATCTTGAAATCCTCTCGCCATCGTTTCTCGACCGCCGGGTGCGCCGAATCGAGAGGTGATTACGGACTTGTTTGTGTTGCCGCTAATATCTGTGACGGTATAATCCATGTTCATGTTATAGCGGCCACCTCCGGCGGGTCCAGCAAGCTTACCACCACCTCCGGCTAGCGGCATTGGAAGCGCCAAGAAGTTGCGCATTTGGATTGTGCCGGAAAGATTGGCTTGAGACGTAATAATATCAGGCAGTTTTGGCGGATTTTCGATAAATGCGCGTGGGTTCTGCCATGCACCAACAGTGTTTACAACTTGATAATTCTTTTCGTAGTTTCCGATAATCGTTGAACCGGTCCTCATTTGAATGTTCTTAATGTTGACGGGTCTCTTGATTAAGGGATCTCGATAGTAAACTGCTCTGGGAGCATTAAAGTTTAAGATTACAGGGTCTGCACCGCCGCTCATACCGAGAACGGTTACGTTGGAAGCTGCGTCTGTAATTGCGATATTACCTTTGCTACCTCTCGCCTTGATTCTTCTAGAAACTGGAGTTCCGAATTCAGTATTTGACAGGTCAACAACCCATTGTTGATCGTCTTCATCGCCAACATCCACAGCATTAGAAGCGGTAATGCTTAAATCGCCGGCATTATACAAAGTATTGATTGCATTAGCCAGATTTTGGGCAGCAGAGCCGGTATTTGCGCCGGCACCCCAAGAGGCAGTTTTGCCTGAAACGCCGGAGGAGGGGTTGTAAACAAACCTATATTGATTTTGGCCAGTTCCGCCGTCTGCAATTTCAACATATTGATCTTGAGAAGGAACACCCGTTAACGTTATTTTACCACTAGCTGTTAAAGGCCCTGCGCCTACATCTGGGTCAGGATAATCAACTCCCACCATTCCGAGAGAGCCAGTAGTTCTGGAGCCGGAACCTGAGAGCACAGGCGCGGATCCCAGCAACAATCTCCAGGCTTCTGGACGTGTCTTTTTATTGGCTAGGTTTCCGCCTGAACTGCCAGTATTAATTCCAATGTGCCTGGATTGATGGCCGCCGACTACAGCTTCTGTAAATGTTCCTTGCATCGGAATTTCGAAGTTGCCGCCATATACATCGTGGTGCAAGTTTGTAATTTCGATCCCGCCAGTAACTCTATCATAAACGTGCTTGTTATAGCCAGTTTTGAGAGAAGAACTCATTATATTAAACGGGAAGGCGAAAGACGACTTCATGTTATTGTAGCCTATGCCATCTTCCCAATCGCGTCCGTGCTGAACTTTGACCACTCTCTTAATCTTTCTCTTAAGATCTGGATTATCAAAGTTTACCGGGAGACCCACTAAATCTAACATTTCAGCCAATAACACATTTTGAGGAACAAAAATCTGTCCATCATCACCGGTGTTAATCGGACCAAACGGATATAGTGCATTATAAACAAAATGCATATTTCTTGGCTGCTTAAAGTTTACGCCGCCTTTAATTGCGCTTGCGCTAAGATTGGTGAAAGCAACGCTTGTGGGTTTCTGGAAATTTCTCTTTGCAAATTCGTCAGCGTTTTTATATTGATCTCCATCAGGAGTTGATACTACAAACGGTGGTGTTTGCAAAGTTGGCGCCGAGTAGACCACTTTTCTATAAATCTCGCGCTGTGCGTCTACTGTTGCATCTCCAGAAGTTAACTCATCAGATGTTCGCAGTGCTCTTGCTTTCCAGAAATATTCATGCTTGTCTTGTGGGCGCGGGGATGCGGCCAAAGTAGTAGAGCCTTCTTGATAATTATATCCTAGAGCAGGCCCACCTTCGAAGGCTGCTTCTGGATCGGGAGCCTTTACATCGATAGTAGGATATTGTGTTCTATATTTGTTCCTCTCTAACACATGACTTTCAACGGTATTATATGTATCTGCTGCGAATTCAGAAGATGCCGGCATTAGCTGGCCCATAATAATAGAAATCGCGTCATCAAACCATTTGTAATATGCAATAAACTTTTCTACATCACTAACTTTATTAACTCTGCGGAAGAAAAGCTCTCTTAGCTTTTCTAGTGATTTGTAGCGCCCACGATAGCGATTTACCGGTTCGCCAATTATATTATTAAAATCGACAACCCCAGCAAAGAAATTAAGCATCTCTTCAGAGATTGCTCGATACATGCTCTTTTCAACTGTGTGGACAAAGCTTGGTACAGTTTCGACAACACCAAAAACTTTGTCGTCTTCGGATAATATTTGAACCATATTTGCGGATGTAACTCTTTCTGGTTCTATAAACCTGAATGCATTCATTCTCTCTTTTATTACTACATCTAATGAAGAGGTTGCAAAGCCGGATCCAGATCCTGGATGTTGCATACCAGCAATATTGCCAACCCATCCATCGGCAGGTACCCTAGGGGGAAGTATCGGACCGCCTCCACCATCTAGAGGAGTTATAAGATTGGAACCAGAGCTAATATCTAATACAGTGAACCCTCCAAGCGGCCCGGATCCTGTGACAGTGTTGAAATCCCAATTTAGGGCTAACATATCTAAGTTGCGAATATCATTACCAATACTGCTGGAGCCTACAGCCGTAATGTTTTGATAGGAACCAGAGATTCCATAGTTATCGAAGTCACGTGCATGGAAAGCCAAATCGCCATCTTGAAGATACTTTATCCAATATCGAGCAGAGGCAAATAATACATCTGATTTGTTTAGAAGTGCGCCATTAACGTTTGTCCGGCGGGCGCCGATATATAATCTTTTGGGTGCTGTCAGGAATTTCCGTCCAACATTTTGATCAATAGTGCCGGTGACTTTAAAGCTGTTTTGTATAGAACCTAAATCAACGTTATACCCTGTAAATTCAACATCGTAATTTGAATCAAAGGCGCCTGATACTATACTTGCGAGAGGATATTTAGATGGCTTAACTCGAACGGACAAGTTCCATTGGGTATCATCGTAAGCATTTGCAAAAATACTACTCGATAATACCGGTAATGGGTATGGAGATCTTAAAGACTTGAGTTCAAAGCGGACGTTTTTGGAGGTTTCGCTATCCTTTACAGCAAAAACTTGAAAATTGGCAATATCATCACTTACCCAAGTTGTATCACTCCCACTAAGAGAAGCAGAGTTTGCGCCGTCGACAGTATAAAGACCGAACAAAGAAGAACTTACATAATTTCTGTCGAAAGAATCATAAGTCGCGAAAAACTTCGGTAAAATAAAGTTTGCTTCGATGGTGGCGCCATATACTTCTTCAAAAGAACCAGATCCCTTCCCGGCTACTGATCCTGTGCCGGGGTTACTTCCTGAAATAAAGCCCGATCCAGAAAGGGGGCCCAGGTTGCGACGAGATTGATACACAACACCATCTCTATTTTCTGGTTTATTAAAGTTAAGGAACTTTCTTTTTTCTATTACTTGCTCAAAATTGTTGTTTAATGTATACGTCGTATTATTAGCATACGTATTAATTTTTACTAATCTCTCGTCAACATTAAAGCATCGCAAAACATTTCTCAGAGCTTTCTCTGTACCTTTTGATTTGTAAATGTTTGTGAGATTGTTATATAAATTCAGATAGATAAGATTTTTTGTATCGTTTAAATCACCCTCAAACAAAGAATCCTCATCTCTATTTAAGAATAATTCCATCACATTCGCGTCAACAAAAAGTTCTGGTGTGTAAAGACCTAGCGATTGGGGCAGGTGTTCAGCAAACGGAACTGGTTTGCTTGAAGCGCTTGTATAATTAATCTGCTTTAATTTTGGAATCTGTGAAGAATACAGGTATATCTTATCAAAATAGGAGCCCATTATATGGGAAATGATCGGTAAATTATTGTTGCCTTCATCCTCATGTTGCTCAAGCACCCATGCTGGTGCATAATTAACAAATGCAGCATTGTTTCGAGTGTCGTGGACGGATCCGCTTTCAAGAAGAATAGTTTTCAGACTCTGTACTTGTGGGTGGGAAGCATAGATAATGGGATCTTTATATTCTTTGGCGGCCCCAGAAGCTTCTACAATAGCAGAGAGAAGGGAACGACCGCCGCTCGTGCCTGTTGCGTCTCCAGCGTCATAACCGGTCCAAGTACCATTGCTTATGCGACCACCGTAATCTAGTACGGTGCTGTCAATGTCAGAATCTCCAGTGATGCCTTCGTTGAACTTATAGTAAACGCCAAGTGTTGTATTTGCTATATCGCTATTAACACCTCCGCGTACCTGACTAAACCAGTGCCTTCCGATGTCCTGAGCGCTCCTAGCTTCCTTCCAATATCTAAATTCGTCTAACGATGCGCTTAATTTTCCGGAGCCAGCAGCGGCGGCGCTAGAGCCTCCGGCTGAACTTGTAGAAGGGGCAACTAAAAGAGCACCTAGGCGCCCAACCAAATTCTTTTGATTAATTTCTCCAAGTGTATTAGTATTGGTCCTAACATCGTTTAGACCACCATTTACATATAACCTTGAAACAAGTTGGCTTCCAGTATTGTAAAGTACGACAGCATAATGCTGGAAATCTTCCAGGGAAGTGGGTGTTAAATCTTGACCAATTGTCTGCTGGAAAAATCCGTTGGTGGTGCCTGATTGCGCAGTAATAAGAAAAGGGGTGCTTCCCGCCGTACCTGTTAGTTCGACTGTAATTCTTCCATATGCATGCGAACCGCTGGATTCGTTGTTCCAAATATCAACAATAACTTCTTTGTTTGTTTTGGAATTTGTGAACTCGGCCTTCTTGAGCCAAAATTCAATTGTAACACCTCTGCCAAAATCTGCTTTTAAGTTAGATTCGCGGGTTCCTTTTCCATAGCTAGCTGGAAGGCCTGCGGTTTTATAAATATCAGTATCATAAATATTGGCGTCTTGGAACTTATTAGAATACGGATTGGGCGACATCGAGGCGAGAGTAGAACCTGAAAGGCCAACTCCAGGACCCCCTTTAAAATCAATATACTCCAAGGAAGAAGGCAGTCCATATCCATCATTGGTTGCCGAGCTTAGGGTGCCCCATCCGTTTGCACTTAATCTGATGTGCCCATTTGTGCGAGGATATAGGCTGTCGAAAACATACTTTTCGACGCCGAGCAGTCCATTATAAAATTTGTTTATTTCGGCATCAGAGCCATCATAAGGATAATAATCCAGAATGTGCTCAATTCCGCCCTTATAATAATAATAAGCAGAGCCATATTTTGCAAACGTAACTGGATTGGAATAATCAACCTGGGGTACAAACTCAGATTGCTTATCTTTTAACTGTTGTAAATTACGCTCTGATTCTACATCCTTGAATGCTTCTTTTTGTGTTTTATCAGATGAATAATTTCTTTCAGTATCCGTAGATTCGAAAAGTTTTTTAATACTCATAGTCTTCTACTCTAAACTTAAATGCATAAGGCTGCTCAAGCCATGACCTAAGTGCAGAATTATAAAAAGAGAACTTAAACCCATATGCATAGCCCGGCTCTAATAAGTTCATGTCGAAATCAAAATAATTTCCTGACATGTCATATTCTAAGAGCGTATACAAATCGCTGCCAGTTCCATAGGGAACGGCTTCGAGACCATCCAACAGTCTATACACTCGGTAGGAGGCACTGTGGACGGTTGTGGTTTCTGCTGTTGCTTCGGCAACGGTAAAGATGGTGGGGTTCCAATTTTTGTGCCTAACATATAAATTAAATCGTGCTGTTTCATTGCTTCTATATTTGTTTCTTAAATTCGTAATATTCAAATAATAAACAGGATTGGTTACAATCGGTGAAGCATTTATAACAGTAGGCTCGAAAGAACTGGTGTAAAATTGGGTTTTATCGGCTCCAGACACAGTGCTACCACTAAACCAAACATCATAAATTCTTTTAAGGGGCGTGTTGGAGGCTGTAATGCCGACCGAGCAAGAATATACACCAGTGGATACATAACCACCAGTTGCAACTTGGGCACCATCATATAGCTTCAATCTAGAGCCCGATGGCGCAGTTCCAGCAGCAGAGCCGGAGTATAGGCTTACATAAATCTTTCCGGTGTCAACGACAGGAATATTGGTTAATTGTCCGCGGACATAATTGTATAAATATAGAGTGTTTAAATTCTCGGAGGGGGGTGCTAGCGAGCTACTATAGGTAAAATCTCCTCTATCATCTTTTGTTGTAGAGTTCCACCTTGCTTCGATGGCTGGTCGGCTGAAAAAGAATTGTGATCCTCGGGCGAAGAATCTCTTTGTATAATATGACTTTGTGGCGCCATCGACATTATCAATAATGCTGCCTGTGTTTTCTCCCGTTGAGCTAGAATAATATGCTTCTTGGCTAGCAGTTAAGTGCACGCCCACGCCATAATTGTTAATATCGCCAGACATCCATTTCTCTACTAGTGGGGTTATATCAACCTCTAAGTGCTCTAAGCCCGTGGAGAATGTCTGGCTAGCTGTAATAGCGGAGAATGAGGAGCTTATAAGATAGTCCCCTCCAACACTGGTCCATGCTGCTGTGTTGGAAGCAGACATCCAGTTTGCGCCAGTATTGCCCTTAGTCTTGTCTTTGTAATTCTCTAAGTCTAGTCCAACACCTTCTTGCCAGGATTGTGAAACTGGTAGAACAACTAATTTAAAATCCTTCGGAACTGTCTTTGAAGTTTGCGCATTATATAATTTAAGGTAAAAACTGACGCTACCACTTGCGGGCACAACGCCATTAGTTCTGTCAGTGCTAATACTTGAGATGGGAAACTTTACTAAGATTCTTGAAAGCTCTTGTGAACCTGTATTTTCACGAGCATAGATAGAATAAACTTCCATTACATCCGCAGCGCCAGCATTTGCGCCGGTAGCGCGGGTTTCCAAATTTGGTGGAAATGCGTTTACAATCGTTGTGTCGGCATCAGCGACATATTTTTTAAGTCCCATTACCTAATTTTTCCTCGAATATCAGTCTCTGGAAATTTGATTTCAAGTACTGCGTTTTTAGGGGTAATCAAATAAGTGCCTTCGGGAGATGTATTTTTGTTGATGTCTATAACCGTTGAAGCGTAATTACCTCCGGATTTATTTGTTAGTTTTACCTTCACCACGTCCAAAACACCCTTCACTTGTTTTAATTCATTATAAATATCACTGATATAGAAAGACTCACCGATAAAAAATGATTCTTTATACTTCGCTGATAGTGCTTTAATACAAGCATCTAGTACATCAAATTTATTGGCGCCGGCTTGTGGTTTAACTACAAAATCTATTCCTATATTAATAATATATGGAGTCAATATATCAATTGTATCGTTAATCATTCTATAGTGATTAATCCATGTTTTAAGATTATTTTTTATTGTTTGGTTTGTTTCTATTAGTTTTCCAAAAGAATCTTCAGAAATAACATATAGATTTAGATTTTTTTTCAACGAATCTGGATCTTTTTGTACCGAACACCTTTTTACAGAGCCATACTTAGCCGGCATTCTATAGACTACGTTTTCATAATCTGCTTGTGTGACTGCACGATTTTGTGTTGGGAAAGTATCAAAAATTCTTCTTTTAATTTCGGTACTTGTTGGATAGGTGACATCTCCTATAATTGGAGTTTCATTGTTGACTTCTAGCGAGTTTATGACCTCTGTCATTGTTCGAGATGTCAAAGAATTTCTATCGCTAAAATCAAACTGCGCATTAGAAACTTGGCTAAGCGCGCTTACTGCAACATTAGAATTAGTAGGGTTGTTAACTCTATAAGTAATGGTAAGCGTGGTGTTAGCGGGAACTACTCCAAAGCTATCATTTTTGGATAGCCGGGAAGGATCGAATGTTGTGTCTGTTGTGTACGACTTTCCAAAAATGTCCAATGCAACAGTTTGAGGATCCGCCACAACATCAGTTTGTCCGGACTTACCGCTTCCAAATTGTAGATAAACATTATAGCGATCTCTTTCAACAATAAATTTTCTTGACACCAAATAAGGTTTTATTATTGAAGGAACATTATCGTTTAAAAAATTGGTATTCGAAACTTCTTTAAAAACAAGATCTTGTGACAAATAATCTACCTCAAAATATTCATTTCCTTGTGAATCAGTGACGGACAGAACTTCCGATATATTACCAGTGCTAAGTTTTAGTTTTAAAAATCGTTGATAAGGGCCCACATTAATCTGTTCTTGCGAGAAATAACCTGACACTACATTTCCATATGCTTTAATTGCAAAATGAGTGGGGGCGCCTGTGGATGAGTCCACTTTTGCTACCACAGTAGGATTCTTGGGGTCATTAAAATCTACATTTCCTATTAATACAAAGTTCAGCCCATTTTGAGAAGTAAATCTGGATCCGCGCTTGAGGGTGGGTATGTATCTCGTATCTGGACCAATTCCAGTAGTCGAAGCCGGTATCATGATAAAGAAACCTGCTTGACCATATGTAGAGGGGCGACCGGTGTCTTTATATCCTAAAACTCTACCATGACGTAGAACATTGCTGTATTGATATGCTGTGTCTAAAAAAGACTCATTAACATTATAGTCCATATAAAGAGATAGCTGATCTCCGACGTATGCTACTGCATCTAACATCAGGCTTCCAAAAGAAGCTTCACTAAAATCTTGGAATGTATCTGGGTAGAATCTTTCCGCTATTTGCATCAGATCTTCCCGAATGCTCTGGAAGTCTCTGTGCGTATAGTCTATAGGAAGAATCTTTTTTTGTTCATCTGGCATAAAAAGTCTCCAAATTAAATAGTTAATTCAATTAAATCTTCGGCTCCTATCTCGGGTATTCGATAGGTAATTACTAATCCCAAAGTATTCGTATCAGGATTTGATGCCCGAAAGTCAATACTTGTAATGGAAATTACTGGTAAATATGTGCCTGCTTGTTCTAATATTTTATTTCTAAGTTTTGCTGGAACATTTTCAGAATACATAGAAAATAAATAGTTTCTTACTCCGACCCCAAAATTAGGTTCCATAACTCTTTCGCCGGGCGCCGTTAATAAAAGCATTTTAAAGTTCTGCTTGATCATTCTTTTAACGCTTTTAATCATTGTAAATCCGTCAGCGGAATTAAATGTTAGAGGAAGATGTACACTCAAAGAGGCCATATAATTGTTCCTTTGTTACAGTAAATATCAATCAATCCTTTTTCTTGCACATTGCACCCTCTGCATTGAATGGATTTATACGGAATTTTCGTCTTTTCCACCATGGAACTAGCTTAATTCCAGGCTTGGGCCCGAAAGAGCTTCTTAGATTTCTTACAAAAAGATCAGAAACTTTGCCATCGCGATCACGATCTCCAGGTCTCCACTTTCTAGAATTGTAATAATCCTTAAACATTCTCTTTATGCGTTTTTTAGAATTTCGTAACAATTCTTTATCCCAGCTATCCCATTCATTAACAAATAGGCCGCCTAGGCGTCCAGGTTGTCGTTCCTTATAGCTTGCCCAGCCGTACTTTGAATCACTCGTATCGACACTCGGAACGCCATCTGTGATCTCGATTTTCACTTTCATTCCGGGTTTTTCGAGGAAATCTGAATCTTTGCCTTCAGAAACTCCATATGGAACCGTTATTTCTCCAATTGAAGGTAAGAAAGCGAGATCATTATAAATTGCTATGAATGCAGATGATTTATTCAATGCGAAGATATAATCTACTGCTATTTGAAAAATATTATCTTTTTTGAGATTTTCAATTAAACACAATAAAAGTTTGCTGCTTCCTTCTAATGGAGCCATATCATCAATAGATGTGTCCAGTGCATCAATTTCAACAGTTGTAAGATGTGCTTTTTCTCCATCAACCACAACAGAAAACTCTAAACCGTAGCGTACTCCTAATTGTCCCTCTAGTCCAACTACGGCGCCGTTGGCATCAAATACGCGTGCTAATGTACCTGGATACCAATCGGAAATATTGTCTCCGGATGGATTTGTTTTAATTTTATCAATTGCATCCGTTGGCGCCATTTTGGCGCCATTGATGCTAATATATTTTTCAATTATAAACGGATATGTGCTCACAACAGAACGAGTGCCATATTCGGAGATGTCCCCCAGATCGTTGCCTGTTGCTGCAGAAATTATTTTTGTTTTGCTAGCGAACGGTTTTAAAATAGAATGCTCATCTTCAACATGCTCTTCACCTGTCATGTATACAGGGTTGCCATCATCGTCTTCGTGGACATGATAATAGCCTACATAAGGATCTCCTTTCTTAAGATCGTCTTCGCCGCGAACTTCATGAACTGTGAAAGTGTTTCCGCTGGTATATTCTCCGGTAGCTCCGATTTCCATACCGTCTCCGGTTCCTGTTTCCATATAGTCGCCAGAGAGATCTAAAGTTGTTGCGCCGTAAGTATGTTGCGACAACATATAATAAACCAAGTCGCTATATTCCGGAACCATCCCAATCGATTTTAGATTAGCAACAATCTTTTCGCCTACATAATCTAATTGTTTTTTCATTAATTCGTTTAAAATTAATTTGGCATCTTCTTCCGTTTCTTGAACTGCTTCTAGGTTGTTTTCCATTCTATAATTTTTTAAAAGCTTTAGTCGGCCGACTTCGCGAGCAGCTTTAGCATCTCGTAAATCATCTCTATAAGGATATTCATAGGCTTCCTGTACTTTGCCAAGCCTGTCTAAGGCGTCCCATATATACTGAGGAGGCTCTATCTCGCCTTCATCTATAAGGCGACTATACAATTGGACACCTTGTTCTAAAAATCCATACCAAAATTCACTATCCTTAAAAGGGCTTAAAGCTGCCAACCCTGTTGAGGGCTCCTTGAAATCTTCTTCCATATTCTCAATAATATATTGGGAAAATATAGAACTATAATTTTCTGCGGATGGTTTAAGCCATGTAAAGGTGGCTAACGATTTTACAAAATGGGTGCAGGCATAAATTCTCAATGCGGCTATAATAAGACCTTCTATGCCGGCTTTGGCCGGCCTCGAAAGTATTCTAGAATAAGGAATTTCTTGAATGCAATCAGGATCTCCTTTTAGTCTTTCGTCTTCGGGGATAGATTGATATTTGCTCTGGATAGCGTCGTCAATATCCTCAAAATCAACTAGATCGCTAAGTCTTGGTCTGCACTGACTCATTTCAGGAAAAAGAGCCTCTACCAATGCAACCCATCCTTTATTTTTAAGTGGCTTAACATACAAAGGTGGGCTAAGATATGAGCCTCCAAACTGTCCAGGGTTTAAGTAAATCACTCTAGCGTCTTCGCCATTGTCATACTGATCTTGACTTACGCCCATTATTTGATCTTTTCTGCGAATTTTTCGGGTACCCCCATCTGCAGCTTCTACTTTTGCTTCAGCATAAAGAGTGCCGGCAGGAGAAATAACTGTGCCATCTTCTGTTGTTGTTTCAGATGCCAAGACATAATCAAACGCACTAGCGGTTAAATCATCAAAAACAACACCATAAGCAAAAGCCCCTTCATTAGCAGCTATTTGTTGTATCATGTCGCTTGTTATTGTGGTTATAGCGCTATCATATGCTGTCTTTATAGAATCAAGAGAATAAGCTGATCCATTTTTCTTTAGGATCTCTTGTAACAAATAAACAGGCGGTGTATAAGAAACTTTTTCTTCAGAAGTTCTCAAAAAGTTTGGATATTCAGAAAAGTCTAATCTTTCAAAAACATCATCAATAGCCAAAAATTCATATTTCTGTTCTTCTAAAATAGCATCTCCATCAGAAGAAGCTCCATACTCTTCCAACTGGTCCTTGGTCATTAGTGCTTCAATATCTGGATCTATTTCTTTAACTGCTAAATTAAATTTATCCGTGATAACAATTCTAGCATTCCCGTCTAAACGATTCGCAGGAATTTCGTCTTCGCCCACTTTTAAAGCATTTAAATCGTGTAAATCATTTGTATACATTCCTATCTCAAAACCATATCCCCACGTCTTTCCCCAGGTGATACCGGTACTGCTGCTCTCGACGACCATTTCGCGGCCTGCATATAAATCTTGAAATGATAGTGACATATCTGGTTTTTCTTTTCTGCCCAATTCGACAAACACCACTTCTTCGGCATTATTCTTAACTTGAGGTATGATGTTATAGCCAAGCTCTGGCAATTCCGTTAAGTTAACGTCTGGCGGACCAAACCACGTATCAAATCCAAGATCTTCAAAAGATTTCGTAACTGATCTATCGGTGGGTAGATATAAATTGTTTGAATCAAACGATACGGCCACGTCTTCCATTTGATTTTTCATATGGTTGGCCACATATTTTGGGAACTGGCCAACCTGTTTCCAAACAGCCGCATGCTTGCCATATTCATCCTTCTTCCATGGCGAGCCTTTGTCCATATCGGTTACAAAATCCACATATCGTCGTTGAAAAAATGATTTTCGTGTGTGTGCTGTATATGGATTGCCCTGTGTGTCCGAAAGAATCATATTAATAAGACCCCACCGCCTTTCTCCTGGGCCGTTTCCAAGCATGTCTTCGGAAAAATCAATCTTTAATTGTTCGAAACCATTACTAAGAGTTTGAGTTGCTGTATTTGTGGCTTCCTCGGGCTCAAACGGAAAGATACCATTGTCGCATCCCGGATCGGAAACGATTGGAGGCAAAGCATCATCAAGAGGGTTCTTATTTAACAGATCAGCGATATCTTCTAAATCATCTTGCAAGTCTTCTCTTATATCTTCGCACATCTGCAACGCTTGCTCAGGTGAGGCGCGCCCTTCCAATAGGCCTGCCCTTAATTCACAGAAATTTTCGAACGCGTCGGGTGCAGCACATAAAGATGGATTTGCCGGCACCATTTCATCTGCCGGTAATGCGTCCAAAAAATTTTGCATATTATCTTTTACTTCTGCTGGAAATAAGTTGCCCGTATCGCCAAAAAAGGAGCAAATTGAATTCTTATTGCTTAATCCTTCGCGGAAATCAGGATACTCAAATTGAATTAAACTGTCAACAACTGTTAAAAACTCGTTGGAGCAATTTCCCTGGAATGCTTCTATTAATTCTCTGGGGGTTACAGCACAGGAAAGATCTTCGGCAAATTTAATCACCTGATCTTGATTGGCCAAAGCTGTCGCACCAACACCAAGATTTGAGAAAAGAGATACGATTGTGGTATTAATCTGATCGATATCCGCATCAGGACCGCAAATTGAATCTTTTATCATATCTTTAAAAGTGGCCTCGCATGCTTCTCCTAAAGATGGTGGAAGTGTATCATTCATATCACCGCCGCGGGCTAATAGATCACAAAGGGAACCTCCTAGTATTGAGCAAATCTTCACCATAAGTTTTATGATTACCTGTATGATGGCCTGCTGAATGGCTTGGCGTGCAGCCAAGAACAAAAGACCAGTCCAGTCCATCACTTTAGGAATCCAGCCAAATGGATTCTGAACCTGCGGCATCGAGATATCAAAAATGTTATCGCAGAAAGGAAGCTCTAAGTCTTTAACAGCATCTGTTACGCTTGGATCGAGAACAGGGGGTCTTGGACAATCCATTAAAGCAATAAAACTAGCAATAAGTTGTGCTCCGGGATATTTATTTAGCATATCAAGCAATCCAAAATAATCATCAGCATATACCTCTATTAATGCCAGAACATATGCTTGAAAGACAACATTAGGATTTAATTGACGGGTAGGATCAGTAAGATCAAGTTGTTGTGCCAAGGTCTTTCTACTTCTCTCCGAAGACCCTTTTAGTTCTTGTGCGGTCATCCCCACATAAGATTCTTTTTTGGTTTCTCTCTGTTCATCAATATTCGCCGGCTGTTCCCATGGTCTTATTACGTTTATTTTGCCCGCAATTGTGTCCGAGAGTTCTTGATTTTGGCTATCGTTTTTAAATAAATCGCCGCTGGCTAGCTTTTTCTTAACCAATGCATCTAATTCGGCTTGCTTTTCCGCGGGGAGACCGACAAAAAGATCTCCAAAATTTTCAATTGACATTGCTCCTAAAGCAGATTTAAGAATACGAGAAAGCGATTCTTCTAATGTGAGCCCTTTCATCAAGCAGTTAATACAGTCCATTAAAAGCTCATAAAGACCGCATAATTTTAATCTATCGAGGCCTTTTGAGAATATGTCATCAGTTAGTTGCTGCGACATTCCAAATTTACTAGAGAGTGCTGAACCCAGAAGAAGCACACATAATTCTTCGAACGGATTGCCGCTGGCTTCCATTTGTTTATATGCCTGCTCTTGAGCAAAAACAAGAATATTTTTAGTTGACTTTGATTCTGGATCATAGACGAGTCCCAATTTTTTCCATTCTTCTTGAGCTTCTCCAAGAGATTTTTTGCACATATTTTTATGAAACTGGTATGCTATGGCGTCTTTAAGTCCAAAAACAGGATCTAAAATATCTTGTCCTAATTGTTTGCCTTCTTCGGCAAGGTTTTTTGCAATACAATCGGCATTAGTTTCCTGAATTCCATAATTAATCTCTTCAACAACTTCGGGATAAGTATATTTTTTAATAAAATCAATCCAAGGCCCGGGAGTTCTCGCATCTAGATCTCTATGCATTTCATGCAAATTGGCAAAATAGGCCATGGCTGTCGAATCTTTAAAGGACTCTTTGCTAGTTAGAGTAGATAATTTATCTCCCTCGTATACTAGTGGGACTTCTCCGCAATTTTCAGTATAAACTGTTAGTTTTTTTACTTTATATCTCGAATCAAATTTAATAATTATTTTTTTAACCCTATCCTTAAAAAGACCTGCTTGGCCAGCGCCAACAATATTAACTCCTTTCGAGTTTAAAAAATTATCTAAATCAAGCAAAATAGTGCCCATAGAGCCGGTTCGTTTTCCATAATTGCTAAGCTGATCAGTTGTAAATACTTTTCTTGAATTTGCAAAAACTAAATTGCCGCCTTCAATTGCTTGATATACTTTATAATACATGCTATAAAGCTTGAGTCCTTTTCGTACAAATGTTAGAAAAGGGTAAAGATCGTCGGCTAAATATGTAATTGTCTTAGCGCCGGCGTCAACTAGAGGTTGTTCTATGGGGCTTGGTTTTTCATCCTCTGTGTTGTTATCATCTTCTAACGAGGCAAAGTCTTCGTAAGGTACAGAATATAATAATCTAACTTTAGAAGCTGCACGAACATCTAAATAATATTTTGTATGCTCGATGGCTCCTCTAATTGCTTCTTTAGAGGCTTCAATAACCTTCTTATTAAACCCAAGCAAAAGATTTTTAATAGCTTCTTCTTGATATCGTTCAAATGATAATTCTACATATTCAGCAGCTTCTTCTTCGGTAAGATCTTCAGTGCCGGCCGGCAGCAAAGATGAATAATCACTGGCAATTATAACAATTTGAAATTTACAGTTTTTTCCATTAAGCCATGGTTCTTTTTGATTGCCAGTACGCCAATCGGGCATTACCGCATTTGGGTCTGGAATACATTCGGGACAAACTACCCCCTCTTTGACTTCGATGATATCTTCACAAACATCAACTAAGCCATCCCCATTTTTATCTTGATAGCGTAAAAATTTTGATTCTGCCATTTTTCTCTTTTTTAATTATGTTGTATAAACATTTTTACTACAAATATACTTGCCGCCAAAAGTTTCTAAATAATTAACTTCCCACAAGGTTTTATTAATTCGTGATTGATAAATAGAATTCTGCACATTGGCCAATAATTGAGTTGCTGTTGTTGCTGCTGCAGAAGGATAGTGTGCTAATACCGGCACTGTAACACCTATCGTGGAATTAAACGTTGTTTGGAGTAACGTTAAATTAAGTAATGCTCCCATTAATCTACCTAATATTTCTGATATTTCTTTAAATGCGGCAACAGTATTATCACCCTTAAGTAGTGGCTGTAACACCTTAATTGTTTCTGTTGATGTTTCACCATTCGCATTAATTGAAATTGCTACTTCTCTGGCGCCGGTATTGTTGCCGGCTATTAATTCAATGGGAGATGCTATAGGGATGGATTTTCCTTTGGAGTCTTTTTCGGCTTGCCCTTTCATTCTTCCGCTTACAATTTTAACACCACGTCTTCCAATAATTCTAACACCATCTGCTTTAATGCCAATTCCAGATTTATTTTTGGCCGATCCTATATTGCCATCTGCTAAACCAAAATTCTTATCAATATCGGTTCGTTGACTAATATATATTCTGGCGGCATCAGCGCCATAATGCGGAGTTTGTATAAGGGTATTATCGGCAATTTTTCCTCGTAAACTAGAGAGCCTTCCTGCCACAATGTCAATGGCAAAAGATCCTTGTTGGCCATTGTAGGGCCCAAAGGTAGGATCGTGTGCCTTATCTTTTCCAAATACAATAGCTGAGTTTCGAAACATGTGATCTGCGCGCGGGATGATCCATTCATCTGGAGTGGGCACGTAATTAACTACTATATCCTCTATCGGTGTGCCCATCTGGCCACCGGTAATAGTATTTAATCGGCCTTCTTTGGCAGCTTGTGCTCTTTGCTCTGCAGTTTCAACAAGGCGCCGGCGGACTTCGCTAAAATCTGCGTCAGTCCAAGGACTATTTGGTGTTGGATCTCCTTCGGGAGGGGTTTCTTGAAGGCCCTCTTGCCAAGGAGGAGTGGGTTTAATTTCATCGGACATAGTTTTCTCCTATATTACACTAAAGTTATTTCGGGGGGGAATTGGAGGGATGTGCGCGTATTATCTGAAGCAAAGTATTCTCTTGATGGGGTTCGATAGCTTTCTGGAACTTCCATGTGCATATGCTCATTGTTACAGCCTCGTTCATAAGTACTTATTTGATCGTCGATAATGCCGTTATTGTCTTGCCAACATCTGAGAGGTTCCATAATCACTCGGGCGCCAAGGGCTTTGGCGGTTGTGTAGATGGCATGCGCTTGTAGACTTGTCATGACGCCATGGCCACTTCTTAAATCAAGACCGAGGCTCCTTTGGTGTCTTGAAAAAAATTGACCGGCTGCGGCAAAGCGCGCTACTATAGATATTACAGCTTCGCGCGTTTTCGGGCCCGCAGTTACTGCGTGTATTTTATCTCTATTCCCATATAATTTATTCAGAGCGTCGGTTCCTTCGCCGTTCCATATGTTGAACATAGCACTCCCTTGGGCTGTTGGATCTCTATATCCCGAGTTTATAAAGAGTACCACGTCGCGGACTTCTTGAATGGGTGACTGATTAAGGACTGTTCTTAAGTTTACTAGAAAATTGGCAGGGGCCGCGGGTATAAGGTTGGTTCTTTTCTTGGATACGATTCCAGCAATTGCTTCTAAATCAGCCAAATTAACACCGCCTTGGGGGGGAGTTGCATCGCTAAGTGGTCTCGGTGGCGCTGCAGGAGAAGCGGCGGGCATTGCCCCTACGCGGGCGACTGCGCCGGCTGATGCGAAAAGATCTTGGAGTGATCGGCACGCTTCTGCATCCAAATGATTTCGCATATTTGTAACGGACGAATCAGCCAAGCTATCCAGGCGCGCAAATTGAAGATCATATGTACCATGTTCATCCGAAGGCCGCAACATAATATTAACGGTATCGCCAACCTGCGGGACTCCTCCTCCATACCCTTCTGGTGACGTGACTAAGATGCAATTTTCTATGAGTTGCCTTACCCTTACGGGATTTTCGGCGGCATTTAAGTCGCACGGATCCTGTAAAAAAGCATGGGGGGAGCGGCATTTTTGAGGAATTCCTTGATTTTTAATATGTGCTCTAAATGTAAATTTAGGGGTCGCTGCTAGGACTCCCTCTGCTAAATTATTATTAGCATCCATTAAAGCATATATATCTTGAGTTCGTGCGGGCATCGGCGCACTAACAACTTTAGCTTGCCAATTATAGTTATTCTTATAACAATCACGACGCAAGCTTCTAGCGGCGGCATTATACACGGCTTCTGAAGCATTACCATTGTATGTAACCTCGTTCAGATCTCTGATGCTCATTTTTTAACATCTCCCTGGATTAGATCAAAAAGATTGCCTTTATCTTCCTCGGATAATTCGAACCCTTTTGGTTCTCGCTTCTGTCTAAGGCCAATTAGTTTTACTAGTTGCTCATTTGACCTTTGAAGAGTCTCAATGTGTTTTGCTGCGACCGGGCTTAAGTACTTGTTTTGTTCTGGGTCGGCCGCAATCTGATTGGCAATTTCATTTAGAAATTCGCGCGCTGATTTTCTATCGTTGCGAATATTGCTTAGAGCTTCGTCGATCAGAGTTTCTAAATTTTTGTTGCTCATAAGTCTCCATTTTCCCAGCCTTGTTTAAAAATAAAATATCTTTTTCTAAATTTTTTTAATGAATTTACAATCTGTTTTGTATTCAGGCCCG
>Ga0080013_1002670_pt1 | contig 20420 bp, 22 predicted proteins | sample ETNvirenome_6_85_FD_69236 | JGI IMG/M metagenome (GOLD analysis project Ga0080013, IMG submission 69236) | Marine viral communities from the Pacific Ocean - ETNP_6_85 (SPADES assembly) (version 2) | ecosystem: Environmental > Aquatic > Marine > Oceanic | place: Pacific Ocean | collected 2013-06-19 | reverse complement strand
ATTGTGATACAATAGCATATATACAAGTCTTGCAAACTTGCTTTTCATTTACAACACAAAGATAAAATATGGGATTTTTAAAAAAGATATTCAAACCAGTTTCCAAAGTACTAGATAAAATAGTACCTAATGAGATAAAGCCTGCTTTACCTTATTTATCAGCGTTTGCGCCGATGATGTTAGGTCCAGGAATTATGGGATCTTCAATGCTACAGAGAGGTTTGATGTCTGGTGGATTAAATCTTTTAGGACAACTATCTCAAGAAGGTAGTGAAGGAGATGCAAATTTATTATCTACATTAATGGCAGGTGGTATTGGTGCGTTAACTGCGCCGGGAAGTAAAGACTTTGTAACTAGAACTATGCATCCAACAGAAGGAGTTATAGAATCAGTAGTGCCAGGAACTACGGCTGCGCAAGAATCTATAGCATCTGGTATAGCTAAATATGGAAAAGATAGTGCTATGGGAGAACTTTTAACTCCTTTAGGAAAAGCTTCTGAATTTTTAACCGATCCAGGTTTATTAAAATATGGAATACCGGCGGCTCAAGGTACAATGGATTTAGCTTATGCTGATGCTGTACGTCAACAAAGAGATTTAGAAAGAGATCAAGCAAGCGACGACGGCGGTGACGGCGAACCTGATAGAGGACGAGCTGTTAGAATGGCTATGGAACAAGCAGGTCATGATGAACAAACTATTGTAGAGATGTTAGCTTCACTAGGTTATTCTGATCCTGGTCCACTAGGTTTTAAAGAAGGTGGATCTATTAAACCTAAAAGAGGATTAGTAAATGAATCGGGTGGCTACGCTGGTATTACCAATATTCTAAATATAGACGACTATAGAATTTCAGAGCCTTATAAAGGTGAGGAAGGTTATATTAATGAGGATGGTGAATGGATAGATTTATTTGAGCGAGAGGTTGAACCTGCACCTTTAGAAACAGAAGAAACTGAGGAAGGTACTTTTAAAATTAAAGATATGGAAATACCTAGAATACTTCAAAAAAAAGGTGGAAGAGTAGCATTAGCTTTTGGTGGAATAGATTCCGCTGTTGAACAAGTTGATGATGTAGAAATGAAAGAGAATATTAAATTTGCTCAAAACATGGATATTCCTATGGAAACAGTAGTAGAAAAATTTATTATTAAATTTAAACGTAAACCAAATAACTTAGATGAATTAAAAAGATTTTATAAAACTATATCCCAATCAGATATGAATATAAAAGAAACAATAACAGAACGAATGACAGCTAAAGATGGTGGAATGATGAGTGTCTTACCTAGAAATAAAGAAATGGATTATAGAGCTGGAGGAATGATACCCATGGGATCAAAAGAAAGAGCAGACGACGTTCCTGCGAGACTTTCTAAAAACGAATTTGTAATGACTGCCGATGCGGTGAGAGCTGCAGGTGGTGGTAGTGTAAATGAAGGTGCAAGAAGAATGTATAACTTAATGAATAACTTGGAAGCGAGAGCATAATGGCATCGGAATTTGATACAATACAAACCACGGTAACGAAACCCTCTCCGGTACTTGAGGGTTCTCTTTCCGCATTTGTACCTTACTTAAATAAATTAATGAAGGGCGCAGTCCCTTCAACTTTTGCTGGGATTGATACATCTGTATATGATCCTAAAGTAGCTGCACAGGATGCTCTACAAAAACAAGCTGCACAAGCTGCCTCTGGATTAACTTCACTCGTTGGACCCGATGCATACAAACCCTACATGTCGCCTTATCAACAAGAAGTTATGGACACAACCATGGCTGAGTTTGATAGACAAGCAGCAATTGATGCACAAGGTTTAAGAGATCAAGCTATTTCTCGAGGTGCTTATGGTGGTGGAAGAGAAGGAGTTATGGCTGCTGAACAGTTAAGAGGTTCACAAATGAACAGAGCACAACTTCAAGCACAATTATTAAATCAAGGATTTCAACAAGCACAACAAGCCGCGGGTGCTGACATGATGGCTCAACAAGGACTTGGAACTTATCAAAGTCAACTAGGTCAACAACAACAAGGATTCGAACAAGCTAAACTAGATGCAGCACAAATTGCAGCTAGGGAAAAACAGTTTGCACCATTTACACAATTAGGTTTAGTTGGACAACAACTAGCACAAATTCAACCAGGAGCATTCCCAACTCAAACAGTTGGTTATGCACCTCCAGCAGCACCAGCAAGTCCAATGTCACAATTCTTAGGCGCCGGCGCAGGTATTGGTGGCATGATGGGTAAACTAGGATTATTTGGATAATGAGTAAAATTTTAAGAAGACCAATGTTTAGAGGCGGATCCGTTTCTAGTTATGGAAATGGTATTGCATCGGGGCTCGCTGATGGTGGTATGCCTTCTAAAAGAGGATTTGTAGATGGTCCTGGTGGTTATGCTGGTGATGATATTAAAACAGGTGGTGAGCTTTTATTCGGAACTAAAGCATACACTCCTGAAATGTATACAGACTTTATGAAAAGAATGTTTACTAACACAGGAAATAAAAAAACTAACGTTCCAGGAATGTTTCAACCAGATGCTGAAAAATTTTATAATCCAGATGGATATGTGGAAGAAGATTTTGAATATGAAAAATTATTTAAACCTGATGAATCTATATTTACTAACGAATTATTTCAAAGGGCTGACGCAGGCATACCAGGAGCTCTAAAAGATAGAGTAATGTCGGGAGGAAAAAATGAATTTGCTACCGCACTTAAAAAAGACATTTTAAAAAATCTTCCAAAATATGATATAGGTGGAAAAGGAGGAGGTGATGATCTTGGTGATGAATTATCTACAGCTGAAAAATTAGCAATTGCTAAAGAAAATGAAGAAAGAGCTACAATTAGAGAAGAAGGTAGATTTAATCCAGAAAGTCAAGCAGCTTTAAAAAAACTTTTAGACAAACAAAAAGACGATGAAGTTAGACTTAATATTAAAGAACAAGCAGCAATGGATCAATATCCCGATGCTGGTGTTAATACTGTTCCTAAAAATGAAATTGAAGTTAAAGAATCTTTTGAAGACGATGGAACAGAAATGGGCTATCAACAGATCGCTGATGAATATTATAAAACTTTAAGCGCCGGAGCTGATGAGAGATTACAAGCAAGGATAGATGCTGCGGAAGCAAAAGCTGATAAAAAAATAAGTAGAGCTAGAAAAACAGATGCTTTTAATACTATGTTAAAATTCTTTGAAGGTTCACAACAAGAAGGAGCTACAGTAGGAAGTGCTGCTGCGGAAGCTTCTAAATATTTAACATCTAAACCAAGTGCTACTGAACTTGCAATGGATAAAAAAGATAGTAGATTAGAACAAATTGAAGATGCTGGTTTTAATAGAGAAGAAGCAACAAGAGTTCAAGCTGGAGCATTTGCATTTAAAGATTTAATGCAAGAAAAAGGATTCGATTTTAAAAAAGAATTACAAAAATCTGGATTTGACTTTACTAATGTTAAGTCTGAAAAAGATTTTAACAATCAAATGAAATTATTAACTGAAAAATTAGATGCACAAAAAGACATTGCAAATAAAAATTTAATATTAAGTTTGAAAAAAATGGATACGGCTGGTCAATATGAGAAAAAAGTAGATCAAATTATACAAGACCGATTTGGTGGAGACGAAAGTAAAAGAGCTGAAGCGTCTAGAATAGCTTTAGGAGACGCAGGTACTATAGAAATTGCTGTTTATGATGCTACCCAAGGAGGAATGCCTATAACAGATAAAGCATTTGATTTATTAGCAACTGAATATACTGATGGTCCAATGCCTGAAGGAGATTTAGCAGGAGTATCAGGTGTCTTTTACATCCCTGGAGAAATGCAAATAGTTACTGTTGTAGAAGGAGTAGTTGATAAATCTAAAACTAAAAATTTTAAACCTTAATTCTGGGAGATTAAATGGCTAGTTATTTAGAACAAATACAAGACGACAAAGTAGAACTGCAGTCAGCAGAAGAAAATAACGAAATCGGAACAATACAATCTATTTTAGCTGGAATTGGTTCAGGTCTTTTTAAAATACCTGAAGGCTTTGCTTCTTTAGGTGCAACCTTAATGGATCTTGGAGCAGATACTAACAAAGCTGCTGAAGTAGAAAAATATTTTGCAAAGATAAATCCTTTTGATGAAATGGCAGAAGCTACTACTGCCGGAAAAATTACAGAACTTTTAGTTAACCTTGCTGTACCAGGTGGTATTGCTTTTAAAGCAGGAACCTCTATTGCTAAAGGAGCTATTGCCGCTTCTCAAAGTGGTAAGTACATGAATCTTACAGGTAAAGCGGGACAACAAATATCTAAAGGTATTCAAAATAAAATAACTAAATTAAAAGGACCTGACTTAACAGCTCGAGGTAAAGCAGTTACATTTGGATCGGGAGCTGTTGCAGGTGGAGTTGCTGAAGGAATTTTTGTAGGTGATGTAGAAGACGCAGGAACATTTGGAGATTTAATTGGTGGACCCACAGAATTAGATAGAGGATTAGAAGGATCTGATTATGATCCAGCCCGAGAATTATTAAATAGATTAAAATTTGGAGTAGAAGGTGCTGCTTTTACTGGATTGTTAGGAGGAGCAGGATTAGGAATTAGAAAGTTAAGAGATACTACCAACGCAGGTAAAGTTGTAGATGGTAAGTTTAATAAATGGTTAGACAAATGGATTTCTCAACCTCTAAGAGCTAGGGGAAAACAAACTCAAGAAGCATTTTTACAAGAAAGAAAATTAAAAGGAGCTACAGCTTCTGACATGAATGTTACAGAAAATATTGTTAGAGAATTAGATGGACAGATTAGTAAATTGTTTCCTTGGTTTAGAAGAGCAATAGGAGATAAAACAGTAGACGCCAAAAGAAAAGAACTTCTTAACCAAATGAATGAAGTTTTATTATCAAGCGAAAAAAATGTAAATAAATTAGATCCTCTTATTACTACCACTAAAGGACCTGGGGGAGAACTTATAGAAAAAATTAAATTTGGTAAAATGAATACCAAAGCTATGGAAAGATTTACTAAAGAATTAAAAAAACTTGGTGCAAGTGCTGATGATATTAATAATATAAAATTAAACCTAGGTATTATGAGACAAGGATGGGGTGATTTATTTACTTCCATGGGGAAAAGATTAGATGCTGATGGAGCTACAGAATTTAGAAAAGTATTTGGAGATAAAGTTAGAACTTGGTTAGATTCTACTTACGATGTATTTAAAAATAGAAAATCTAAATTAGGAGAATTATATACTCCAACCAAAGAAGTAATGGAAGCTGCTAAAACTTCTTTTAAACAATTATATAGAAAAAATGTTGGTAAAGAATTATCTGATGCAGCCGCACAACAAGAAGTTTTAAAGGTTTATAATTCTGCAAATTTAGAACAAGGTTTTAAATTAAATTCTAAATCAGATCCTTACTTTAAACTACCAGAATTTTTTGTTGCTAAATCTGCAGCCGATGATGCTTTAAAAGTTAGTGATAGTAGATTATCAGAATTAACAGGAGCTCAAAGAAAAGTAATAGAAGATTTATTTGGTAAAGGTAATGATGCTTTTCAAACTATTTTAAATGGTACTAACAAATTGTCTTCAATTGTAAGACGTAATGAATACTTCGATAATCTTTTAAATACTTCTAATGAATTAAGAGCTGCAGGTAAAACTCCAACGTTTGCTAATAGTAGAGATGAAGCTGCAAAATTATTTGGTGGGATAGAAGATGTTGATTGGAAAGCTGTAACTCCTGTCGTTAAAACTTCAAGAGGAGTTAAAGGAGTAGAAGTTATTGATCCAAAGTTAGATTACAAACAAACTTTAAGACCATTAAAAGGAGAACGTAAACCTACTTTTAGAAAACCAGATGCAAAACGTGGTGAGATTGATATGGAACTTCCTATTCATAACCCACTCCAAACTAAGTATGCTTTAACGGGAACCGTTGATAGTATTGTAAGACCTGTTGATGAAATTGCAACAGGTAGTGGTTTAACTTCACAACTATATCAAAATTTAATTTTATATCCTAAAGCTACATCTCAAATGGCTAAAACAATTCTTTCACCATTTACTCATGCTAGAAACTTTTTAAGTGCTGGTGCGTTTGCAATGGCCAATGGTATCATTCCATTTTCTGATCCCCAAGCTGTTAAACAAGCTTGGAATGCTTTACAAGTTGCTGGTCCAGGAACAAGAAGAACAAATGAATTTTATCAAAAACTTTTAAGACTTGGAGTAGTTAACTCACAAGTACAATTAGGAGACTTACAAAACTTATTAAAAGATGTTAACTTTGGTGGGATTACAGGTAAGTTAAGTTCAGGAGATAACCTAGCAAGTTATGGATTAAATAGATTACTTAAAGGTTTATCTAAAGTTAAAAAGTTTTCAGAAGATGCATACACAGCTGAAGATGATTTCTGGAAAATCTTTTCTTTCTTAGGAGAATCTAAAAGATTAAAGAATGCTTATAGAAGTGCGGGCTTACAGTTAGGACAAAAATTTACAGACATGAATGGTAATGTAGTAAGACTAACAGATGATTTAATAGACGAACAAGCAGCAGACATTATTAAAAATAATATTCCTAACTACGCTTATGTTTCAGAGTTTGTAAAAGGTTTAAGAAAATTACCTCTTGGAAATTTTGTGTCTTTCCCAGCAGAAATAATGAGAACAGGAACTAATGTTGTATCCCGAGGTTTAGATGAAATTTTTTATACTACTACTATTAATGGTAAACAAGTTAATCCTTTTAGAACGATTGGTCTTAAAAGATTAGGCGGAATGGCGTTTACAACAACTGCAGTGCCTGCAGGAGTTGTAGCTGGAGCTTCGGCAATCTACGATGTAACTGCAGATGAGCGCGAAGCGTTAAGAAGATACGTAGCTGACTGGTCAAAAAATTCTACACTAGTTCCAATCAGAGACAAAGAAACAGGTAAGTTAGGTTATGTAGATTTCAGTCATACTAATGCTTACGATACTTTAACTAGACCTATTCAAACCATCCTTAATAAAGTTCAAGCAGGAGAACAAGACAAAGATGGAATGATGGATGATTTCTTACTTGGATTAATTGAATCTACAAAAGAAATAGGATCACCTTTTATTACTGAATCAATTTGGACAGAAGCTTTATCTGATTTAGTTATGAGAGGAGGAGTAACTAGAGAAGGATTTAAAGTTTGGAATAAAGAAGATCCTCCAGGTAAAAAAATATCTTTAGGAATTTCTCATTTAATAGCTGCTCAAGCTCCACTAAACTGGAAACAACTTCAAAGAATTGGTTTATCTATGAAACCTATTAATGATAAAGGAAGAATAGATGATAGAGGCAGACAATATGAATTAGGTAATGAGTTAATGGGTATAGCTGGTATGAGGGTAGTAGATGTAGAACCTGAAAAAGGAATTATTTATAAGACAGCAGATTATTTAAGAGGTGCTAGAGATTCTAGAAGTTTATTTACTAAAGTAGCTTTAAGAGGTGGAGAAGTTACACCTGAAGCGTTAGTTGATGCTTATATTAATGCTAACAGAGCTTTATTTGAAAATCAAAAAGCATTATATAAAGATTTAGAAGCAGCTAAGGTTTTAGGTGCGGATCAAAATAAAATTATTCCTTATGTTATTGGTAAGGTAGGTAAGAAAAGTTATGGTGCTATGAGTAATGGAGTTTTTATTCCTTACCTTCCATCTAAAAATGTATTTATAAAATCTCAACAAATAACAAGAGATATTAGAGAAGTAGATCCTTCGTACCAAGATCCTTTACAAAAAGCTATGTCAGTAATAGCCAATATTAGAGGAGATTTATTTAATTTAAGTTTAGATACTGACGAGGGATTACCTGAAATAATTAATCCACTTAAAATTACTTTAGGTTCTGAACTTTTAGGAGCAGTCCAACCCGCTTTCCAACAACTAGGATTTTTAGGAGAAGGTAATATAGAAGGAGTTCCTACAAGTGTTGATACTCCTTATGATCAACTGAAATCAATAGATCAAAAAATTGATAGAATAAACAAGGTAGATAGTTTAATATAACACCATGGCAATACAACCAAAAACAACTAGAGAACATATAATATCGCTTTACGGATATATTACAGGCTTACGAAAAGATGTTAAACATATGCACGAAGGTATACACGATTTGGGCGGTAAAATAGATAAGATCTATTGGGTGTTATTGGGTACTGTTGGGGCGGTATCACTTCTGCTACTTGAAAAAGTATTGGATAAAGGTTTTTTATTTTGGTAAGATAGACTATGCAATTAAGTAAACATTTTACTCTTAAAGAGATGACCAAGTCGATGACAGCGACGCGGAAAGGAATAGATAATACTCCAGGATCTGGAGAAATTAAAAGTCTAGGAGATTTATGTTATGAAGTTCTTGAACCGCTTCGTGCATGGGCAGACAAACCAGTGACCATCACCAGCGGCTACCGTAGTGAGGCGTTGTGTGAAGCGATCGGCAGCAAAAAAACGTCGCAGCATGCGAAGGGCCAGGCGGTTGACCTAGAAATTTCTGGCGTGCCCAATATTCAGACAGCTTACTGGCTACAAAATAACGTAGACTTCGATCAATTGATACTCGAGTTCTACAACAAAGACGATCCTGCAGGTGGATGGGTCCACATTAGTTATCACGAATCCGATTCAAATAGAAAACAAGTTCTAACCTTTGACGGAAAAAATTATACCTCAGGACTTCCTGATATGGAATGGCGCGACGGTAAAGTCGTAGGTTAACTTCATGAAAAATAGTTTGTTGGTGCATCAGCACCTTATCATACGTGCTGAAGCTATCACACCTCCAACAGACGAAGAACAATTAACAGAATGGATGAGAGAATTTGTTGAGTCTATAAATATGAAAATATTTATGGGTCCTTATGTTAAGTACTGTCACATGGAAGGCAATCGAGGAATCACTGCGGTTGCAATTATTGAAACATCACATATTGCTATGCATGTCTGGGATGAACCAGCTCCTGCACTAATGCAGTTTGATGTCTATAGCTGTGCCAATTTCGATGTAGAAAAAATCTGTGAGAAAATCAAAAAAGACTTTAACATTCAAAAGATAGAATACAAATTTTTGAATCGCGAAACTGGATTAGTTGATATATAATTTTTAGCAAAAAATACTTTCATCTTAGAAAATCCCACCTATTTCCAAATACAACCAAAGAAGTCACCACTACCATCATTCATCATATGACGATTAATAGGATAGTCAGCATAGGTGCTTAATTTTATTCTTAATATATCACACAAATCAAAAAAATCCATTTCACCTGAATTATACAATCTTACATTTTCCAGTAGTTCTTTTGTCACCGGTACTAAATGATACAGACCATCAGTAAGGATAATTAAATCCATTCTCTCCAGTCCTCGTCCATGATTTCGTTAGCAATATTCATCTTTTTACGCAATGCTTTTACTATCTTTTCATCTACGGTTTTTGGTGCTATAAAGTCGACGTATGTTACCGACTTCGTTTGACCTATTCTGTGTGCTCTGTCTTCTGACTGTAGTCTTTTTTCTAAATCATATCCATTAGAATAATAAACAACTGTATTCGCACAAGTTAAAGTAATTCCATATCCACCGGTTTGAGGATTACCAACAAAAAATCTTACAGAAGAGTCTGGGTCCTGAAATTTTTCTATATTTTTTTGTCTTTGTTCTGCCGAAATTGCGCCATAATATTGTACTATAGAGTCATCACCAAATTCTTTTTGAATTGTCTTTACTATATTCTCTATATCATAGACATAATTAGCCCAAATAATAACTTTACCTTCTACTTCATCTAATAAATTAACAAGTTCTTTTAATCTGTTATTCTTTATTTCTGTAATAGTGTCATCATCATTTTTTAAATGACCACAAGTTATCTGGTGTAATCGCATCATTTGAGTTAATACGTGAGGCGCTGTAGCCATTTTACCCTTCAGTTGAGCGAGGGCCGCGGATTTCATAGTAGAATAGGCTTTATTTTGTTCGTCAGTTAAATCTACTTCTCTTCTAGTATAAACTTTTTCTGGTAAGTCTAGGCAATCTTCTTTTAACACTCTATAAGAAAACTTTTTAATACTTTCAGATAATTCATCTAACCTTTGATAACTACCTATTAACTGTACTCTTCTTCCTCCAAAATTTCTTTCAATCATATTGGCGTATCTATTTCTAAATGTATAATAAGAAGTAAAGCCCAATAGGTGTTCATTTAAAAACCCGCATTGCGTGTATAAATCTAATGGGGATTTAGTAACAGGAGAACCAGTAAGAATTCTTCTGTATTTTGCTGCCTTACCTAATAATAAAATTGATTTAGTTCTTTTAGCGCTGGGATTTTTTATAGTAGTAGACTCGTCAATTGCTAACATAGTTTCATGACAACGCATAAACTTACCTGCAAAGTCTAATCCTTTTTTAGTACTCAATGCCTCAACATTCATTATAAGGATGTGAAGGTCATAATCTATTTTAAATAATTGTTGGTACTCTTTATCCTTTGTTTTAGATGTTAAAGCAGTCCATAGTACCGTTTTATGTGGAACGTGGCTAGGTAAATGATTTGGAATTTCCTGAGATAACCAGTTTCTATATACACCTTTTGGTGCTATAATAATGGCCCCATTTATTTTACCTTTATCATAGAGCATCGCCATATTATCAACTAATACTTTTGATTTACCTGTACCCATTTCCATAAAATAACCATACTCAGTTTTATCCCAAGATTTTTCTAACGCAGTTAATTGATGCGCGTACGGCTTCGTCTTAAATTTATAATTCATAATTTTTTTCTACTTTCTAGTTGACAATTATATAAGTCCTATTATATAAGATGTCAAGAAATAAGAAATGAAAAATAAAATATTTGAATTATATAAACCTGCTTCTTTAGAAAACTTTTTAGAGTTTCATAAAAGTAATCCTAAAGAAAGATTTGTTTATGTAGTACAACAACCAGCGCCTAACATAAATATATTAAGTGCGTCTGATTTTGGTTATCTTGTAATATGCTTACCCAATAGGGACCAAGCTATTTTTTCTACTGCTCCTTATGTGCAAAAGATGCAAAAAAATTTACAAGACTTTCGCAAGGAAGATTATTTACTGGCAGTAGGTGATCCTGTTATAATTGGGATTTCTACAGCAGTTGTAAATGAAGTAACCAATGGACAATTTAATATGTTGAAATGGGATAAACGCGAATATAGATACTATCCATTAGAAGTAGATATGTATCAGAAAGGATAACAATGAGTGAAGATGTAAGAAATATGATGTTAGAAGATTCAGAAGATCTTCTAGATAATGTAGAAATAACTACTATTGCACAAGAATGTGTGAAATTAAAAGCAAAAGAAGATGAGATTGCTTCGTTAGAAGAGCAATTAAAAAATAAAAAAGCGGAAGCTGAAGATATTAGCTCTCGTGTAATACCAGAATTATTAGCAGAGCAAGGTTTATCAGAAATTAAATTAGCTGATGGATCAAAAGTTTCTGTCAAAAAAGAATTCAGAGCTACAATTCCTAAAGATGAATTGAGAAGAGAACAAGCTCTACAATGGCTTCGTGACCAAGGGTTAGGAGATATTATTAAAAACAATGTCTTTGTATCTTTTGGTAAAGGAGAAGACAACAAGGCGGAGCAATTGCTCAACCTTGCAGCTGAAAATGGTTTTGAACCACAACAGAAATCTGATGTGGCTTGGAATACATTAACAGCTCTTTATCAGGAGCGTATTCAGGCCGGTCTGGATATGCCTTCTGATTGCTTTAGTCTTTGGATTAAAGATAAAACTAAAATAAACCGGAAATAAATAATGGAGAATGAAAAATGGCTGATGAAATAATGGCTAAAGACAGTGGATCAGTTGCTTTATTTGGCAATGATCTACAAAAAGGTTTTGAAAACATGACGCAAGAAGATATGGCGTTACCGTTTGTCAGAATCTTAGGACAACTATCGCCGCAGGTGACTGACGGTGATGCGAAGTATATAGATGGTGCTAAACCAGGCATGATTTATAATACTGTTACCAGCGAATTATTCGATGGTAAAAAAGGTATCAAGGTTATTCCTTGCTACTACAAAAAAGATTATCCAGAATGGTCGGATAGAGGGGACGGACCTGGTGCTCCTGTCGCAGTTCACCTTCCGAACAGTCCGGTAATCGCAACAGGTAAGAGGGATGGCTCTAAAATTAGATTACCTAATGGTAATTATCTTGAAGAGACTGCTTCTTATTATGTTTTGGTTGAAACAAAAGCTGGAGGAATGACGCCTGCGTTGATTACTATGAAATCAACACAACTTAACGTTAGTAAAAAATGGAATTCTATGATGAAAACCATCCAAATACCTGACGGAAAAGGTGGAATGGCTATCCCTCCTATGCATGGGGTTGTGTATAATTTATCGTCTGTATTACAAAAGAACGACAAAGGTTCTTGGTATGGGTGGTCAATAACACAGAACAGAATCATGGGACAAGAAGATAAGTCTTTATACTTAATGGCTAAAGATTTTAACGGAAATGTCTCTAAAGGAAACGTGCAAGCAAAAGCTGATGTAGAAGAGAAAAGTAAAGATAGTACTCCGTACTAAATTTATTTTAAGGGGCCAGCGATGGCCCCTTTACAAAGAAATGAGAATGTAATATATGGATAAATTCAAACAAATTTTTAGCGGACTAACTATAGCCTATGGACAATATCAGCCCGGTGACAGAGGAGAGAATGGTAAACAAACAGGCAAAGCCTTTATTGTACGTAAAACCGTTACCGACGAACTCTGGACCAATCATCTTGAAGGAAAAGGACCTGCATTGGGAATTATCCCTATCACGGAGAATAATGATTGTAGGTGGGGGTGCATTGATATTGACGAATATAACTTTGATCATCTTAGCCTCGTTAAAAGTATTAGGAATCTTAATCTTCCATTAATAGTCTGCCGATCTAAATCTGGTGGCGCTCACGTATTTTTATTTACTAAAGAAAATATACCTGCATCTTTGATGCAATCAAAATTAAAACAAATGTCTATTATTCTGGGCTATGAAGGTTCAGAAATTTTTCCAAAACAAACAGAAATTTTAGTGGATCGTGGGGACACTGGAAACTTTTTAAACTTACCCTACTTCAATCAAATGAAAGGACTACGTTATGCTATCAACGATACTGGCGCCGGTTGTACACTTGAGGAATTTTATAAGCTCTATGATCTTCTGGCTTGCCGAAGGGAAGAGGTGGAACAAATTAAAACGGAAGAGAAAAAAATAGAAGAAGCTTTTCCTGGGGGTCCTCCTTGTTTAAACAAATTGGCAGCAATTGGTTTTGGGGAAGGCTCCAGGAATAACGCATTATTTAATATTGCAGTTTATTACAAACAATCTCATCCAGATACTTGGGAAGATAAAATTGTAGAAGCTAATATGGAATATATGGAACCTCCATTAAGTAATAGTGAGGTTCAACAATTAATTAAATCAGTCAATCGAAAAGGATATGATAAATATAGATGTAAAGACGCACCTATTAATTCAGTTTGTCAAGCTGGATTATGCCGAACAAAAAGATTTGGTGTAGGTTATGGAGAAGAAGAAATGCCACTCCTTGGAAGTCTTACAAAATATACTTCTACACCACCACAATGGTTTTTAAATGTAGGTAAAATTAGAATCGAATTAAAAACAGAACAATTATATAGCTCACCTTTATTTGCTTTAGCATGTTTAGATCAAGCAAACCTAGTAGTACCAGTACCTAAACCTAAAGATTGGAAACAACATTTTTTAAAACCTTTAATGCAAAACTTACAAGAAGTAGAACCATTAGAGTCTTTAAATCCTACTAATGAAATTATAGGACTCTTACAAGATTGGACAACTAATAGACAATCAGCAAGAACTCTAGATGATATCTTTAATAAATTACCATACACAGATGAGAATAGAGAATTTACTTATTTTAGAATGGAAGATTTTTATAGTTTCTTAAAAAAGAATAATTGGGACATGGATAAAATTAAAACAGGAAATTTAATTAAAAGACTAGAGGATATTTTTATTGAAGAAACAAGACTTAGAGTTAAGTCTCAGCAGCCAAGAGTCGTTAAAATTAAAACAATGAAAAAAATAGAAGCAGCAATATCTAAAGTTGAATATCAGCAGGATCATTTCTAATGATAGCTAAAATGGATTTAATTACTCTTGCTATGTTGACTGCATTTTGGATATGGATGGTTTTATGAAATATTCTAGAGATGTAGGTGTTAATTGGCATTTAAGATTTAGACAAATTATAAAAGATTTAACTGAAGAATTAGAATTAACCCAAATACATTTAAATATAGCAGAAAGGAAACTAAAGAAATATGAAGACAATAATATTAGGTCCACCAGGAACCGGAAAAACCACAACGTTGTTAAACTTAGTGGACGAATTTCTAAAAGATGGGATAAGGCCTAGACAAATAGGCTACTTTTCTTTTACAAAGAAAGCTGCAAACGAAGCAGCGAATAGAGCTGCGGATAAATTTGGGTTGAGTATAGAAAATGATTTACCATTTTTTAGAACTCTTCATTCTTATGCATTCAATCAATTAGGAATGACTAAAGAAAAAATGATGAAGATAGAAGACTATAAAGAATTTGGTCAAAAATGTGGCATTCCTATTAAGACAGCAAAATTTTCAAACGATGATGGTACCTTTAATTCTGATAATGAATACTTAACAATTATTAATACTGCGGCAGTTAAGAGAATGGACCTATTAGAATATTATGATTCTAGAAAAAATATATTAGACATAGAAAGAAATACATTATTTTTATTAGCAGAAGAATTAAAAAGATTTAAAAAAGAAAAAAATTTAAAAGACTTTAATGATTTAATAGAAGACTTCTTATTAAAAGAAACATTAAATAAATTTGAAGCTTTATTTATAGATGAAGCACAAGACTTATCATTACTTCAATGGGAAATGGTAAGAAAGATTTGGTCAAGAGCCGATAAAACATACATTGCAGGCGATGATGATCAAGCTATTTTTAAATGGGCAGGTGCAGATGTAGACCACTTCATTGCACTTAAAGAAGAAGTAAACGATATTAAAGTTTTAGATCAATCTTACAGGATTCCTGGAGGACCAATTCATGAATTATCTCAAAAGATAATTAACAAAGTACAAAATAGATTTGAAAAAGAATACAAACCTAGAGAAGAACAAGGATTATTAAAAAGATATTCTGATATAACACAAGTAGATATGAGTAAAGGAGAGTGGTTAGTTTTATCTTCTGCAAATTATTTTTTAGAAGATGCCAAAGATTTATGTGAGATACAAGGATGGTATTACCAATATAAAGGAATAAATTCTGTACCATTAAAATTATTATTAGCATTAAACAACTGGGAACACTGGCGTAAAGGTGAATTATTAAATCATTTAGAAATTAAAAATATTTATCAGTATCTTGGATCAAATGTTTTAGTAGGATTCCAGAAGGGAAAAACTTTGCATTCGGACGCGAAGTATACATTAAAGCAATGTGAAGAACAACATGGATTATTTACTGACAAAGTTTGGTACGAAGCTTTTGAGGGACTTGATCCTATTACCGAAACTTACATTCGTAATATGAGGGCGAATGGTGAGACGTTAAATAAAAATCCTCGTATAAAAATGTCAACAATACATGCAGCAAAAGGAGGAGAAGCCGACAATGTTTTATTAATGCAGGACTTAACAGGTGCCGCGATTGAAACTTTTAGTCATGATCCAGATGAATTACATAGATTATTTTATACTGGTGCGACGAGAGCGAAGCGTGAATTACATGTGTTAGACCCTAAAAACTTTGATCGAGCTTATATATTATGAAAAATAAAAAAGCCAACATAAGTTATATTGCAGGTTTATTTGATGGTGAGGGGTGTATTACTACCAGTAAAATAATGAAATATAATCCAACAATGAAAAAAAGATACCCCTGTACTACAATTAGAATGGAACTTTGTAATACTGATTTTGGTTTAGTTAAGTTATGCCAAGCTTATTTTCAAGAAGGAAATATGTATAATATTAAACCCAGAAAAAAAGGATACAGACCCCAACTAAGATGGCAGCTATCACATCGTCAAGTAGAAAGAGTGTTAAAAAAATTATTACCTTATCTACATAATAAAGAAAAAATAAAAAAAGCGAAAGAAGTATTAAGACATTATCGAGGTTATATATTATGAACTGTTGGCACTGCAACACAGAACTAATATGGGGTGGAGATCACGACACTGAAGATAATGAGGACTATGATATTGTGAGTAATTTATCTTGCCCTAATTGTCATTGTATTGTGGATGTTTGGTACCCATCGGAGAAATTAATAAAAGAATATAAAGACTATGAGGAGAAAAAAAATGACAAATAAAGATATGTTTAAAGGAATAGAGTATGAATCACTAGATAAGCAGATCGGTGGTAAACATTATAAAAATATGAAAATACAACCTGCTGAATTTATTAACGAAAACAAGTTGCTTTTTGCGGAAGGTAACGCTATAAAATATATCTGTCGCCATGCGATAAAAGGGAAAGAGGAAGATGTGAAGAAGGCAATACACTATTTAGAAATGATATTGGAAAGGGATTACTCATGAGGAGTACCCAGATACCGTTGTTTACTCCAGAAACGGAATGGGTTATGCCTGATGAATTGAAAGATCTCCGAGGACATAAAGAAATAGCAATAGATTTAGAGACTAATGATCCTTATCTTAGAGAGATAGGATCAGGAAATGTCACGGGAAAAGGCCATATTGCAGGCATTGCGGTAGCCGTAGAGGGCTGGTCGGGGTATTTTCCGGTACATCATGAGCAAGGTGGTAATTTAGACAAAAATTTAGTTTATTCATGGTTAAAAGATATTTTTAATCAACCCGAAACTACCTTTATATTTCACAATGCAATGTATGATGTCTGCTGGTTAAGGTCAGCAGGTTTAGAAATTAAAGGTAAGATAGTTGATACAATGATTGCAGCATCATTGATTGATGAGAATAGAATGTCTTATCAATTAAATACTTTAGCAAGACATTATGTTGGTCTAGGTAAAGATGAAAAAATTTTAGTTGAGGCAGCAAAAGATTATGGATTGGATCCTAAAAAAGATTTATGGAGATTACCTGCTTTATTTGTAGGTCAATATGCTGAACGAGATGCGGAAGCTACATTAAAACTTTGGAAAAGATTAGAAACAGAATTATATCAACAAGAACTTTGGGATATTTTTAATTTAGAAATTAAATTATTTCCTTGTCTAGTAGATATGAGATTCAAAGGTGTAAGAGTTGATTTAGAAAAAGCGGATAATATTAAAAAAGACTTAATGAATCGTGAGTCTAAAATTATTAGTAGAATAAAAGAGTTAACGGGAGTAGATGTAGAAATTCATGCAGCCAGAAGTATAGCTGTAGCTTTTGATAAATTAAAACTTCCTTATGATAGAACTGAAAAAAGTAAAGAACCTAGTTTTACTAAAAACTTTTTACAAAATCATCCCCATGAATTAGCAAGATGTATAGCAGATGCTAGAGAAATTAATAAAGCGCATACAACTTTTATAGATTCAATTACAAAACATGCACACAATGGAAGAATCCATGCAGATATAAATCAAATTAGATCAGATCAAGGTGGAACTGTGACGGGCAGATTCTCAATGTCAAATCCTAATCTACAACAGATTCCAGCAAGACATCCTGAACTTGGTCCAATGATTAGATCTATCTTTATACCAGAAGAAAAATGTAAATGGGGTTCGTTTGACTACTCACAACAAGAGCCAAGAATTTTAGTACATTACGCAAAACTACAAAATTTAGAGGGAGTTGATGAAATTGTTGGCGCATACAACGCCGGAGACGCAGATTTCCACCAGGTCGTGGCAGATATGGCAGGCATAGAACGGAAGCAAGCTAAGACCATTAATTTAGGTCTAATGTATGGCATGGGAAAAAATAAATTAATGTCAGAACTAGGTTTAATGAAAGAATCTGCAGAAAAATTAATTAGGCAATATCATACTAAAGCTCCATTTGTTAAAAAACTTATGGACAATGTATCTCGTAAAGCAAATGACAGAGGTAAGATTAGAACATTACTTGGTAGAGCGTGTCACTTTGACTTATGGCAACCAGTACAGTTTGGGGTTTTTAAACCTTTACCATTAGAACAAGCACGAAAAGAATATGATGAACCATTAAAGAGAGCATTTACTTACAAAGCATTAAATAAATTAATACAAGGTTCAGCAGCAGATATGACGAAAAAAAGTATGGTATCTTTATATGAAAATGGTATAATACCGCACATACAAATTCACGATGAAGTAGATATTTCCGTTGAATCTAATGCAAAGGCAGAGGAGATTATTGAAATAATGGAATCAGCAGTAGAGTTAAAGGTTCCCAACAAAGTTGATTATGAGTCTGGTGAGAGCTGGGGTCAGATCAAGTAGGAGATAAAAATGATTAAGAATTTAAAAGACAAAGCACTTAACGCTTGGTTAATGCATAGAGAATATATTATTGGTGCAGTAATTGGGTTTATCCTTGGCGCTATAATACTATAATCCTTACATGGCTAAAGTCTGTCAAAAATGTAACCACGGGTGTCACTGCAGTGGAGATTCGCATTCTGATATTTATGGAATATGCCCTTGCAATAAATGTGAGTGTAAAGAAGTAAAAGAAAAAAATGTAGGAGGCCTTGTCATTGATGATGAGGATGAGTGTTTATCATGTCAATAGTAGATTTATTAAAAAAAAATATTGTAATGGTTCCTATCGTGGCATCATTAGTAGTGGGAACATTTACCGGTGTTCGTTATGTAGTTAATTTAACTGATAGTATTAACTCATCCGAACAAGAAATTGTAAATTTACAAAGAGATTTAGAACAAGCTCAGAAAAATATTACAGATATAAATACAAGACTATCGTCTGCTGAAGCTACATGGCAGATGGCAGAAAATTTATACAGAACTTTAGCCGACCAAGTCAGAGAACACGACTACGATATTAAAGATTTAAATAGATAGGATTTATGACCGATGGAGATTGCCAGGATGGATTACAGATTTACAGCGATACTTATCTTAATGTTAACTGCATTAGCTTTCTTTGCAGAACCTGCGTATCCTAGAAATGAGTATCTCAATGACGGTACTAATACTTGCAGTACTGGCGATGTTAGCTTATCAATCGAACAAAGGGACTACGAAAATAGGTATAGACACTATGATCCTACTAACAATTATAATAGCCCTAGTGATGATAGGTCAGTACGTTTAACTTGGAGAAAGTATTTAGGTTCAGCCTGCACAAAAGAATTTAGAGAAGTTCAAACAGAAAATGTACAGCTAAAACAACAGCTAGAATTGATGAAAATGTGTGGAAAAGTCAACAATAACCCCACTATTCAGCGTAATGAAAACTTCAAATTGCTAGTTTCTAAGTGTTCTGGTATAATAATTCCTGAAAATAAGAAGCCCGAAGGCAGTCATTGGGATGATCTAAAAGATAATTACAAAAAAGAAAATCCCAATATCAAACTAATGGGCGACAAATTTATAGGACCAAAACAATGATGGAAAAAATTTTAACTTTATTAGTAGGACTCCTAATTGCATTAGGGGGTTGGAGTTTATCTAGAACATTTGAATTATCCACAGGTCAAGCTGTACTTCAAAATAAAGTGGAGAAGCTTGAAATGCAAATCACATTAATGGATCAGAAGATGGATGAAATGTTTGACATGGATGAAGAGATTATGGACCAACATAAAAAATTATTTGAAAAATTAGAATCAGGTAATACAGGATATAGTTATAACTAATGGCACGCAAATATAAAAGAGCGAGAACTAAAAAAGGTCATTACAGAAAAGATGACAAGAGTACTCCTTTCTGGAATGAAGCCTGGGTTAAAGGAAGTTCTCCTAAAAAAAGAAAAAGTTTTCTCAGTAAATTTATTGATTGGATAATAAAATAATGGCACTAAAAATTTCAGAAGAAGCATCAGTACAAATGCCGATGAAAACGGTTGCCAGTTTGATTTGTATGGTCGCGATCGGCACCTGGGCTTACTTCGGTATCATTGAGACTCAAAACAAACTTTCAACACAAGTAGAGTTAATGACAAAAGACTTGACTGAGAATACAGAGTTTAGAATCAAATGGCCACGTGGACAGCTAGGTTCATTGCCCGCTGATTCTGAGCAGTTCATGATGATCGAAGATTTGTATAAGTCCACCGATAAGATAAATGCACACATAGAGAATATGGCTTTAAACAAAGTCAACATAGAATTTTTAA
>Ga0080013_1002669_pt1 | contig 20423 bp, 22 predicted proteins | sample ETNvirenome_6_85_FD_69236 | JGI IMG/M metagenome (GOLD analysis project Ga0080013, IMG submission 69236) | Marine viral communities from the Pacific Ocean - ETNP_6_85 (SPADES assembly) (version 2) | ecosystem: Environmental > Aquatic > Marine > Oceanic | place: Pacific Ocean | collected 2013-06-19 | reverse complement strand
TAATGAGCGAATAATCTCCGCATTACCATAACCATCAACTGGATAAACAATCCAGTCTCCATCGTCCCAGGCTGGATCTGTAATGTTTTGTGGATCATAGTTTGGATGCTTTACTGCCCCTCCAAGACAAATAAACTTATATTCGCCAGTTCTTAGGAGCGTATCAATCACATACTTTGTCTGTGTGCCAACCCCAGAGGGGGCCAACGGATGATCCGCGATAACGAGGATCTTCTTCTTTTCCTTCATATAAACCTCTATTTACAATGTTCTGTTTTGTAAAAGGCACAATATTTGCAAGATAAACGATTTTTCAAAGTTGTGCCTTTTTTAATGTTCTTGACAGCTCTTTCCAATAACTTTGTGGCATTCTCTGTCTTTTTCTTGCCGGAAGTTACTCTAAATATCTCAGTATTATTCTTCTTAGCTGTTCGTTTAAGCAAGCCAAAATGAGCCTCGATCTGGTCTAGGGGGATCCCATGCTTCTTTGCCCAGAAATATTTATACAAAACAATCTGATAGTTCACGATCTTATCGGCCTTTTTCCGAGCATTCCAGCCCCAGCCACACGTCTTCCAATCAAGAATATGGTGCTTTCCATCTTTGGTCTTTACAACTAGATCTATAAAGCCTTTAAACTTCATATCCAGTTCTTCCATATCTTCATAGAGTTTTTCCTCCATGGATACGATCTCGCAATCTTCAAAGTATTCACCCAAAGCAGTGAAAAAAGACTCCGATATGGCTTGGTGTTGCCCAAGCATGGCTTGATATAAATCTTCTTCAATTGATACCCCTTTGGCTACCAACTTTTCAATCTCTTCGGAGAAGGCTTTTAAAAAGTGTTCCTTTTTATCCAGCTCCCTATCCAACAAAGCATGCTCACATACGCTATGCATAGCGGTACCGAAAGCTGTGTGAAGGTTTCCTTTGAAACCATCGATTTTATCAATATATTGTAGTTTGTGCCTATAAGGACATTCATTCCAGATTTTCATTTCCGAATAGGAAATATGCATTCATTCCTCAGTAGAGACCTTCTTTGATGAAGATCTGACACGTTTTTTAGGCGTGACGACTTTCTCTTCTTCTAATATAACCTTTTCTTTAGGTTTGTCAAGAACTTTCTTTATTTTTCTTGTTTTTTCTTTCTCAAAGGTCCAAGTACCTCGGCGTGAATGTTCTCGCCAGTTCTTTATATCACGCTCTTCAATACACTTTCCGTGTTTAACTCCTTGCTCTTCTAGCCTTCTTACTACTTCTGGTGTTTGTACCCGAATCTTGGGAATCTTTCCAGCCGGCCAATAGTGTGGAACTTCCACATAAACTATAATAACATTGTCCTCTTCTGTTACACTAAACTTCATCGTTGATTACTCCTTCTATCTTTTTATATAATCGCGGGCTGATTTTCTTGAGATACTCCCGATCTCCTAAAAAATATTCCTCAAATCCAGTGGCCCAGTATTCCCTTAAACAAGTAACAGCATATGGAGAAACAAAAAGGCCATTAATGTGGCTTTCTAGTGTAGAATATCCTACCTTCTTATATAAAAATTCATCAAACTTGATATCATACTCTGTATTAGCAAATGCTTGAGGTGGAATCTTCTTAAGTCCATGACTTCGCAGGTTCATATATAATCTTTCTCTTTTTGCTAAAAACTCGCTTTTGAGCCTTTGGTCTCCGTAAATAAAGTGCCCTATGGCCGGTTCAAGGGAATGAGACATTTCATGAATCAAGTTTTCTAGCAAATCACGCTCAGTAGACAAATCATTTGTAATATAAATAGCCCCGTCCTTATACAGTGCTTCTAGGGCTCTGTCGGCGAGGAAATCAAACTGGCCTACCATTACCGTATCGACTTCAAAGAATAAATGCGGGGGTATTTTGGCCTCGACAACATCAATAACTTCCTGTACATCAATAGGTTGTAGGAAAGGTTGAGTAACATAGAAGAGTTTTCCAAAAATAAGGAACTCTTTTTGTTGAGTTGCTTGTTTCTTTACCGACTCTTCAATGATCTTCTCAATTTTATCCCTGCTGTTCATTTTCTAACCCTGCTAACTCCATTCCAGCCTCAGTATCCACAAAAGCTTGCCTATACCCGCGAATAAAGTTTTCTTCTGCTACTGCCATGAGAAACTCTGGAAATTCTACGGACATCAGTTCAACAATCATCTCTACTGTGACCTGATTATCCCACTCTACTAATGTTCCTGTTTCTTTCTCAAGGCGCTGTCGCTCTTGATCATAGTTGTTTCCAACATAACCGACTAACCAACTCTTCATCGGCGTATCTACTGGGACCGCCTCTTCTAATCCTGCTGTTTTCTCTAAATCAGAGATTGTTTCTTTTACCAACATGTGGCACACTCCTTTATCTATATTATAACTACTTTTTTATTATATGTCAAGTATTTATAATATTTTTGCTGCCAAAGTAGCAACAGCTGACCGCTCACCCTTTTTCAAGGTTACATGCCCAGAAAGCTCATGAGGTTTCATTTTTTCAACAAGATGAGTTAAACCAGATGACATCTCATTGATATAGATGTTATCAATCTGTTCAATATCACCAGTAAGAACAATCTTTGTCCCTTCACCAGCTCGCGTTAGAATGGTCTTGATCTCGTGCGCTGTTAGATTCTGTGCTTCATCAATAATAATAAACGCATTTGCTATTGAGCGCCCACGAATATAAGTGAGCGCTTCTATCTCTATCAAGCCTCGCTGCTTATATTCATCCAGAGTTGTTTGATCTTCTCCTGTCAAGAACTTAAGGTTATCCTGAATCGGCGCTAGCCAAGGGGCCATTTTCTCTTCCAAAGGGCCAGGCAAGAAACCAATATCTTTACCCATTGGCATTACCGGCCTAGAGACCACCAGACGCTTGTAGGGAGAGCGACAATAGGAAGTGTCTCCTAACCTGTCTTTAACCGCCAAGTTACTAACAACCTGCTCCAGGCCCGCAGCAATAGCCAATAGTGTCTTACCCGAACCCGCTTGGCCTACTAGGGTCACAACTTCTATTTCTGGATCCATTAGGAGGTCCAAGGCAAACATTTGCTCTTTGTTTCTGGCTGTTACACCCAATGAACCATCTTTGTGATTAGTCACTTTTTCTAAAGCATAAGAATATCCATAAAATTTACAGAGCGCAGTCTTTTTCTCGTTTGAACTCGAAACCAACATAATAAACTCATTTGGATAGAGTTTCGGATGTTCTTCTTTATCAAGATATACCTTATCTCCTGAATAGAATGAGTCCACCACCTGCTCATCCACTAGACAAGAAGATATGCCAGGATAAAGATCTGATTCATTCTGGATTACTTGGTTTTCCGTATAATCCTCGCTTTGTAAACCCAAAGAATCGCTGATTACCCTCATATTGATGTCTCTACTTACAATGATCGTTTTACGATTGCCGTTTTCAAGATTCTCTGCCAAAGCTGTTGCTATAATAATATGATCAGCAACTGTTGGATCTAGATCACAAGACAAAGCATTTTCTCCAGCTATAGTCATGCTAGCAACTTTGAGAATTCCTTTACCCTTTCCTAAGCGAATACCTTTATGTAAGCTGCCCTTTATCCTAAGTTCATCTAAACTACGGATAAACTTTCGAGCGTTTATTCCAACATTATCTTGCCTCTTTTTGTGATTATCTACTTCCTCTAACACTTTGATGGGAATCAGGATATCATTATTTCCATAGTTGTAAATCGAGTCCGCATCGGTCAAACACACACTGGTGTCAAGTACATATGATTTTTTGGCCATTATTTTATTTGCCTTTAGAAATCCGAAGACCTCAATATAACTAGTGTCCAAACAAAAGAACCCGTTCAAGAAGCGGGCTGTTTTCTCTTATTAGGGCTTTTTACTCACTCGATTCTAGATCCTCCAGTCTCTCTTTAAGACACTCTTCTATTTGAAGGATCTTAAACGCTTCTACTGATTCTCCTGATAAGTGGTAAACTGCGTTTGTCACTACGCCAGAGATAACGGCTCCAAAAATAGTACCTAAACCAAGTGCAAAGTACCATGAACCAATCTTTTTAAATATTTTCATTTTTTCCTCTTTCTTCTATATTCTTTCAAATCTTTCTGAATCTGTTCAAGTTCCTTTTGAACTTCACCTGTTCGTTCTAAAATCTCCCCATCACTATAGAGGCACTGTTCCTCAAGAACAAAATCCACTTTTGCCTTGCTGGTGGCAGGAGAGTAAAAATACAGGGACAAAAAGCACAAAATAATAAAAACACAATATGAAGGAATCTTCCTCACTATTCTCTCCTAAGCAGATCTTTAATATCTTGTCGAATCTCTGAAACTGTTTTATCCATAGACTCTAATCTTTGATCAACTTTTCCAAGTTCTACAGCATACTCCTGTACAGCCTCATTAATCTGGTTCAGGTTTTCCATTTCTCTTTCTAGTTGAACTATTTGCTGATCTCTGACTGCATTGTTGACTTCCAGTTTTACACCCCAAAGTATAAGTGGTATTACCAAGACTGAAGAGTGCCTTATCACCATGTCGATAAATCTAGATACATTCTCTGCCATTATGTTGTTCCTCTGTGCTTATAACTAGTCAGCAAGCCTCCAAATCATCAACGTATTCAATACAGTCGCTCCATTTTCCATCTCGCCACCATTGTACCAAAACCATTCCTCTTAGGACCAATGGACCACCAAAGATCTTTGTTTTTCCTTCTATACCGATTTTCGCCCAACCATATGAGACCACCTTACCAACCCTGTCTTGCTTGGAGTGCTTATATCTAACTTTTTGTCCCCTTTTGAAGGGATTTTCTTCTTTTTCGTTTTCCAATTCTTGAGTCTTATAACATCCTTATCAACAATAATATAAGTTTGATGTTCGACCCAATCACCTGCATTTGCGTAAGTCTTGATTTTGCCATATTCATTTACCCATATTAAAACTTCCGGGGTATGTATATGACCCATAATAAGTACATCAATATGCTTATCGCGGGAGATTATATCCCAAATTCTTCGAAGTTTTCTTTTTTTTAATAATAGGTTACGCCACCATGTCGTAATATCGACAGCTAACCACCTTTCAATGTAATCCTGTAAGACAGAAAAAAGACTTACAATCAAAGGATACTTTAAGATCCCTGTATCGTATTTATCTCCGTGCTCAACTTTGTAAACTCTTTTTCCGTCTCGGAATTTATATTCCCTAACAAAGTCGACGCCAAATATTGATTTTCCAATAAGCCCGCAGAAAGAGGCGTCATGATTGCCGACAATATATACGATCTTTCGATCGAAGTTGTCCAGTATTTTAAATAATGCTGCGCTTCTCTCTGTGAACGAAGGAATCTTTATAAAATCTATAATATCACCAGCAAGAATAAGTTCATCACACTCTAAAGAAGAAAGAAAATCAATTAAGGCTTCCTCATTGGAATATTTGCTTCCAATATGAAGATCCGAGATAATGACTCTTTTCATCTTGTGATTCCTTTTATATTATTTTGGTAAGCCCTTTAAGTAGTCGCGCACTTCGTGGGCGCCTTCCTGCCACTCCCAGCTTTGATAGCTTGGCCCAAGGCTTTTTTCTCTCTCTTTCTTATATATTTTATCGATAGAGTCGTGTACCTGGACTATTTTATCTCTTGCTCTTATTAGTGCTTGTTTATCAATCATTCCATTTTTTGCTTTTATACCAAACGGTTTTGATTTAAGTTCTTGATCAATTCGCGAAAAATGAAAATCATAAATGCGCCTTAAAGAGTAAGACGCCCGAGACATTGTGGTATACCAGTCTTCTGTGTCTTTATAAGGCAAGGCCCTGTCCTCGCCGCGATACAACCAGCCAATTTTATAATTTATTGTTGGCCGCGTGAGGCGTTCCCATGTTTCGAAGATATCTAGAGATATCTGGCGGCGAAATGCTAGCATAGTAGTATCAACCATCCCTTGCTGATCACTAATATTCTCTGGTTTTTCTAGAGAAAGCTCTGATAAAGTCTTCCACCATATATATTCTTTATTCTCTGTGACCACGTTCTGGAGCCGGCCCTGAAGACGAAGCAAGGAATTCAGAATGTTTTCTGGAGAAAGAATGTAGGCCTCGTCTTTCGCTCTCTTTTGTGCTAGGTCTTGTGGCATATCCCAAGATTTAATAATACCTCCGTATAACTCATTATATTCTTTTTTGAATACTGGAATTAGCATGTCGGCAATCTTTTTTTGTTTTACCACTTTCCTTCGGTGAATGGCCGTGGGCGTCTCTGTGTTCTTCAAAGTTGTTACGTGTTCCAAAGCTGATTTTGAAAAGAACACAGCCTGGAGTGGTTCTGATGAATGAATGATCGCAGCGGAAAACGGGGATGCTGGGCCTACTGATCCCATGTCGACAATTCCATCAATACCCCATAGCCTTTGGAGTATAGTTCTCCAAACCTTCATGCCACGATTCGGACCTCTTTTACTATCTCCGTCTTCATGACGATTCTTAGCCAAAACCATCGAACCATACCAAAGTTTTCCTAGGTAGGTCTTGTTTCGTGCATACGTCTCCATACTACTCCAAGCGCTTGTCATTCGTTCTGGACTTGGTAGAGGTTCATTAAAATCTCCGGGGATTGTCTTTTTCCAACTCGCATGCAGGTGATCACGGTTGAGATCGGCAATATCTTTTAGTTTTAGCCCCAAGCTAGTATCCATTAGTGCATCTTTTGCCACCTGTTCGAAAGCATTGTCAGGCTCTTCTAGATATTGCCCTAACCACTCAACAACTATATCATAGTGTTTCTTGGTGAAAATCTTTTCAAGATTTTCAAACTCTCTCTTGTATCTGTTATAACGAGTAATACGCCAGCGTTGTGTTTTCTCGCGGTCTTCTTGATAATCTTGCTCTCGCATTCTTCTTAGTCTTTTTTTACCAGTTATAGCTTTATAATCTCTCATTACCTCGCTATACTTTCCTACTTGCTCATATGGATAGGAAGCCCAATCTTGAAAAATATGTATTACAATACCCCAAACAGGGCTTCTTCTGTTCCAATCACCACTAGTCTTTTCATCAGTCCGTAGGCGCTTCATTATGGAGCTATATCTTGGCAGTCCGTAGAACCTAGCTTTCATCCAATCAAGAAAGCCGTCGGCCATATATTCAAATACTTTTGATTCTTTGGGCCCAGGCACATCTCTTAGAGCATTTTTCCTACGTGTGGCATAGTCTGGTCCATAATGCCCTGGTCCAGGTTCTTGCATGCTTTGCTTCAATAGACTATCAACTGTTTGGGAAAGAACATAACCATTTCTATAAGCATTGGCCTCTTCATAAAACTCAAAGTTCCCTGCTAATCTAGCTGCTTCTTTAGTAAACAGTTTTTCAGCCATAGAATTAAACTGGTCGTGATTAATAGAGTCAACTCCTGCGACCAATATATTGCTTCCTGATTTCGGCTTGAAAACAATAATATAATCTCTGCCCGATGCAAAGGGAATATCTCCTTTTTTGAGTTGATTGAACATAGTTTCTATCAAGGGATAAGAATATATACCCATAGGTGTTTTAAACCTTGAACTAGGGTTCATACCAAGCTTATTGATACTAGAAAACTGAATAAAGTGTGTGGGCCTTTCGCTATCAGCAACTACATACTTTTTTAATTGTTCTAGAGTGGAGGGAAGCTTCACTCCTTCTTTGGAGGCTCTTGTTGCTTCTTCGATCTCTACTTCTTCAGTATATCTTCGAAAGCTTTCAAACAGCCTCTTCATATTTGGAGACTTTTTATTCATCCCACCCAGTTTCTTCTTCATTTGGGATGTTTTTTACAGGAGGCTTTTGTGAGGTCGCACTCATGGGGGCATATTCCACTTCTTGAAGTGCTTTCATAGCCAATATATAACCCTGGGGGCCAGTTTGTAGGCTAGCGAAGTGTATATTCTTTGAAACATTTTCTAAAAGATCTTTCGCCTGCATAATGGATAACTTCGCCTCCTTCTGAACACCCCTCTTTTTCCTTCCTGGGGTCATATAATGGACTAGATCGTTTTTGAAGATGTCACGCATATGAGCATAACCCCCATAACGACTGTGGCCAAGTTTATTCAGAATAGGTTCCTCATCAAAAGAACCCCAATGGCTAGAATCTGCCGGCCATTGTTCAAATATCTTTTCTGCCCATATTTCAAAAAGCTTAATAGACAAATCTTTTCGAGTCTTTGCCCAAAAATGACGAGGATTAGTCGTGGTTTCCAATACATCATGTCTAGACATTGAGTGAATAGGATGAAAAACCGACTCAATATGTGACTCGATTGACTCAGAACTACTAGCTTGATGCATCAATATATCATTAAGATCGTCAAAATCTCTTTGTGTAAGATCACCAAACTCATCGCCATAAACGCGACGATACTCCCCTTGCAGGACTATTTCTGCCCCTATTTTATCATCAGGGATAGGTGGCATTTGTTTGTCAAACTCTTTTTCTTTTGTGTCCAGCTCTTTATATCTATCAACTAGTTTCGACATCCTGTGTTGGTCAACTTCGTCATCTTCTTCGTTGATATATCTTCGAAAACTTTCAAATAACTTCTTCATTAGTAAGGCTCCTACTATATTCTACAATAAATAGTTATATATTACGTCTAGTCCAGATTTGTAATAGTAAAAGCTTTATTTTAAGCTCTTTAAAAAATCATTCGCTGCGCTCACGACCTTGTTGTCGGCGTGTAGTGTTTCATCTTTAGAAAGACCCGGCGCAAGAAGAGAAGTTAATCTTGAAAGGTACATTTTATTGATAGAATCATGTAGTTGGGTCATCTTGCGTGTCGCTGCTATTAGATCTTCTTTTTTTAACATGTGCGTGGTGGGTCTAGAGAATCCATGTATTTCGTTTAATATATTATCTGTATAAGTCATGAGTTGTCCTTTTTGTTTATGGGGTAAGCCGATGAAGGAATATTCAGTTCCACCATATATTTCTTTTATTTTATAAAAGATCACAGCCATTGCTACTGCATGCCACTCCTCAAATATTTCTTTAGAAAGCTGCTCACGAACATGCATCATCATCGGCTCTACGGAATGATCCACAGCTGCCGAATAACTATCCATCTCGTCTAACGTTATATTTGAAAAAACCTTCCACCAAGACTCTTCCAATACTTTGCTAGATAATTCGGGCGGTGCCCAACTAATTAAGTTGTTTATCATGACATCTGCCCCAAGGAGAAGCTTCTTCTTTCTTTCATAACGCTTTTTTAAAAATTCAGAAGACGACCAATCTTCTATAATACCGGCATAGATTTCATTCCACTCGCGCTTAACTGATGAAGCAAGCATTTTTTGAATATTTCGAATTTTTCCTTGCTTTCTTCTTTTAAGAGACTCGGGAGTCTCTGTATTCTTCAAAGTTGTTACGTGTTGCAAAGCTGATTTTGAAAAGAACACTGCTTGGGTTGGTTCTGATTTATGAATGAGCGCGCTTGACCCAGTCCATGGACCTACTGATCCCATATCAACAATTCCATCAATGCCCCATAGCTTTTGGAGTATAGTTCTCCAAACCTTCATACCATGTCTAGAACTTCTATCAAAATCGTAGGAGCGATTTCTTGCTAGCATCATCGAACCATACCAAAGCTTTCCTAGATTGGTTTTATTTAACATATCGCGTTCCATTTCACGCCATGAGCTAGTCATTTTCTCTGGATTCCTAGAATGTTTCGCTGTTTTATTATTTGGCGATTTCTGTTCCCACGAGTTCTTTATCAAAGCTTTATTTAATGCTGCTATATCTTTTAATTCTAACTTTTTGGTCCTGGGCTTGTGATACTTATGCGGAGGGATCTTGAGTGCGTGCAGGGCGGCGCTGTCCAACGCGATCGCGGCGCCGTGGCCACGGACCTCTCTTTGCATTAATTCGAGAATATCATCAAAAACTGTACCCTGCTCTTTCATATATCTCTCCAGCCAAAGAATCACCATATCATAGTGCTTTTTTGTAAAAAGCGCTTCCAAGTTTGTTAAATCTTTTACATAAGAATCATAACGTTGCTTCTCCTTGGAACCGCCAGTTAACGTTGAGCGCGGCATTGAAGTGGCGAGATCTTTTAGTCTTCTGATCTTCTCTTTCCCTAGAAGATTTCGAAAATCCTTTACCAGTTTGTTATATTCACTAGCCTGTTCATATGGATACGAGGCCCAATCTTTAATGGTGTATATTAGAATATCCCACAACACGCTTCTAGCATATTCCTTTCTGCTCCTCTTGAATGTTGCCATGGCAGCAGCTTGATCGATTTCATCTAATAGATCTGCCCACCTGTGATTAAGAACCTCTGGTGAGAGCGCCCCGACCAACCAATCAAAAAACTTGTCGGCAATCTCATCAAGCCAATCTTCCTGGCGCGTCTGATCAAGGAATGGATGCTCAGGCTCGTTCGAAAAAATATCACCAGTCCTATAAGCAGCTGCCTCTTCATAAAAGCTAGGATTTCCTGTTAATGTTGCGGCTTCTTTGGTATAGAGAAGCTTTGCCATTGAAATATATTTCTTATCACTAATAGGTCCATACGCACCCCCACCAGAAGGTACTCCTGCAACCAATATATTACTTCCTGGTTTGGTTTTGAAAACAATTGTATACTTTCTATCCGACGCAAAGGGGATGCGTCCCTTTTTATATTGATCAAACAAAGTTTTTATTAAGGGATATGCATATATCCCCATAGGAGTATTGAATTTAGAGCTTGGGTTAACCCCCAGCTTATTAACGTTTGAAAACTGAAAGAAATGTGTTGGAGTTTCATCGTCCGAGACCACATATGGATCCAGCTGCTCTATGGTAGTAGGAAGCTTAACCCCCTCTTTTGAGGCTCTTGTTGCTTCTTCTATTTCGGCTTCATTCATATGTCTTCGAAAGCTTTCTAATAAATATTTCATCGTCATGTATGTTTGGCCCTTTTCTCTTACCGAATACACAATAAATAGTCAAAAATCTAAGCTATTGTAAAGAATTATAGAACTTAGCTTTTTAGAAGTGGAGATGTCGGGAATCGAACCCGAGTCCAAAGCAATTTTAAATTTAAGTCATTCACAGGTTTATCTGGTTTACTGTCACAAACCAGAAAAGGTAGTCGGGCTTCCAAACAGCGCTTTCCGACCGAATGCGCTCCACCTGCTACAAGCAGGGTAACCATTTTGATTTTTTATTTTCGCAGGAATCTACCTGTTATCCCAAATTTGGTGTCAAGGTCTTGGGAAACCCCGTCACTAAGCCGCTAGACGGACAGAGTTGAAATAATCGTTGTTATTAGCAATTATTGGTTTTGAACTACATTTTAAGTCTTTAGTTCGGACGACTACCTGCACTATCCTTCTCTATTACCCTGTCGAAACCAGTTCATCCCCTTATTCTTCAAAATACGACACAGGTTTATACTTATCCTTCATATTCTTATAGGCCTCTCTCTTAAGCCCTAAAAATCTCATAGCTTCCATTTGTGTTCTAGTAGCAGAATAACTATACTTAAATATAGCATCTCTTACTATGTTTGTCAAGGAATTCCAGATAGGAAATCCATAAAGTCTTCCATTTACTGGCTTTGTTGCTAGTTCTAGCTTCAAGCCAATAACTTCTTCTAGAGACAGATTTGCTAGCATTGTTTCAAACTCATCATTTGATCTTTTCTCTTGACGTAGCTTGTTAGATAGGTTATAATATTTATTACGACCTATCCTCTCTCTCTTTCTTTTCCAAGACATTATTTAAACTTATACATTATATTAATAGTATTATTATATATTAGTTATATCGATATATTGTTCAGCCATTATACCACCACTATCTTCTTTAAGTAAAGCTTCAGCTGCTAAAGGCATTTCATCATCTTGGGTGAATAAACTATTATCGTTTGCAGACCCTTCTTCTGGTTCCATATGATCTTTCTCTTTTTCATATTCTGGAGTGGTAGGTTCAGGTAAATTCGTTGATAAAACTTCTTCAAACTTATCTCTCCATAAGAGAACATTTGTTTTCATATAGTCATGGTAAAGCTCTCTATCCTCATCATTAGCAAGTTCAGAAAAATCATCAACAACGCTACCTTGTATTTGTTTAAAAGTACCTAATGCTACATTCCTACCAGTCTCATCATGAGCTTCTCCTTCCATTCCTTTGGTGAGAGTTGTTTCATCATCATCGACTTCTTCTTCAGGTTCTTCATCTTTTTTCTGATCAGGCAAAACATCAATACCTAGATCTAAGGGCTCTTCTGTCTCTTCATCTCCTATATCAATCTCAACGTCTTCATCCATTTCCTCAAGTAAAGATTCAGCTGCTAAAGGCATTTCATCATCTTGGGTGAATAAACTATTATCGTTTGCAGACTCTGGAGCTTCTATATTAGCTTCAGCAGGGGCCAAAACATTATCAATACCGTTGACAAGATGAGCAATATATGAATCTCGTTGAGCTTTATCCGTGGTCAGGCTTAAATAGTCATCCCTAATAACAGGAATAATGACTTTTAAAGTTTGTCTCAGTTTATTAATACCAGTTTTTTTATGAGGAGAGTCCCCAACGGGAGTCTTTTCTAAGAGGATCGTCTTTCGAATGACCTTGCGAAGTGTAGTCTCCTCTAACTTATTTCGTTTTTGTTTATCTTTTTTTACTTTTTTGATTAGCTTTCGGACAGTTTCGCGAAGAAGCTGCTCCTCAATAAGTTCTCTTCTGTCGATCATGATAATGCTCCCTTCTTAACTAAATAGTCAAAAACTTCAGTTATGATATCATCTTCTTCTTCTGGCTCTTCTTCTCTTATAAGACCTTCTTCTTCAGCGGTCCCCATACCACCGGCAACGTTGCCAACCGCCATCGAAGACATTTCGTCAATAACTTCTTCCACCAGCTTTGTCAGAACCTCTGAGAGACTTTGGGGGCTAGCACCAAGGACAGAATATACTTCACCAGGGTCTGTGTTGGGCGGGATATAAACTTCTAGCGCCGCAGCAGCATCAAGTGCCTTCCGAAAGTCCGTCGCGCTCAGGGCGAGGTCTTGGGCCTCAAAAGCGCAGGACAGATAATCTGCTATTCTAACACCTTCTCTAGCATATTTTTCAAAGTTTGCTTTGAAGCGAGACTGATCTCCTCCCTTTGTGCTACAACCTGGCAAAATAATATCCCCAGGCTGCGCAAATTCTGGTGAATCTGATTTATTTTCTACGAACTGATAAGTAGCCAAAACAGGAGAGTTCACAGGAGAACGAATCACAGATACCTTATCTTGTAATCCAGCATCTCTCAAATAAATCTCCCATATAGCTTTTGACGCCTCAAATCCGATGGCTTTTCCACTAGGAGTCTTTCGCGGAAGCGGAGAAACCATAATAACAACCTGATCTGCCATATCAGCATAATGTTGTACCATTTCAAGGTGACCGCGATGAGGAGGTTTGAAAGCTCCAGGCACAAGGGCAATCCGGCGGCCTTCAGATGGAAAATCATCTACGACGTTGATTTCCTCTTCATCCAGTTTCTGTAAAGGAGGCACGTTCCCTCGTCCATACTTGAAAAGACCAAGCAGTTGATTCATGGGAGCAAAGTTTCCAGTAAACTTATAAGTCACACCATCAAAATCAAAAACAAACCCTTCTGCCGCTGTCGTAACACCCGCAGCATCTTTTAGTTTGCCCATCTGCTTGGTAAGGATCTCCATTGCCTCTTCAGAACCACTTCCCTCGATAGCCTGAATGGCCTTAGAAGTTTCCGCACGAAGTCTTTCGACCTCGGCTTCGTTATTTAGAATGAACGCGCTGTGGAGGCCTCTGAGCATCTCTACGGCGAAGTCGTGAATTATCTCTTCTACAGGAGCTATTGCAGCGGTCAACATTTTCCCTGCGCCCGAGACTAGCTCGCGTATTGCTGCTATGGTACCTGCATCTTCTTTCGACACCATTTTGAGCACTTTTGTAATGCTAGCACCCTTCTCTTTAAATAGTCGCTTCATAAGCTCTACCTTAACAGGTTCTGGTAGTGCTATCCGCTGATCTACTGCTTTTTCTACTCTGGAAACCATATATTCACCGACTGTTTGGTTGTCGGAGATGCCAGCATCACTTAGAACCTTTTCTAGGCGAGCGATGGCCAAGTTAACAGCAGTATCATCACTAAGGGCCTCTAAGCTGCGGATTGCGTTCATTTGGACAAAAAACCTGCCTTCTTCGCGGGTTCCCTGAACCCTATCAAGCGCTACGTCCAGTTTTCTGGCATTCTTGGAGACATTTCTGCCAGTAGCTTTGCCTGTTTCTCTATCATATTCGTCGTGACCAGCCCTGTGGATGGTCAGAGTAGGAAGATCATAATTAATAACGTTAAATGCCCTAGGGTCTTGAACCTCGGCGTTGTAATATACATTTGTATTCGGTCCAAATATTTCTTCACGTTCTTCGATCGATAACTTCCCAACTGTTTCTTCAAAAGCAGCAAATGCTTCATTAAATGCGATTTCTAATGCGCTAGGATGGCGAATGACTTTTCTGATGTTTTTCAAAAACCGGTCCAAGATCTTTTTAAAACCTTTATAGTTCGTTGGATCGGTGGCGTCAAAATAATTCAACTCCCTCTCAAAGTTTTTGAAATCCTCCATAAGTTCGACGTAACCATCAACCAAGTCTTCAGGCTTGGTTGCTTTGGCCGAGTAAATCTCTTTTAATTTCGAAAATTCACGTTTCATTTTCTTCAATAAATTTTCTACGTCGCCTTTACCTTTGGTTTTTTTAATTTTGGAAAATAAATCATTTACCTTTTCTACTGCTTCATCAACCTCCTCATACTCTTCTATTACTTCTCCCCTCCCGGCAAAGAAATCAGCTAGACCAGCAGCGTCTAATCCGCCATCTTTAATATGCTCTTGGTTACGGGAGGCACGGGCTGCAGCAGTTCTGATATCATAAGATAAGTAGATGTTTTGGCCGTCTGTCTTTTCTGTGCCCTTGAGTTCACCATTTGAAGCAGCTTGAAGGACTTGCTTCATCTTTTTGAAGGTTAAGTTTGGATTATCATAAAGATGGTTCATGTGTCCTGCGACACCACCTTCATTGAGCAACTCTTTCATAATTTTATCCTTACTTTTTATAAGCTTTCTTGATGGCTTTTCTGACAAGGTGCCGAATCTTGGCTTCACTTGTTACGCGCCGACCACGATCAGGAGAATCAACATGTTTCCCTTTACTTTCTGGCCTATCAGCCGCTCCACCCTCTTCAAGCGGCTCTTCTTCATCATCAAGGCCACACTCTTCAAGCATTTCTCCCTCTTCTTCATCATCAAGGCCGCTTTCGTCACCTTCATATCCAAAATTTTCCATTAGGCGCTGAAAAAGCTCTTTATTTTTCCAATCTTTGTCATTCATAAGAATATCTCCTGTTTGATAGTAAATAGATTCTTGAAGTTGAAATCTATATTTTTCTTCCCAATCCCTAAAACACATATTGCCTTTTTCATATGCTTCGCTCTCCATTACTCGCAGCTGCTTATCATATTGAAAGTAGTCTTCTCCCATATGGGGCTTATTATTGAAGTCTCCTCGGCAATTTTGGGAATGATGAACCAACTCATGAGAAAGAGACCGCAAAATGTCTTTTGGGTGCCTCTGATCTGTGTAGATAGTGACAGCAGAAGCATTAGGATCATAAAATCCGGTCTTACCAAGAGGATTTTGGGCATTTTCCGAGTCAGAAACGAAATTGATGCGCACAGGTTGATCAAATCCCATCTTTTTTTGAGCGAAAGGCAAAAAACTCTTTAGTAAAGGTCTCATATTACCTAAGTCGAGATTTGATTTATTAGAAATACTAAATTTCACTTCTTGAACTCCTTGCTTGACTAAATAATTAGTTTTCTGTGTAACTAAACTCTGGAATTTCCAACTTTTTTAAGCTAAGGCAAAGAATTTCTCGAAATCTCTCTTCTTTAACGGCAAATACAACAGCATATACTACTTCTCGGCCACCAATTGGTCGACTGATAAACTTTTGAACCACGCCAATGTGATCTAATCCAAATCCACGCCAATGAACAAGATCACCCGCTTTAAGCGATCCTATTTTCCCAAAAGTTTTGCTATGGCACTTCATCTAAGCGACAATCAATAGCAGCCTCCAGAAAACTGATGCCTGAATATATGTCTTCGATTGCTTTTGTTTTGAAATATACCAAAGTTTTCCGATCCAGTCCTTCATTTTCCCGAATGACTTTCTCTATTTGTTTCAAACTTGATTGGATCGCTTCCATATGAGAGGCAAAAGCATGGGTCTCCACACCATTTCGGACTTCATCAGGGTTTTGTGCCGTAGCAATCAGTTCATTATACTCTTGGATAATCATTTTCTCAATCATTTTGCTCGTTAGCTTCATTTTTGGAATTCCCTTCACTTATAAATAGTTTTTATAGCTCGAAAGTGCAAGGAATAAAGGGAATAGTCTTGTTATAGATGAAGAGTCCAGTTTCAAGCTCGGCAAAATAATCCCCTTCGCTATCCATAAAGATTATAACGTCAGTATTATAGTCAATCAGGTGAAAACCATTGTTTTTCCTCTTATAGTCGGACAAAAACTCATCAAAACCACCCAATTCTGTGTGATACCAAGCTTTTCCATCTCTTTTTTGTCCATCTGGTTCGCCAGAATCGAACAAAACACAGACCCGGCCCTCTTCCTTATCAATGAATGGTGTTTCAAGAAGCTCCCACCACACATTTTCTATCTCCAGTTGAAGCTCTTTCTTTCCTAGTGTACATCCACTAGGTCCACGACAGCCAAAAAGCAGCAAAGAAGCCAGTAAACACCCTAAAATATCTCTCATTTTTCACCCCCCAGTGACAAAGGGGAGAGTTCGACGCTGTTATTCTAAGTCATAATACCTTAAACTATGAAACTTTATTGTTTCTGGACCAGGATTTTTTGTTTTTGCCATTCTGTGCATATACTCTGATGGAATAACATACATTGTTCCATGCGGAGCATCAAGAATACCAACCCCAATCGATGTTCTGCCGACACCACAGTCTCCAATCTGAAAAGATCCTATTTCTGATGTTGTGCCAACAATATATAAAAAGTAATTTACCTCGCTCAAACCGTAACTCCCCTCATAGTATATAGAGGAAAATAGGTGAACGTATCAAAAATACTTTATTCTTTTTCATCTCCTGTGGAAACTACTGCTGCGTTGTCCAATGGCGTCCACTCGCGGCCTCGCAGAGATAATGGTCCTCGTGTACCCAATATAAAAGGTACCTGTTCGGGACCATATCGTGTGTGTTGCACACTAAGGTTATCTTGTGAGTAGGTATTGATAGTAAAATCATCGGATATCAAACCGGAAGGTGTGCTTTCTGACGTTGGCATAATAATCTCCTATACAATAAGTAGCTAGGGCTTACGGATCAAACAAAATAAAAGCAGGTATATGCATATCTTTGCAAGATACACTCCCCTTAATGCCCTTGTGGGGATAAGAAACTCTTGGAAGAGTAGGTTCAAGTATACCGAAGTTCCCACCGTGAATATCTGCTAAATATTTTTTTCCATACTTCTCGTATACTGATTTGAGCATTTCAAAGATTCCCAAAAACTCTTTCACGCAAAGTTGCATATCTTTGCTATAAAGAAAAACGAGTTTTGTTTTAAAAGCTATTTCTTTCTTGAAATTTGCGACATCCAGCGCGCTGGGGTTCTGCACCCCATCTAGATGACGTTTCATATCGAAGATCTCATGTAGACTTGAGACAAGCCCATCCACATGCTCGAATTCGGCAGGTCTTCCAGTTTTCTCCATATAGTCGTAGAAAGTAACAACCCGAGCCATCTCTACCCAGTTTATTCTACGGGGGAAGTTATATGGAGTATCCCCTTTAGACTCGGCTTCTCCCTGATCATATATGGGAAGAGTTCGAACATCTCCTTTCCGATCAAATATTCTTGTTTTTTCTGAAGCATAAAACTTCATTTCTTCGGCACCGCCTCGCGAGCCTAAATACCCGCTACCAAAAAACTTTATTACGTGACCATTGCTTAGTTCAAATACTATGCCTAGAGTACCCACACCGGAAAGCCCTGTGATTTCATTTCCTTCCTCAAAAAGTGTAGGAATTTGAGAAAAGAACTCTTCCAAATGACCAATCTCATCATATGAAGAATTCCAGTGGGCTTTTAGGTGTTCCCTTACATTTGAATTATCTATTGCTATAGCTCTCACCATATTCGCATTATAATCTAAAATATTTGAAAATCGACCAGTCTTTTGAAAGTTACCTGTGCGTCGTTCAAACTCTCGATCGGATAGCGTTGCTTCATCCAAGTGCTTCCGCCAGTTTTCAAATAAGTGTTTCATTCTTTAAGTGACTCCTCAACTGTATTAATAAAAGAATCAAATATTTCTATTACATTTAGTGGTATATTCATTTGGCTTCCATAGATTTCTCTCAACATATCAGCAACCTCACCTTCAAAGGTGGTAACCATAAGCATATTGTCTTCAGATACTTTCGGTGCGGAGGGAAAAGGGATAACCTCTCCTTCATCCAAGTGCTTCCGCCAGTTTTCAAATAAGTGTTTCAAGTTTGGTACCTCTTTCTGTAATAATCAGCTTCTCAAATTTTAAATCAGAGAGCAGTAGGGTTCACTCGACGAACTTCACGGTCTTCTCTTTTAGAATATTCATCCAGCATCAGTGACCATGTTATAGGAAGCTTTATTCTGCCCCCTAGAGACCGGTCATCCTTAAGGCTGAACCTGTCGAGTCCGTATCCAGTAGCTCCTCCAGAAGGGTTACCATGAGTTGCTGTGGCGCCGCTTCCAATAAGTGCGCCCGCTAAACTTTTTGTGGTCCATGTGCTCAGATACTTGCGATACTCCGAGACATTATAGGCGCCTCCCATTAGGGCGTCTTCTTCTTTAATAGTGCCCGGATGAATCATAGCATATCCACCTAGTCCTGTCCACTCGCTAGACATCCATCTCTCATCTTCGTCTGGTGGTACCCATCTTTTTGAGATTCCTGTGTCGCTGGTGTCTCCTGCCATTGCTGGACCAGCTGCAGCAGACATAGCTACGCTGCCCAAACCTTTGAGAAAATCTCTCCTAGAGATGCCTTCTAGAAGCTTCTTTCGTGAAGTGCCGGTCGCACGAGACCAATGGCTGACGATCTTTTCTTCGTCCATATTGAGAAAATTTCTCCATCTCTCAAATAAGTGTTTCATTCAAATACTCCAGCCAGCTTTTCAGTATATTCTTCATTGCTTGCTCTCCATTTATAAAGCGCTTGCTTCCAATCGGAAAATAGCTTAATCAGCTTTTCATCACCAAATGGTAACTTCTCTAGATGATCCGGATCTGTACTATAACCCATCATGCTCATCGCATTGTTTCTTTTCATCTCTTTTTTGCTTTTTTCTCCCTCTGTTCCGCCAGTCATGACAAACTCAGCATCCATCAAGTGAAAATCATTGACTTTACCATTTATCATTTGTGTAAGCGAGAAAATATGTTCTTTAAAGCCTAAACTTTCATTCTCGTGTATTATCGGGCGATAAAACGTTACAACATAGCTTTTTTTAGTTTTACCTTTCGCAACCCTTCTTAACCCTCCGTAGATCAAAGGGACATCTCTTGTGGCGAACACCCTTGTCGGTGGTATATTATTTGCGAGCGCTATTTGAACACTGGATCCATATTCCTCCATGATAGCCAAAAGGAGATTCTCATATTCTTCTTTGGGAGCCCTATCGCGAGTAATGGCACCAGAATAGATGGTCCCGACCCCAGCCAATAACATTCCTTTAAGCTTCTTTGTATTTTCGGCAGCATCGTTAGGATATTCTTCCAAGTTGGAGATAAATCCATACAACTTTCTCAGATAACTCTCTCTTTTATAGTCTTTCTCAAAAATGGTTTTTACAATATGAGAATAATAGTATGTAGCATCAACCATCCTATCGTATGTTGGGTCAGTATTACCAGGGTACCTAAACTCAATGTAGTCTTTAGGATAAAGATAAAGTATATTCATCCCTAAACTGGTGCGCCCAACTCGTTGCGCCGCCTTCATAATTTCAGATGATAAAATGCCTTCTAGTGCTGTGATATCTGCCCCCTCGCCTCGTCGCAAAAGATCCATATACTGTTTTACTTCATCGGCTGACTTGCCGGCAAGGTGTTTTTTGGCGGCTGCTTTTAGGTCTCGTGCCCATCGGGAATGTTTCCTACTTTCAAACCCCTTTTTGGCGAACTTATCATTGAGAAAAAGGAGCCCTTTTATCAAGTTAGGAGGATCTGGCCCAATATTGTGGGGATCTTCAATATTTTCATCGGATGGAAGATATCCTATATTTGTATGTAAGCCAGTGTTACTGTCGAAGAAA
>Ga0080013_1002668_pt1 | contig 20427 bp, 36 predicted proteins | sample ETNvirenome_6_85_FD_69236 | JGI IMG/M metagenome (GOLD analysis project Ga0080013, IMG submission 69236) | Marine viral communities from the Pacific Ocean - ETNP_6_85 (SPADES assembly) (version 2) | ecosystem: Environmental > Aquatic > Marine > Oceanic | place: Pacific Ocean | collected 2013-06-19 | reverse complement strand
GAGCGTGGACTTTACGGAATAGAACAGCAAAGAGGTACGGAGATGGCTGGATTAACTGGAATGCTACAAAACTATTTACAGAATGTATTTAGAAGAGGTGAGCGTTTATATGGATTAGACCCAACTGGCGGCCCTAGTGGATTTACTGGAACAACTGGAGACCCAGGTGGTAGTGGAGGGTTTTTAGAGGATCCATCAAATATTATTCCAGGAATGCTTTAAATTAAAGGAAAGATTATGGCAAACGGATTTGATTATGAATCACCATTAAACAGACTATTGAGCGTTACATTACCTCAGTTTGTAAACAATGAACGTAATAGACAAGAAAGTTCTAGACGTTTTGACGAGCAAATGAAAGTTGAAGCTGATGCAAGAAATCAACAGCAACTTAACTTTCAACAGCAACAAATGCTTCAAAAGAAAAAACTTGATTTTGATATTCAGATGTCTGAAAAAAGAGAAGATGCAGATGTAGATCAAGGTGTTATAAGTAGCCTTGATAAAGTAGGAAATCTAAATCAGCAAATAACAAGAGCAAATAAACTTCTACCTACAATGAGGACTGAAGCTGGAAAAACTGGTTTACAAGGTATTGTAAATTCTGCTCAGAATACTATGGAAAGTCGAACAGCTATGTTAGACTCACTACTTGAAGTAGAATTAATTCAGCCTAATGAATATAATGTTATGAAAAATAATATTGGTTCTGCTGGTTATGATAATATGAACACTCAAATAGTTAATCAAGCTATAAAGCAATCAAATTTAGAAAGTAATAGAGGCTGGCTAACTAATATGGAAGAGCTTAAGGGTATTAACACACAGCTTGTAGTGGAATCTAAAAATATAGGAACTGCTATATATGCTACTGATGAAGCGCAAAAACAGTTAAAAGATAATATTGAATTATTAAATACTAGAAAATCAGAAATTTTAAAAGAAATGAAAGTTGGTTCAAAAACAAATCGCGAAGATATAACTCCAGGCACTGTAACTTTAGCTGGAGGCGGTACTTTAAGCGGTAGTGATTATGATAGTTTTGTTCAAGGAACTTCTGATGATTTACCTCTTTCTGTTTGGACTACTTTAGAAGTAGAGGATATAGAAGATTTAGAGCAAAGAAGACAATCTTATGCATCTGGAGTTCAAACTAAACTTGACGAGCAAATAGCAAAAAACCCAAAATTGACTAAAAAAGAACAAGCCATTCTAAGGAAAGCTGAAGCAGATGAAAAGAAAAAAGCAATTATGGCGGGCGAAGGAATAGATATGACTGGTAGAAGTACCTTGGAGGGTTTTCTTAATATGATGAAGAATCTAAAAGCTGGAGATAATCCGCAGACTCCTTTTAACCCTTTTGGTCGTTAATAGTATATGCCTCAAACTAATCTAGAGAGAAGAAAAATGCAACTGGGAATGATTTCCCAGCCACAAATCGACCAACCTCAAAATTTTGAGAATGAAGTATTCGATTGGCTTCCTAATTTTATTAAGGAAGGATACAACGAATCTATAACTGGTATGGCTAGAGAATTGTCTATAGGTAAAAAGCCTTTTGATATAGAAAATTATGAGCCTAAAGTATATGAAGATATAGGTTCATCTGTTGTAAGCTTATTTATGCCAGCTGACTTTGCTTTAATGGCTGCTGGAGGAGGAGTTGGGGGCTTTGCTTTAAGAACAGCTGCAAAAAGAGCTGGAACTATGGCTACAAAACAGTTACTCCGTTCTGGAGTTTCTAAAAAAACAACTAGAACTATTGTGCAGGGAGGTTTGCAAAGAGTAGTATCTGGCGCAACTGGGTTTGGTTCTTATTCTGGAGTAGCTAGTGCATTAAGCCAACAAATACAAAATTCAGATGTAGATTATGGAGATGTTCTTACTGAATCAATGAAAGGTGCTTTATTAGGTGCTGTTACTGGCGGAATAGCTGCAAGAGGAATAGCTAAGGGTAGTAGTACAGCAGTAAAAGTGCTTCAAGAGGGAGCTGCTTTTGGAACTTTATCTCCTGCGTTGGAAGGAGAATTTCCAACACCTCAAGATTACATTCATTCTGTAGGTACTATTATGGGTCTTAGAGGTACAAATGCCGCTTTTTATCTAGCAAATAAAAAAAGAAAAGGTCTTATAACAGAGAAGAGAAGAAAAAAATTAGAACCTTTAGCTGAAAGATTGGCTTCAGAGGATGTTAAAGCTCAAATAGGGATAGAAACAAAATCTGATTTATACCAAAATAAAAATAATGCTAATGACGTTGTTAGTATTGTTAGTGTTACGCAGAAAGATAATGTTACTAGATTTAACTTAAAAGATAAAGATGGTAAAAAAAGCTCATTAAGAAAAGATTTATTTTATAAAAAATATACTACATCAGAGTCTAAAGATTTATTACTAGAAAAATATAATTTATATGAGGCTGAAAGCGGATATAATAGTAATGATATACAGTTAAGAAGAAAAGAAGCTATAAAAAGAGTAGATGGTAAAGAGCCTAAGCAAGACGTTAGACTAAAAGATATGACTAATACACAGCTTAGTGAGTATGGCAAGATTATATCAACTGATTATAGAATAAGGGAGATGAAGAAGAGATATTTAGATTTAGCTGATTTACCTCAAAAATCTTTCTTAGAACACGTTCTTCCTCCTAAAATGGTACAGTTTATACTACCAGCAAATAGAAGAGGAAAGTTATTAGAATCTAGAGTTTTTTTAGAAAATATAGAAAAAACTGACTTAGCTACTAGAAGAACTTTTGAAAGATATCAAAACAAAATAACTTCTAATTTTTCAAAACTAGGAGATAAGGATTTAAGAAAAATTTCAAATTCTTTAGAAGGTAAAGAGAGATTAAATAAGGATTTAGAAATAAAAGTTAATGAAGCTAGAAAAATATTTGATGAGATGTATGAATACGCTAGGTCTAAGGGTATTAAAGTAGCTGATTATAGGTCTGATTACTTTCCTCAGATGATTAAGCGTTCTATATCTGATATTATTAGCAATGACTTTATGTCTATGGCTGGAAAAAGAGCGCAACTATTAGAGGGTGGACTAAGTGCAGATACGATTAAAGAACTTAATACTTTTATAAGACAAAGAGTTAATACTGAGTTTAGTAAAGAATCTAAGAGTGTAATGAGACATCTAGTTAATAAGGAAGGTATGACTTACTATGAAGCTTATAAGCAACTTCAAAATGAATTATTTGTTCAACAGTTAAGTCCATTTGGAAACTTAGAAAAAGCAAGAAAGTTTAAATTACCAGAAGAAATATTAGAAAGAGATGTTCTTAAAGTCATGACTTCATATAATATGAAGCTTGCTAGGAGAGTAGAGATTGCATCAAGATTTGGCTCTAAAGGTGAAAGAGCAGAGAACTTACTAAAGCAAATTGCAGAAAAGAATACATCAGAAGCTAGAGCCATGTCTAACGTATGGCAATCTTTTACTGGGTTTATAGAGTCTGACCCTGCAAAAAACTATTCTCCTACTGGTAAAAAAGTATTTGAAAACATTATGGCTTTTGAAATGGGTACTAAAATAGCATTAGGTACAGCTACAATACCAAACTTAAGTCAGTTTGCTATATCAACAGCATTAGAAGCAGGATATTTCAGGACTTTCAAAGGAGCGATGAGGCTTCTAAACCCAGATGTTAGAAAAAAATTAAAAGCATCTGGAGTCACCTATCATAATGCATTAGATGTTTTACTGGGAACTGATTTTAATATAAGATCGGCAGATGGTATTAAGCGCTCCCTTAAAGAAGTTATAAAAAATCCAAAAGATTCATTATTAAATATTGCAAGTGGGTTAGCATCTTTATCTGGATTTAAAAGAGTAAACTACTTAAACAACTTAGTAGCAGCATCAACAGCTGAAATATATATAAAAGATTTACACAAGATAGCAAATAGTTCATCTATAAAATCTAGAAGGAGCTGGGCTGTTAAAAATTTAAAAAGATTTGATATAGACCCAAATAAAAATATATCGTCTGAAGCATTGTCGTCTGGAATGTTTAAGTTTGCAAGAGACAGTCAGTTACAAAAAAATATTCTATCTGACCCTATCTTTTTTAACAATCCTAAATGGAGACCTTGGATAATTTTTAAAAGATTCGGATATAAACAGGCTAATTATTTAACAGAGACTATGGGTAGGGAGCTTAAAGCTAAAAATTATTTTACTTTATTAAGACTCGGTATTGGAGGTGTTGCTGGCGGAGCTGCTGTTTCAAAAATGAGAGAAATGTATATAAAATATCTTACAGATCAAGAAACGTTTAATGAAGATAAAGAAGGTTTGGCATTTATAGCAGATAATATGCTTTCTGTTGGAGCCTTTGGAGTCTTTGGAGACATATTAGGGGCTGAAGATTTAGTATCTACTATAAAATTTACAGTTACTCCAGTTATGCTAAGTGATTTAGATAAAGTTACAGATGGTTTAGTTGCATTGCAAAAAAATATAGATACATTTGGAATAGGAGAGATAGCTATGAGGCGCAGTATAAAACCAGTAGCTTCTGTCTTTGGTACTATTCCATCAAGAGCATTATCTAAACTGCAGACACCAGCTCAAAAAATAGACACTCTTAAGCAAAGAAAATCTAAATTAAAATCTAAATTATTAGATTTACTTATAGAGGGTAAAAGTGCTTTAGTAATAAAGAATATAAAACAATGGAACTCTAAGTTTCCAGAAGTTCCTATTACTGGAGATGATATAAACTTTAAAGTTGCATACGCAAGAATTGCAAGAAAGAATCAAAAAATAGCTAGAGAAAAATCTATGCTTAAGATGGAAAAATAAATGAGAAAAGCAGTTAAGGGAGTTAATATTAAAGCTTTAAATAAGAGGCAACAAACCTCTATGGTTAAACACTCAAAGCATCATACTGCTAAACATTTAAAGTCAATGGTAGCATCTATGAAGAGAGGTAAAACTTTTACTCAATCTCATAAGATAGCTATGAAGAAGGTAGGTAAGTAGTATGCCTAATAAAGAAGAAATGCTGGCTCCTATATGGGAAAGATTAACATCTCAGATATCTGATGGTCAAAATATTAATTATGATAATGCAAAGAATATGGCTAAAAACATTCTAATTAAACGCGGTCATCTTAATTCAGATGGAACTCCTACATTTGAAGGGATTAATAGAGGGATGATGACTCCAGGAGATAGAGCAATAGACAGGGCGATTAGTAGGTCTGGTGGTAGTTATAATGATTATGAGTATAACTCTAAAAAAAATTATGCCTATAAAAAGAAAAGATAAACAAAATGGCTGATACAAAAAAAGATACAAGATTAAAGAGAGCTGGTGTCTCTGGATATAATAAACCAAAGAGGACTCCCAATCATAAAACTAAAAGTCATATCGTAGTGGCTAAAGTTGGAGATAGAATTAAAACTATTCGATTTGGACAACAAGGGGTTACAACCGCTGGTAAGGTTAAGGCTGGTGAATCTAAAAAACAGAAGATGAGACGCAAGTCATTTAAAGCTAGACATGCTAAGAATATAGCTAAAGGTAAAATGTCTGCAGCTTACTGGGCAAATAGGGAGAAATGGTGATAATATGAACGAGAAAACATTGCAAGACATTTTAAACTCATCTATGCCTTCATTGAAAATGCGTATGCCAGAGAGCAATATCGAGACAAATGCAAATTATGCTGGTACAAATAAAGTAGATGAATTGATAAACCTAGTAAACTATCTATCTTCTCTACAGACAGGTAAATTTGGACAACAATATAAAAAGCTAGGAATATATGATATGCCAGAATCTGGTAGGAAAAGTGAAGCTTCTTTAAAGAGAATGTCTGACGAAGATTTGCAAAGATATTATGATGACGAAGAAAGAGAAATGGCAATGAAAGCATCTATAATGTTAGATATGTTTAAAAGAGGTGGATATGATTATAAGCTTGGAGGAACAAACGTTCCTCTATTAAGAGAAGATTATTTAAAAACTGACGTAAGAAAAGTATTTGGAGATAAAAGTAAATAATGGCTAAACAAAAAAAAAGTAAGCTGGATGTATGGTGGTAAAAAATACAGTGGAACTTATATTAGAGAAACTAAGAAAGCTATATTTGCTAGAACTACAAATGGTAAAATAAAAAAAATTATAAAGAAATGAATCCAGAAAACACATTACTAGGGTTAATTACTGGTGGTAGATACACTCAATCATCGGACTTACCAACTGCTAGACAGGTTGGAAGTAGTGCAATAGATAGTATTATAGAAGCTGATAATAAAAGAAAAAGTAAAGTTCTTTTTGAGTCTGGTAAAAATATATTTGGAAAGCCAACCGATAAATTTACCCAAGGAGATTTAGATAATTTAGTTATGGGTTTAATATCTCCAAGAGGGGTATTACCAAAATCTTCTAAAGTTGATGACATTATAGATAAAATTAAAAATGACCCTCATTCTCCTATTTTTTCACCGAGAACATTGCCAGTTAAGGAACGTGCTGAATTCTATGGAAAAGCAATAGGTCAAGCACAAAGAGGTGATCCAGAAGAGGCAATGGTAAAAGTGCAAAAAGCATTGGGTGGTGGAGTTCTTGGTGGTGCAATAGAGCCTATGGGCGACATACTTAATAGAATGTATTTTTACGCAGGTAGATATCCTGGCAGTATGGGAGTTACAAGGGAAAAAATTGATAGAGTTCTGTCTTATTTAAAACACCCTTATGGTTTTGCAAAAGAACATAAAGAGAACGTTATAAGTAATGCTAGGTTTAGCAAAGTGCCAGTCAAAGAGTACGAGAATAACTTAAATAAAGCTTTGAAGGAATATGGAAAAGCCCATTCTAACCTTCCAGCAAATTACAACGAAGTGCAGGGATTAATAAAAGAAGCTAATGAAGAGTTTGCAGAACAAAATTGGAAAAAAGTAATAGAAAATCTTGAGACTGTTAAAGGATATATGGATGAAGGAGTAGAGAGCTTTACTAAAAGGATATTAAAATAGTGCCTAACAGAAAAGCCAAAGATAGAAAAAGAAATCGTTTAAAACTAGCGTTACAGAATAAGCGTAGAAAAAGAGAATTAAAAAAATTGGAAAAGGAAAAGAGTAATGAATCAAGAACTAATTAGCTTATTATCTTCTCTTATAAGCGATGCTAAACCATCTTCTACAAGAACATCTGTAAAAAATGAATCTATATTAGATTTAATAACTCCAGCTTCGGTTAGGTATTCAGCGCCAGAGAATGTTAGGCTTGGTGGTACTAGACAACCAGGAATTCCAATCGATATGGTTGAGCTAAATAAAGCAATTAGTCAGCTAATTTCATCAGAGGGCGATGAATTTGCTAAAGCAATAGGTGGAGATATTTTAAAATATAGAGAGGGCTTTAATAAAAAAAGAGAAGGGCAATCTATACTAGATGAAATGTTAAAAAAGGTAAGTATAATGAATAATCCAGGTGGGTTAGTTGCTCTCAGAACGGAGATGGGGTTTCCATCTTCTAAATCTGTGTCTGCATTAGGTATGCTTAAGCGTGGATCATCAGAAGAAGCTCCAGATACTTTAGCTATATTTGGAGATAAATCTGGAGACACAAAATATCCCAAACAGGCAAAAGATAGAATGGTAAATGCTTTATTACATGAGCTAATTCACAGTGGAGATAAAACAAAAAAGGGAGAAGAACTTAAACCAGGCTCTATGTCTAGCTATTTAAATAGACCAGAGCATCAAGAAGATTTTGGAAAAGCTACTAGAAAAATAGCTCAAGACTCTTCTATAAAAGATATATTATTTAATGCTATAATGGGAACAAGCTATGGAGATAAATTTTTACAAAGTATTACAGGCAGAAACTAAATTACAAAAGGAAAAGAGTGATGAATGAACAAGAGTTGTTTGCATTAATAGATTCACTTACTAAAGGTCAAGGAGAAATGTCTAAGACTCCTATGGGAAGAGAAGTTTTATTTATGACAGACCCAAATATAGGTGTTGGCGCTCCAGAAAATATTGATATACAAGAGCTTATAAGAGGAATGATTGACCCTAAATCTCCTATAAGGAGTCAGTTCTCTAGCGCATTAGGTAGAAATAAACTACAAAAAGATGTAGGAGAGTCTAAATCTATAGATGATATTATAAACCAATCTAATATAGCTGAGTTCTTATCTAAAGCTATGTCAGATAAAACTAATGTGGATTCTAGTGAAATACCAATAGATGATTTAGATGATAAATCTAATTATTACGATAAGGGTTTTACAAGAGCGGAAACTGAAAAACTCAAAGCTTTAAAGGAACAAAGAAGGAAAGATAAACTTCAGTTTGGTTACCAGTTTAGAAATTCTCCTCTCCATATAATAGATAATTTTTTTGGGTCTGAAGAAAAAGATGAAGAACTAATACTTGAGGAGCGTGGGCGGAAATAGACCCACACCCCTCTAGCTACGCACACAGTAGATGAACTACTAAATTTTTCTCTCTCTTATTGCTTTTTTCTCTCTCTCCCTCCTGAGTTGGGAGGGCTTAGTGTAAAATCTTCGCTCTTCCAACTCTATTAGAAGTCCAGATTCTCTCACTTTCTTTTTAAACTCCGATAACATCTTGCCTATCTCTTTATTTTTCGTCTTCTTCACTAATATCATTTACTCTCCAAGTTTTTTCATATTCTTTTATAGCCCAATTCTCTGCTTTAACTTCCCATTTATTATCATTATAGTAATCTCTATTACAATAAACAGCCATGTTTCCAGCTTGAGCATACTTCTTAATAAATTTTCTAATACCAATTCTGCGAGCATCAATAGCGTGTTTTCCTTCATGCAGCACAGTAATTACAAAGTCTTTGGGGTCTGGGTTCTCTTCCTCTATATCTCTAAGTATAATCTTATCTTCTTCTGCTAAATACATACCCTTAACATCTAGTGTCTTAGACATTACTACAGTAGGATAAATATTATACTTACCTAAAATTGATTTAGCTATTATATCACGCAATTACAATCTCCGATTCTTGTACTAATAATTTCTTATTTCTTTCGTGTTCAGTAGCATCTAGTATATCATCAAATAATTTACAGCTGTCTCCAGAGTAACCCATTTCTACTGAACCTGGTGTTCCATATCTATTCTTAGATACTATAAGCATCATTTCATTTGGCATCCATATTCTACCATTAGAATCTTCTGCACCAAATCTAGATACATAAGGATAATGAGTAAACACTACCATCTCTGCATCTTGTTCTAGTGAACCAGACTCTGCCAGGTCAGATAACCTAGGAGTAGAATCAATTCTATGTTCTATATTTCTATTTAACTGAGATACTAATATGATACACATATCATGACCTTTAGCTAACCATTTATATCTCATAGTTGTTTCTCTAATCTTATGCCTTAGGTCTCTATTATCGTTAGATGGAAACTCTATAAGTCCTATATGATCGTCAATAACAACATCTGGCTTTACTCTTTTTATCTCATTAAATGTTTCATGCATATCTCTAATAGAGTCATACATAAATAAATTATCTTTGTAGTTCTCTCTAATGTATTCCATAGCTCTTTCTACTTCTGGCTTGACAGTTTTAGTTCCGTGTCTAAGACCTCTATACGATATAGTATCTGATTCCATAGCTATAAACTTCTTCATCATCTCTACATTTGGCATCTCACGATTGAACATCATTACTTTCTTACCAGATAAGACTAGCTGCCTAGCCATATTAGCTACTACTGTAGTCTTTCCATTGGCTGGTCTACCAGCTACAATAGTTATCTCACCTCTAGTCATTCCGTGTACAACAGAATCTAGTTTACCTAGTCCTGTTTTTATAATTCCTTTACTGTTAAATATAGAATCACTTGTCTCATCAAGTAAATTATCTATATTAAAATCATTCTTAGATGGTCTAAGGTTTATTAAGTTACTAGAATCTGTATTCACTTGAGTTATAAGCGAATCCATATCTATAGAATTATCTTCTGCATTCTTTATTATAGTATGAGAATGCTTTACCATCTGTCTTCTCAACCAATGCTCATGCATTAATCTAGCATAGTACTCAGCTCTAGCTGTACTAGCTTCTTTAGTACATATAGCAGTTATCTCATAAGTAACTTGCCTGGTTTGATAATTCTTAGAAGGAAAGTTATGGGCTACAGATAGCATATCTATATCTTCTCCCTTACTCTCTAGTCTCTTTACTGTCTTCCATATATCTCTGTTAAAGTCATTGTAAAAAACATCGTCAGTTTCTATCCATCTCTTGACAATATCAATATTACTTGGCTTATTTATAACTGAGAATAATACAGCTTCTTCTGTTTCTACGTTATGCATATTTCCTCTAATCTATTTTTGGTGGTATCCTATCCATAGATAGATACTCATGTCTTTTCCTAGCAGACTTACTAGAATTATTATTAATAATAATAGCAGATAAATACTTCAATCCTTTGCCCTCTTTAGGAGCATTAGATTTTAAATAGTTATTGATAGACATTATAACCATATCGTTATCACATTTATCTATCTCAGATAAGAATCCATATATATCAGAATCATTTAGTTTTAAATCCCTAGATGAGTCAACTGTCTCTATACTTGTATCTATTAACAGCAAAGCTTCTTTACTGTAAGACATTCTTTTCTTTTCTATCTGCTTAGTATAAGTCTGTTTCTTTACTGCGCTGCCACAGGTTGGGCATTTTGATTTCGGCATTCTAAGCAATCCTCTTTTTCCATAGGTACATTACCAAATACATCTTTAGCAAGGTACTCTACATATAATTCAGCTCTGTCTCTATATTCATGGTATGCTCTTCTACATTTATTACATCGTCTAGGGATAGACATACTGCCAGAATTAAAGTTTGTATTACTAGTAAGACCTTTAACTAAATTATCTTGAAGTAATTTATCTAGGTCAAACCATTCATCATCAAAATAATACAATAGAGTCTCCATAAAAGCATAGTGCTTTACCATAGCATCTCTACTGTAATCAGCACCATTCGCTCTAGTCTCTAGCACTCTCTTCATACTAGAAGAGATACTTATTTTGCCATCTCTAACCAGTCTTCGTACTTCTGGATCACGTAGATTTGCCCTCGGTCTTCCTTTACTATCTGAATATCTACTTCGTCTGTTGGTTTTAGCCATTTAGCTACTCTCTTTCTAACTTTGCATTGTGCTTTATATTTATCTATAAGCAAGTCTACCTCTGCTGTCTCACCAAGAGACCTACCATCAGAACCCCAGGCTCGCTTAGATTTAAATCCTTTTTCTTTTGCTATATCAACGCATTCTCTTTCGAATCTGTTACCTTTTTGTTTACTTTTACTAGGCATAATATTATTAAGACCCACAATTACAAGGCTTGTGTGTCTCTGTATTCCTTTCTATCCAGAATCTATAGTCTGGTTCAGAGTAATTATAATACCTATAGCAGTCTACGCACATTAATAGATGCTTAGGGTTTTCTCTGCAGCACAAGAGGATTGCAGTCCAATATTGACTCCAATCTGTCTTGCAAAGAGAACAACTATGTGGTAGCCTCGTCTTCTTTAAGAACCGCATCTCTCTGCTTTTCATCTTCTATTTTCTCCGTTTTGGCTTCCATAAACTTAGCCAGTTTCTTGGTATCCTTCTTCATTTCTAAATAGTTCTCTAGAAGAATGCGAAGAGTATCTATTGTGTAGCTATGTGAGGCTACCACTTTATATACTGTCTGCAAGTCTTCAGATAACTCTTTGACTGTGGGTTTTTTTCTTTTATTTTTCATCTAGCAATCTTTGTCTCTTTCTTTCTGCCAAAGTCTGAATTATAAACTGCATCTACAAGATTTTTATCCCAATCATTTCTAAAAGACGCTCGCATTTCTGCTCTCAATGAGCCAGAATTATAATCCATTGTGTCTCTAATCTCATGTAAGACATCAAATAAACTTCTAATGTTATCATTTAACAGATACAACAACCTTGTTTCATCACTCTTTAACTTATCATATTTTACTTCATTATCTTTAGTATACATTGTCTATCCCTTTTTTATTTAAAAATATTAGGTGGAGAGTGTCGCCAAACCTAGTATCACTTTTTCTATCAATAGCCAAACCACCACCAAAAAGACCTTTCATTAGTTTAGTTTTAATAGAAATTTTATTATACTCTCTCCACCAATTCTGTTAGCTCATCAAGAATATGATTCTTCAAGCCCGTAGAATTTTTTAGATTTTCTAAATCCTTCGTATCTCTTTCTGAGCTTGAATAATAATAATTTATCTTCTCTTGTAGAGAGTTCATAGATTGGGACTTTCGGTGCAACCTCTCTTTTTGCTTCGACCATTTCATTAATGCCCTTCTCCCACCCCATTAGATTGCACATTCGTTCCTCTATCTCTACCCACTTCTCTACTTTCATTGCTATAACGCTCCTTATTATTAACTATGAGACCACGTTTTTCTGCGTGTCTCCATATAAATTTAATAAAATCGTCTATATCTTCTTGAAGCGTATCATCACCTCTTTCTATGTATATAGATTCTACATCATCTACCATTTTAAATTTCATAAATAAATACTCCTAATTACTTCAGAAACTACGTTAGTTGTTACTGCATTTCCAAGACATTTATACCTTTGAGTGTCAGATAATCCTTCAGTCCATCCGTCTGGGAAACCTTGCAGCCTCTCGCATTCTGTTGGAGTTAATCTTCTTATCTTTGAGTTCTGTAATGTATGCTGTTGCATACCAGTATCTAGTGTCTGAGCTATTCCTCTACCTACTCTACCTCGCCTGGTTTTAGAACTAGGTACAGATAGATTAATACTGTCTCCTTCTGTAGCTATAGCATATCCCTTCTTAGTGGCTTCCATCACCTTAACTTTAGTAGCTCCAGTTCTCTGACCCATATTATCAAACCCCTTATAATAGTTAGCATCTAAACAACTAGAGGTATCGCTAAGGATAACCTCGCCGTTCTTAACCCTAACTCCTACTTTATATAATCCAGTCTTAGCTCCTACTCCTCCACCTACAGCTTTTATTGTAGTGGATATACCTTTCTGATCGTATACCCTATATGCTTGAGACATATTACTAGTAAGCTCTATCGGTCTGTTCTCTTTATTATTTTCTTCAATGACTTGTCCGATAGGAAATATTTTTCCTCCACTTCCTCCTCTAAGATGTCCGACAAGATAGATTCTTTCCCTATTTTGAGGGACTCCGAAGTTCTTACTATTAAGTAGTTCCCATTGCACCATATACCCAATGTCGGAGAGAACCCTAAGGATTGTCTGGAAAGTCCTTCCAGAGTCATGAGAAAATAAACCTCGTACATTTTCGAGTATAAAATGTCTGGGTTTTTTGTGGCTGAGAATCCGTGCGATATCAAAAAATAGAGTACCTCTCGTCTCTCTAAATCCGAGTCTTTTTCCAGCAATGCTGAAAGCTTGACAAGGAAATCCTCCAACGAGGAGGTCGAAGTCGGGAAGTTCTCTCTCATTAATCTTTGTTGCGTCTCCATAGTTCTTAACACCTTTAAAATTCCTTTCATATATTTGTGTTGCGTACTTATCTATCTCCGAGTAGCCTACAAATTCGGCATTCGGAATAGTATTCTTTATTCCTAACTCAAATCCTCCTATACCAGAGAACATTGAGAATACTTTCATCTATTATCTCCTATTCTATTATGCTTGCAGCTAGACTAATTTCCTGTAGCCTCAGCTTCAGCTATGTTATACCAAACAGCCTCCCAATATTCATCTGTCTCTTCTAGGCACTCTTGGCATTTATCTTCTTCGAATTTTACATCATCTTCGTTATATAATTCTTTACATTCTATACAAATTTTATCACTCATAGTAACTCCATATTAAGAAATAGGGGTGTAGAAAAATCAAAAAACTACACCCCTACCATTATGAACACAACTAACTAACTAACTAAAAAGGTAAGTCAGCCAATCTCCTCTTTTGACCATCCCAAGTAAAAATCGCTCCAGCTTTTGGAGTAGTTCTCTTATTCCCTTGATTGTCTGTCCACTCATCGTGAAAGACCTCTAGAGTAACAGGCATACCAACGATATCACTCTCGTCTACATTAGGTAGAAAGAACTTACCCTCGTTGTCTGCTTCTGTCTTAACACCGAATGATTCTATTAGTTCCATATAGGATTTATTAGAACCACTGTTTTCTTCTAGGTTAGGGTATATAGATTTGTCAGGTGTCTTAAATCTAAAGAAACCTTTAGACCTAATTTCTTTACCTACAAAATTCTTACCATTTATTTCTTTTCCGTCTACATCATACAGATTATCTGCATTTTCTTCAGCGACTTCAAACTTAACCTCATATACATCTGCTAAGAACTTACCTCTAACCACTAGGTTTTCTTTCACTATCAGTTCTTTAGCATAGGCTTTGTAAGCTCCTACAGGCATAACTCCAGAGAAGTCTGCTGATGGATCGTACCAAGCGTTAGAGGAAGAGCTTGAGTCTAAGATTGTTGCAACATCACTCATTATCTTCTGTCTCCTTTTGTTTAATTAAATCTTTTAACCTAGCTCTGAATGATGCTAGATTAGATTTGTTTACTTCACCACTAGCTAACTTTGAATTGATTGTCTTTAAGACATCTTTATCTCCAGTTTTTTCTGCTAGAGATATAATTTCTCTTACTAACGAATCGTCCAAAGAGTTATCTGGTAAATCTTCTCCAGCAAATATATATAGACCTAAGCCATGTAGTGCAATAGCCTTAGCTAGACATCTCTGTATAGAGGTGTTAACTTGGAACGCATCTGGTGTCTTTATAGGTTTATTTCTATTATCTAATACTGGGTGTACTTGTTCTCTAGTTACTCCGTTAACAGTAACAGATACTTTTACAAAGCAGCCAGCTTCTGTCTGCATATAAGGTTGTCTATTACCTTCCATACCCCACTCGTGTACCTCCCACGTAGCATCTGGAGCAACTCTAAGTAGTTCTCTAACTGCCCATGCCCAACTAAGATAGGTAAACATACCTTTCTTTTCAGACTTAGCAGAGACATCTACTTTATCTAGTATATTAAATACATTATCACTCATATATATCCTTTATGTTATGTGTGGACATAGGTGTCTTACATCACAATATCTCTCGCACTTGATACCATTCCACGTTTCTGTTTCATTGCATTTTTCTGGAGTAGTCTTACTATCTAAGGCTTGTACTAGCCTATCTCTTTTGTCTTTAAAGAACTCCAATAGGTGGTCATTGTGTATATAAGGAACTTCTACCAGGTAGATATTTCTTTCTATACCTCTATCTCTAGCAACAGCTATACCACCATCTCTAACTGTCATCTGTACATACATCTTATCTACTTGCTTTCCTGTAGACTCTAACATATATCTATACATATTTATTTGCCAAGACCAGTCTCCAAAGTCTGCTTTCTCTGGATTCCTAAAGTATCTTTTTACTTTCTTAGGCGTTCCAGCAGCTCCCCACCTACCACTTCTCTTATACAATGCACCACTCGGATCAGGCTCTAGATAGAAATCCATACCTAGTATCTGAGAGGCTTTGTAAGAGCCAGTATTTTTATAGTCTATCAAACAGTTTGTATTAGAGTCATACAAATCTACAATTCCTGTAATATCTATTCCCTCTAGCGATATCTCTGCTTCGCTATCATCTGCATTATCCTCTAATTTCTTATGATGTAGAGTTCCTGCAAGAGAGAATGCATATTCTTGTGGATTGATATTATAAGTCTCAGTCCTTTGTAGGTATGCTTGACAAGTACCATTGATAAGCTCTGTTACTGATGGCTTTCTGTCTGGGTCTCGTTGCTTAGACATTTCTTTAAGAGCAGTAGGGTATACTCCCATACGCTCTATGTCTAGCTTTTTATTTTCTAAGGCATCCTCAAAAGAGATTGTATCTCCCTCTGGGTATTTAAATCCTATAGCTGGCATTAAATATCCTCTATCCTTACTTTCTTAATAAGCTTGTAATCTGCATTCTCAAACTCTACAAACTCAATAATCCTATGAGAGTTATTTTCTTTCCACTCTCTTTTTCTTCTAAGCATTTCCATTCCACTCTTTCTAATCTGTTCAAGAGTCTTTTTATCTCTCTTAAATGGATGTAGCCTATTATCTAATCCTCGTTTAGTAGGAGCATATTTTCCATTCTCATCTTTTTCAATCAGAGGATTATCTCCTCCTCTAAGTTTACATAGACTAGTATTCCAATAACCTTGATAGTCTCTTCTAAGTTTCCATCTACCACCTCTCCACTTAGATTCTATCTCCCAACCTCCATGTAAACCTTTCTTTACAGACTTCATTAGTCTATTCATTTCTGAGAATTTTAGTGGCTCTTTCTCTAACCAATTAATTAAGAATGTTGATTTATTCATTCTATATACCTTTCCTTAGATTCATTGTATCAGCTAGAGAGTTAATGAGTTTCATTATCTCTATTCTAATTCTAGCTGCATCTAGTACATCTATCTTATCTAGATGTAGATTTAAACTCTTCATAGAGTCTCTAATGCTCTCCTTAAAAGTGTGATTGTTTAATTCCTTCATATATTGCTTTCTAATTTGATTGAAATTACTAATGATTCACTAATAAATGCAAGAAAATAATCTTTTTCATTGACAATTTTAGACAAACCACTTATTTTGTAAGTACATTCTTCGTTGGGCTAGATATACTATATACTATATACTATATTCTAGTACTCTATAGTCCTCTGCTTTGTTCTTGTTATAGAACTTAGACATCCTCTGATCAACATACTCTCTAACATCATCATCTAACTTAAGATACTTAAAGAACTCTTCATAAGTAAGGTCTCTACCCTTGATTGCATTTTCTATCTCAACAGTCTCCTTCTTTCCCTTGGATATCTCTATACCTACATCTACTATAGCTGTACATATCTTAACCCAATTAAGTATCTTCTCTTGATTGATAGTACCAGAATGGTACCTAAACTCTACAGAGCCATTGATTATTCTAGAGTGCATATTCATACCACAGTATCTAGAATCATTGTACTTCTCCATAGATGGGTTTACACCCCAGGAGTTATACCAAGCCTCTATAAAATCCTCATTAGAATCTATTGCAATTATGTCTGACCTAGACATAGGTATTCTTCTACACCACCTACCATTGTCTCTAGAAGGTGGTAGCATCTTATAGATTACATCTTGCACAGCCTTACCTAGTAGTAGAATGTGTTTAAGCTGTCTCCACTCACAATCTCTAGCGTCTACGTGTACGTGAAGTCCACAGCTTCTATTAACATTAAATCCTCTATTGAGGTACTCAGTTAGGCTCGTTATACGAGTATATAACTCATCTCCATTAGAAGGAGTTCTCATTACCCACTCCACACCACTACCATCTCCTCTTGAGTCTATACTACCATCATGTACTGGTCTAAATGTATGAGGGTATTCTCCATCTTCTTCTTCCCAGAAGTTCCATCCACTCGATACAGTTTCTACCTCTATACCTACTATCCTCATAGATTTGATAATGCGATTAGACCTAGCATCTTCTCCCATGTTTCTTTGAGAGTAGCTATCTAAGTCTACTTCGCTACCATACTCATAACATTGGTCGCAGTAATACGCTTCACTGGATTCACTCCAAGCCAAGTCGTCTCTAGGGTATTCACAATCACAAACATCACAATTACTGTAGATTTCATAGTAACAATCTTCACAGTAACCATCACCATTCTCTGTAAGACGAAGGTTGTTAGACTCCGACCACATAGAGTGACCACAGTCCTCGCAGCTGTAAATATCCTCCTGACAAGATAGACATAGGTAATTCTGAGTCTCTCCGTCTACTTGTATATCCTCTTGGTAATCATCAGTAATCTCTTCACAAGAGGAACACAGCACTTCATCTGGCTCTACAGAAGTAGAGCGATTATTTTCTGTCGGCATACACCCTCCTAAGCTATTGCGTAGTTAGCAGTTATCATATAGAAAGCCATATAGTTAATCTCTCTAAGCCAACCTATTCTTTTAAGAGTCTTATATATACTCTCTGGCTCTACTGATTCTACTATTATGCCTTCTTGTTGTTCTATCTGCTTGGCTACATAGTTAAGATAAGATTCGAATGAATCTGTATCTACAAAAGGGTTATTCTTGGCTTTCTTATAGAGCTTCTTCATTACATATAATTTAGATTTTATACGTATTGGATTCTCTATGCCAACTACCATCGCCGATCGCTTCTTCTTAGAGGAAACAAGTTTGTCTATCATCATCAGACTTACTCCCTTCCTTGACATCTACTACTTCATAGTTATTATACTCGTAGCAGCTACTACATATATAGTAGCCTTGAGTCTTAATAGGATTATCAGCCCACTCTCCACAGTATCCACAATCTATTCCATCTTCATACTCTTTCTTAGATATGTTCTTCTTGACAGTATATTCACAGTCTACACATATATACTCTCTAGTGTCTGCGTTGTAGATTATATCCCACCATTCTGTATGCTTATTACATACATCACAGTCTCTATCTTTAGAGTCTCCTACGAAACTATTATTATAACTACTAAATTCGTTATAATGTCCTCCGAAGTAATTAGTCTCTAACATATAGTTAGATGCTATTACATTTGTATCATATAACTTCTTAGTGAAGTTTATCTTTCTATCAAACTTACTAGTATCTATAGTATATAGAGTATCATTCTTCAACTCGTATATCTTCATAGATATTTCTGTACCTTTAATAGCTTCTTCTAGAATGTCTTGTTGAGAGGCATAGAGTAATACTCTAGCTTCTTTCCAATATCCGAAATAACAAGGTCTACCTTTCTCTTTTAATAGATGTAGTATGTCTCTATTGCCTTTATTCCAGGCGAGTGCGTAGTCTCCGTATATTTCATCTAGACATTCTTGAAGGTTACTATTGGAATCAAATAGAGCGAATACAGCCTGAGAATCTACTTCGTAAACTTCTTTCTTGTTTACAGAGATATCTCTATGGTTATGTATCATTCCATTATGAGTTCCAATAACAGAGCCAATGTGGAAGGGGTGAGCATTTTCCAGAGTTATCTTTCCGTGGGTCTTCCATCTAGTATGTCCCAACACTACGGATGTCTCTGGGGTAAGCTCTTCTATGATCGTATCCCAATCTCTATGCTTGACAAGATTACTTGACTTTTTAAGAGACTTGAATATCATAGGGTTCTTCCCATTACTGATAAAAGCAAGTCCTGTAGAGTGTTCACCTCTAACTACTGATAGTGCAGTAAGCTTAGTTAGAACTCTCTCCAATTGCTTTATCTGGTACTCTGATTGTGCGTTTTTCTGCTTGGCTATGCCAAATATTCCACACATATTTCCCTCTTTCTAGTTGTTAGAATACTATCATATATATTCCTCTATATCCAATAATATTCTAGGTTATCTGGTTCACTCCAACCATACCTTGAATAGAACTTAAAGTCCTTTCTAAGTAGGTTGCTTCTATGAGATGCGTGTAGCTTCTCGTTTCCTAACCACTGCGGCATCTCTACTTTCTCCGAGACTCCTACCATTTCCATAGTATTGTTATAGCCTCTGAGAATCCATTCCTCTATCATCTTGTTCTTGTAGAGGAGCAGAGCCTCTTCGTAGCCTCGCCACATAGTTACAGCAGGGTGATTCAGCCACCCTCTATAGCTTCTACCTGTCTTTGTAGGTATCCCAGATAGAGCGTTAAATATTTGTAGAGCTTCTACTCTCTGTTTACCTAGACGTCTATAGTCTAAGGACTGTGCAGAGAGAGTGAAGTCTTTATATGGTAGAAATGTCTGCATCTTCTCCTACCCATACGTTTATAATAATTTCTCTATCATGTGCATCTATAAATCTAATTACACCTATAGAAATTTTATCGTTATCATTTCTCGTCTCTAGCTTTACTGACTTAATCTCTGTTATATTATTAGAGTTTAATAATGTATATAGAGCCGAGTTTATATTTTTAGAATCCATTTATTTTCTCCATATGTTATCTCTGATCCACCATTTCATAGTATTGTACACATATAGAATCATAGTTCCTATAAATGCACCAAATACATATACTGCGTGTAGAAGTCCATGTCCTTCTCCACATATTCCTAGTAGATGTTTAATTGCTTCTAGCATTTCCTATTCCTTTCGTTAAATATTTTTTCTGAATGTTTGTAATCTCTGTATAAAACTTTAGTCTCTGATTCAAACCAACAAGAGCCACATAATATATAGCCAGAGGTTAGTCTATACCAACTACTTGGCTCTACTTCGCTAGAACATCTAGAACATTTTTTATTAGACATATTATATCCTTCTATTTTCAATATCATTAAGAGGTAAGGGTGTTAATTCTCCTCCCATC
>Ga0080013_1002348_pt1 | contig 20427 bp, 26 predicted proteins | sample ETNvirenome_6_85_FD_69236 | JGI IMG/M metagenome (GOLD analysis project Ga0080013, IMG submission 69236) | Marine viral communities from the Pacific Ocean - ETNP_6_85 (SPADES assembly) (version 2) | ecosystem: Environmental > Aquatic > Marine > Oceanic | place: Pacific Ocean | collected 2013-06-19 | reverse complement strand
TATTTCGTGTGGCTCCGCCTCCTGTGCTGCTTGTGCCATATGAGGGGTTAAAATATTACTCATCTCTTTCCTCAAACCTTTCTTTAAAATACTGTAACATATTACTTATAGTCTCATTTTCTTTTTTCTTTTCTTTAGTAGGGCTATCTTTCTGCGGATGTAGAGGTGGCTGGCTCTCATCATTCGTTTTTTTTTCTTCGTTTTTCGTAGAGCGTGGCTCACTATATTCAGCCGAAACTAAATGAGCTGCATTTAATAAAGAAGCATTAAGATTACTAATGTCGGCATTTAAAACTTCTATTAGTTTTAGTATCTTAAAACATTCAGAATTTCCGAGCAGGGCGGAAACATTATTTTGAGATAGACTAATATGCGTATTCTTATCGAGCATCCCTAGTTGATTCTTTATCATATCTATTTCACCTAGGATACTAATAAAAACATCTAACTCTTTAGGCATTGAATCACTATTCATCATCACCCTCGTATGTCTCTGTTTCCATAATTACCAAATTCATATCTTCCAATTGACCTGCGCTATTGAACTTTATATTAACGTCATAGTTATTAACCAGCCGCGCAATATTGCCTCTTGATTTATCAAAAAGATAATATAACATTCTATTAAATCCTTGATCACCATCATCTTTGGCAGCAGCATCATATATAGAATTAACAATAACCCAATGCTTAAAGGTATTGTCTTCAGTTAAATCTTGATCAGTAAGCCCTTGCGGGATCTCTTCACGAAGTTTTTCTGACATTTTAAGTAGGTTATCTTTTATATACTCTACTCTATATTTTAATTTTTCTTCATCAACTTCTAATAGTTCTTCTATTACTTCGCTCATAAAAACTCCTTTATAAAAAAGGGTTAGCTCCAAACACTTTTAAATTCTTGTTGGGTAAAAACCATTCTGGGAGATAATCCAACTCAAAAATGTTCATAGCTAACCCATGCTTTTTAAATGTCTTCACCCTCTGGACTTTCTCCAAAAGCATCTTCCGGCGAGAAGACATATTTTTTAGACTCTTGATCAATCTCATACAAACATAACTCTTTATTTTCTTTATTTTCTTCTATATTAAATTGAACCATATCATCGCTTTGATTATATACTTGCATAATATAGGGAATATTTAAAGGTATAAAGAAGTCATGATCATTAGGGTTCATTACAATAGTTTGTATAGGAGATTTTATTAACTGATGCGTTAGTGCAGTAGGGCTCATTGCAACTTGCGCAGTCATATTGTTTTGCATAATTTCACTTATTTTATGCAACGACATATTCACCAATATTACTCTAGGTCCAAAACTATTTCTGATATTCTTTGTAATATTAGCTCGATTAATATAATTGCTCGCAATATACTCTTCAGTAAAACCTACAACAGCTTTGTCTTCATTACTTAAAGTAACAGTATAAAGTTGATTACCGTCTAAATTACCAACAAACCACATATGGAAATCATTTTTAATAAGAGTGTTGAAGACAATTTGAGCAGCAATCTTCCCTGGCTTGCTCTCTATTTCTTCTGCAGACCACTTTCGTAAATCCGGTTTAAATGAGCCCATAAAGCTTCTCCTTGACATAATAAATATCGCCGTGCCTTATTAGTATAACTCTTGTTGTAATTTTAATAGATTATCTTCCGTCAATAAACTATTGCGGTCCCACGCCAAACTTCTACCAAAATTGTCAGATGTCAATTTGACAGCTACAATTTTACCGGGAACCAATTCATCTTCGCAATATTGCAATTTATTATGCCACACTCTAAAACTACTGCCATCTTCTGCTCTTACGTTCGCATATGGTTTACCCTTCTTTGTCTTTAGTTTCTCTACCGTGCTAATCTTTGTCCAAAAGTGTGGCGAGTTTTCTTCCTCTTCATCATATTCAGATATGTGTTGAAACTCTAAATGATTTACAAGCTCAGTCATCATCTTTAGTCTCTCTACATTTTCCGACACTCTGAATCCGACAAACTCTAACTCAAAATTAACTAACTCTTTCTCCGTATACTCTTCCGTAGGAATTTTAAAGGCATCCAATAATGCCGGTATATACTTACCCGAAATCAAATCATTAAACTCTATGTCCTCATCGTCAAATAATTTAACCATTAATGTCTTAAAATTCTTCTTGGTCTGTAAGGTAAAAGTATTATACACATCCATAATATCACATAATGCTTTTCGCGTGTATTCTTTTCCACAAAACAGTAACCCATCAAACAACCCCAACTGAATCAATACTTTTAGACCATTGTGAGGAATCATCTTTAATTCCAAATTGTCTCTATAAAATTCTGTAAAGTCGAGCCATCCAGAACCAAAAGGTCTATTCTTTTCTATCTTGTTTAATACACTATCACCTAAACCTTTTATGTTTTTTAACCCAATAGTAATGTTATCTTTTGTCACTGAAAATTGCTTTGAGAAAGTATTAATGTCTCCCACACTTACTACAGGGTTATCCAACAATTTTCTACCCATTGTCAGCCCTAAGGCAATCTCTTCGTGTTGCCCTGTATGACTATTCAACATAACCTCTGTAAACTCTGCCGGATACTTTGCCTTGAAATAACTAGTCCAATAAGCCAAAATACTATAACTAATCGCATGTGACTTATTAAACAAATAACCTGCATTGTCAATCAACTTCTTAGCCACTGCTTTAGTATCTTCTAAAGGCAATAACATTTTTTCTGGATGCGGATATAAATGCTCTTCCAAATATGCATTACACTTTTTATAATCTAACCCTTCCGCGATCTTTCTAAGAATATCGCCCTGTCCAAAATTCAAACCAAGAAGATTAAACATCTGAATAAACTGCTCTTGGTAAATCATAATGTTTTCAGTTGGCGCCAAAACATCATCAAACAATGCATGATGATCATTCTTTGATTCTTCTTGACCATTTCTTCTACGAAGAAACGCTTCGGTTGCACCTAACTTAATGACGCCAGGACGATATATTGCATTTACTGCCGCAATGTCTTCCACATTTCGCGGGACCATCTTCTGCAAACATCTTGTTATGTTAGCCCCACCAAACTGAAACACTCCATAGGTGTCACCTTCACACAATAACTCATACGCCTTATCATAATATTTCTGTTCTTCTTCATCTAAATCTTCTCTATCAATCGACATTCTATAAATCTCATCAATCGTTATGCCGACTTTCTTCATTACTTCCATTATAACTGATAAAGTCGAAAGACCCAACATATCAATCTTAAGAAACTTCATACTGGCTAACTCATCAATCTGCCACTCTGTAACCAAATCACCTTCTTTTGATTTCCTCAATGGCATTACATCATACAGCGGTTGTGACGATATAATCACCCCGCCGCCGGCAATTGTTTGATTTCTTATATTACCAATTAATGTATCAATTGTTGTAATAAAATCTTGCCCTTCCTTTTTGTCCAAAGATTCCACAAAACCTCTTACTTCTGAATTACTATTCATCAAATCAGTAAACGAAGTTAAATCTTTATTTAGCGAAATATGTCCGCTTATTGTTTTTGCAATCTTGTTAGAAAGTTTGAAATCAATACCTTTATCTTTTGCCAGATCGCGAAACAAAGTATTAACAGAATAACGGGAATAGGCACAAACAGAAGCAATATTAGCGTCGCCCCACTTGGAGGCCACATAGCTTTTAACATCCGCTCTACGGTTGTCTTGGAAATCATTGTCAATGTCGGGCTCCTTAATTCTTTCCGGATTCATAAATCGCTCAAAGAATAAGTCATATTTAATTGGATCTAAATGCGTAATACCCAACAGCCAACAAATTAACGAGCCACTTGCACTGCCACGCCCTGGCGACATAAGTATGTCATTCTCATATGCCCATTGTGTAAAATCATTTGTTATAAGGAAATAGTCTATATAGCCCTTATCTGCAATCAAATCTAACTCTATTTTTAGTCTATCTACATACTTTGGAATATCTTCTTCAACAATAAGTTTATCCCTTACCTTATCAGCCATTCCTTTTTGTAAGAGATTTAACATATACTCTTTATTGTCTTTAAAAGTGGATGGTGTCGGAAACTTGGGTTCCTTAACAGTTTCTGTATCAAGCTCTGCATGGCATCTAGAAGCTATTTCTTTTGTGCTTTCTATACCTTCATACAGATATTCATCCTCAATAATGTCACCCATGCCTGCATCATACCACTTTTGTATCATCTCTTCTTCTGTGGCAAAATGTAACTTATCTATACCCGCTTCATCAAACCTACCATCAGTATTGAGGCGCCATAAAAAGTTGTGAATAGAGTGGTGAGACTCCTCTACATAATGCACGTCATTTTGTACCAAGCACTTTACATCATACTTCTTGCGGAATACCTCAATAAGCACTTGGTTATATTCTCGTTGTATATCCAAGTCGTGCGGATGTAGCTCAATAAAAAACCTATCCTTGCCAAAAATACCAAGCATATCCTCAAACCAAATGCTCATCTCATCTATCTTATGGTTTTGCAACATACGAGCCATCGGTGAAATGACGCAGGTAGTAGTGGCGATAATACCTTTATTGTATTGACGAAGTAAGGGAATATCTATTGTAGCTTTCCCGTAGAAGCCAGATGTGTTGGCGTGATAGTTTAGCCGATATATGTTATCCAAACCCTCTTGCGTTTCAGCCATCAATAACAGGTGTGCCTTACGAAGTCGTTGCTTACCCGCGTCTCTTACTTCAGTGGCAGTTTTGCCTTCTTTCTCTTCATCTGTAAGCCCTCGTAGTTTCCTGTCTGCCGCATAGTAGAACTCATTTCCGTAAATGATATGGGTATCGGTTTTTTTACCTGCCTGATGAAAAGCATAATGGCTGGCACAGCTGCCGTGTTCTGAAACTCCCAAACTGCCCACGCCCAACTCCGCAGCCTTTTCACAATACGCGAGGGGTTTACCTACCGCATCTTGCACACTGCCGAATGAACTGTGGAGGTGAAGATGTTGGTAGCCCTTTATCTCTCTATTACTCAAATGTATTCCTCTCTAAAAGTTGTATATATAATATAACGCTTTTCTTACGCCGCGTCAAGGCTTTTCTTTGTTTATTTTGCATAACTTTATACCAGAAAATTCTAAAAACTTTTTGCCTTCATCTATACGATACTCGTCAATATAGTGATATTCTTTTATTCCTGACGCAACCAATAACTTTGCACACCAGAGACAAGGTGTTTGAGTAACATACATAATACAACCATCAGTATTAATACCATTGCGTGCGGCATATCCAATAGCATTTTGCTCTGCATGAATACCTTGGAAACACGAACCATTGCTATCCTTACCACAAGCTTCTTCACCACCTTCTTCCAAACAATTTAAGCCACCAGCGATGCTTCCATTATAACCAAAAGAAATTATTCGATTGTCTTTAATTAATAACGCTGCTTGTTTAGTTTTAGCACAGGAGCTACGCTCGGCTATTAATAAAGTTATTTCTGCAAAAAGCTCATCAAAACTTATTCTACTCAAAGCACTCCTTCGTTTTTTCATCATACGCTAACTTGCCAGTTCTGATGTTAATCAATTGTTGATCTTTTTCAGAATATTTTGTTAGTTGCCCTACTGTCATATAATACGTCATGGTTTTAATATCACCAAAGTCTTCTGATAGTTTTCTTAACGTACCATGAAAATAAGTACCAGGTTTTTGTGCTATCTTTCTTGCAGGCTTTATTAACCCCTCTAGTGACATTGCATTCTCTGCATTCTTTTGACTACGGCGATATCTTTCATGAACTTTGGTAGATTCAGATTTATTTCTTTCTTCTTCCATCTTATCGTCATTGGCTCTTATCTTCTCATAGTTTTCCTTAAGGCGTTCGTTTTCTAACTCTTCACGATGACTTTCAGTTCCTATCTTTCGCAAGATAGATTTAGTGCTCGACATTAATGCCTCCTTTAAAGTACTTCGCAGGCGCCGCCTGCACAGGCGAGTTCGCCAGTAAGGTTAGTGTTATCCATTATCTCTACGACTCCACTTAAATCTACTTCTTTTAGATTATCAATCAACCCCTTAAAGGTTGTTTCATCTATATCTTCAAACGGAGCTTGCTTATAGTTACCACCAAAATAAGGCAACACAGACAGTCCGTTATAATATTCACGATTAGACCACATCCATTTGCCAACTTCCTCCCACTCATCTTCTTTAACTGAAACAGTACAAGATACATTGTGTGTATTATTCCCACCGTTATGTCCGGGCACAATCCATCGGTTGTATATATCCCTTACTCTTTCCAAAAGCTCTAAGGAAGTTTCATGACGTAAAATGCCGGTGTCTGGTGCTCTTTGTGGAATAGAAATAACAGCCTGACTATCAGCCTTAAAGAAATCATCTTCTACTAATTCAGGATGATTAATGCTAAGGTAAGTATAAATGGCTTCATTTTTACCTACCCTAATGCGTCGAATATAATAGTCATTATGCCAAGCATGCACTCCACTAGAAGTACCCAACACACATGAAGTAGTTCCGCTTGGCTTAACTGTCGTAACTCTAGCGGCATGATTAATACCTAACTCAACTGCATAATACTTATTTGCATCAGTCGCTACTTTAGCTGCTTCTTCTAAGTCTAACTTCTGAACTCTCCCACTGCCAATGCCAGTCATGCCAATGCCAAGTAAAGCATCTTTTTCTGTAGTCCGGCGCCATATATCTCTAAGGTAATGAAAATTAGTATAAGAGGCTTGTAAAGTGCCGATAAGAGATGCAGCTGAAACTCTTTCATTAAGCTCTTGCTGTGTCTCTACATCACTCACATTTACTTCACAAAGATTACAGAATTGAAATGACCTAAGCGCGATTTCTGCACATGGATTAGTGCCCCATTCGGAATCGTTGGTAAAGTATACGCCAGGCTCTCCAGCCCCGCTTTCTTTTACTTTCTCCCAAATATTAAAAAAATCTTTCTTCTTAACTCTATGTCGCACCACGACCGCAGAGTTATTGGCTCTTGCTCTTTGCGGCTCCCCCTCCCACCAGTCTCCAAATTTACATTGAAGCATTTCTTGATCATCAAGGGAAAACAAACTAATAGTAGCAGACCTACGGATGCCTCCAGATAAAACTGCGTCTGCAATCCAACAGACGATATCATGTACTTCCAAAGTAGAGAGTTGTTCACCATGTACTTTCCTATCAAAAATTCTTTTTATATTGTGGACACAATCTTTTAATGGTTGTGGGCCGGGAGCTTTACCACCACTAGTTACTAACAAAGCGCCCTTTGGGCGAACACTACTAAAATCAAATTCGGGTTCTGGTCTACCCAGAAAATATGACTTCATCAACATCTTTATACAATCAGACCAACCCTCGATGCTATCACCAACAAGATAGCGTCGTCTTTTTGTAGGTTTAGTAATTTGAGGTAACTTCTCTACATGATGTTTCTGTACCGAATAACCTACACCAGTTCCACCTAACAACAAAAACATTACTTCACTAAACGCTCGGTAATCATCAATCGGAAGATAAGCGCAATTATATATACGAGAAGGTGTTTGTTTTATTGCAGGGCCAGCAAATTGTAAAGATCGCATTGATGGTAAAACTTTTTTATCATACACCAACTCATAAGCTTTTTCTATGCTCGGCATCAGCTCCGGAAAGTTGGCAATGTGCATATCACGATTACGTGTAATTAATTCTTTCCATGTTTCTCGCCGTTGTTCAGTAGGCAAATATCTTGCATACTTCATGTGGACTGTAATTTCTGATAAAATTTGCTGACTTATATCCAATTTCACTCTCCGTCTGTTGGTGTTTTTACATCTTTAGCTGATTGATATCCATCGCGGAAGAATCCTTTCCCAAAACTAATTCCTACTTGTTCTATTGTACGTTTTACTTCCTCACCACAATTAGGGCAATAAACCTTTTCTCTGGGGTTGTATTGCTTGATACTCATTTTTTTAGTTACTCTGCAAGTGCAACCGTCACAGAGCCAATCGTACTGGGGCATATTGTTTCCTTCTAGGTTCAACTGAATTGTGGCACTCAATACACAACACATCGCATTTAGCCATCTCTTCTTGCAATCTTTCCACACTCGCCTGGCGCGCCATTCGGCCGATTCCCCAACTTTTGGTTGCCGGATCTCTATGATGAAAATCTAACCTACTAGGTTTTTCATTATACCCGCACCTACTACAAGATAATGTCTTCTTCCATTCGTTGAATGCCTTTTGCTTTCTTCGTCGGAGCTGCCGAGTTATGGCGGCACAACAAACCTTGCATTTAGGATCGCGGCCGAGTCTGCCGAGTTTATGTTTATGAAACTCACAAAACGATTTTAGCTTACCGCACTTCGTGCATTTCTTCATCAAATACTCCTAGTGCCCAATTTTTCCACTCGATGAATAAACTCTTGTGTGCCATTTTCTCTGGCAATTATAACTTCATATTCTATTTCTTCATTAGTAATGGGCTGCTCTTTAGTGATCATATCATTAGCCATGCTAATCACATTATCTATCTTTGTTTTAGTGCGAGGTACAGAATAGACATTATTAATCTGTATCTCGCTATTCCCATATCTTCTTGTTCTTGTAATTGTTAATCTTTCCATATCAACCTATGCTTCCTCTTTAACATCGCGGTAAAAAGATCTCATCTTATCACCACCACTTAACAAATTATTTACCTTATCACCTACTGAAAAGCCAGCCGGTTGATCGTCATTCAAATCAATAAAAGCGCGAGCTGGGTCCATATCAATATTGTAATTAACATTAGCTTGACCCATACGATTTTTGCCAATATGGAACTTCCGTTGTGAGAATGTACCAAAGAAGTCTACAACCATTGCTTTATTAATCGCTTCGCCAACCTTATCAATTGTGATAACATCGTCATTGAAACCTTCTCTATTACTTTGAGTTGCCGTCCAAATCGGTAGCTTCATCTCCATCGACAGAGCGCGAAGATCTTCAAAAATACTTTCAAGCTCAAAGCGTTTTTGATCATAACCGCGGCGGCTTTTCATCAAGTCACCATAATCAATAATAATAAGATCGGGATCAAAACCATTTGATAGGAGCCTTCCCATATGAAACTTGATAGTGTTAATTGTTGCAACCTTCGGCGGATACTCCTTAATATATAATTGCCCGCCATTAAAACGAACTAGTTGAGCTTCAGCTTCTACCATCCGGTTACGCAATTCTTTGGTGGGAATACCAGTAATACGACTATCATAACGATTACCAACATGAGTTTCGCTTAACTCAAACGAATAATGAATAACATTCTTACCAGCAGCTAATGCACCATATCCAAGATTAACTAAGAAAAATGATTTGCCGCCGCCAGTTGGGGCCATCACCACACCCAGTTCACCATTCGCTAAACCGCCATCTAAAACTTCGTTAGCGTCCAACAATGGAAACCCTGTTGGAATACAAGCTCGTGCATGAACTTGCTGGCGAGACTTAAACGAATCAAAATAATCAGCTCCCAAATCTTGTTCAGTACTAATCTTTAAGCTATCTTCAATAGTTTTTTGAATCTCTTCAAATCTACCTTCTTTCAACAATTCTACCGATTGCAGAATTGCGCCTTTCATAGATTGATTCTTACAAAACTCTAATGACTTATCTTTTGCGTATTCAATTTCTTGACGATTTACCTTTGTCTCAATATCCAATAAAACATTAATTGTTGATTCTTTTAGTTCGCCTTCTGGATATTGCGCAATTTCTGTCTTTAATATTTCATAGGACGGCGGGCCATTATACTTATTAAAAAGTTTCCTTATCTCTAACCAAATTGTTTTATGTGCCTCTGATGTAAAATACTCTTCTTTTAAAACCTCAAAACTCTTTTCAAAAAACTCTCTATCAATCAGTGCTGCTTGTAACACACAATTCTGAAAGTTTGTTCCAAAAGACTTAAAAGAATCAACATCTGTATACGCCATTTATCTCTCTCCTATAATGTTACCGGTTCGCGCGATACTGACATAAAGGTCGAAACCCAATTATCAATATTACTTGGCGAAATGTTTTCACCCAACAACTTAAGACGAAGCTGATAAGAATTAAACTTCAATTCTTTATTTTCGTAACTTCTTTCCAACGCCTGAATCGACTGCATGTTAACGTCTATATCTAGTAACTGTACTATCCCATAATTTCTTCTCATCAATTCTGCGTTATCAATATACTTCTCATACTTCTTCTCTTTTTGCTTACCTGCGTATTCTAAAATGTCATCTACACCAGCTTCTTCCATATTGTTTAATAGTGGAAAATCAGTCTTTGCTGTCGGCTCTCCGACGCCTTTGACTCCCCCTATGTTATCACTCTTGTCACCTACGATCGCCTTTAGAAGCGCGTAATTAGGTGGAAAAACGTCTTCTTTTTGCATCATCCAGTCAAGGTCTATCAACTCACCTCTTGGATTCTCTTTTGTTTTCACAGGGCGAAAGATCGACGTCCGCTCATCTACCAACTGGAAGAAATCTCTGTCCGTTGAAATGATTATTTTTGCGTCATCTTTAAAAAAAGTTCTACAAGAATACGCAATTTGATCATCAGCTTCCAAGTATTGAACCGCAGGTTGGTAAACAGGCAATACATCTAAACACTCTTTTACTAACTGCAGTTGTCGTGCAAATGAAACCGATTCATCTTCCTGCGAATACTCAAAATACCTATTTAGCCCTCTAAACTTGCGCCCTTCTTTATATTCTTTGAGCGTTTTTCTTCGACGCTCTGAAGAACCTTTTCCTTCCCAAACCACAGAAACAATATCGGGGTTATGTTTCTTAATCTGGGACTGTAAGCTATTAAGAGTGCCAAAAGCACCACCAATATGCTCACCATCATCATTTGTTAATCTCATTGCTGAAAAGTTTCTAATGAACATATTCATCAAATCAATTAATAAAACCTTTTTCATTTATTATTTTCCTCTATTACGTTGCTCAAACCAAATAATACGACGCCTTCGTTTTGACATTTTAAGTCTCCTACCACATTACCATATTAGACACCACTTTTCTTGAAAGTAACCTATACAATATAATCCAATTTTTCAATCCCGTCAAGGTTTTTCTTTCTATTACTAGCCGCTCTTCTTGCTCTTCTTTTACTAAACGAGTAGAATATCTTTCTTGCCTCAAGCGAGAAATTCGAGAACTATTATGATCTGAACGCCAAACAGTGTAGTCTATAAAAATACGCCAGCAGATCCTAAGTGTGATTAACATAATAAAAACCTTTAATTAATATTAGTGACTCAGCATCATCTTCATTCCTCATCTTTTTCCCTCCGCGTTGGTGTTGGTAGTTTTCTATTTCTTGGGTTTATTCTTTTCTGCCAAACTATTTTGGCTCCTTCTACATCCCTACTAGCCGTCGCATCTTTAACCTCAACCTTATCACTTTGTTGTGCCAGCGTAATGGTTTTCTGCGGCTGTAATATGGATAGTTGTGATTCATTATGTATATGGTAAATGCTGTAGGGACTATAACCATTAGAATAATAAGAAACAATAGGATAATACCCATTGCCGTAAGGTGAGTAAGAGTATTGTGGCCATAGCTCATAACGTCTGTTAACCATTGGTCTATGTTCATCTCTCTCATCTCGTTGATAGTTATTTTCTAAATTACGAACATTTATTTTAGGTGGGGACTTTACTCGCAGTGGGTCGTAAAGTAGTGTGTAACACCCATCCAATACTAAAAGTAAAGAAACCAATGTTAAATATTTAAAGATTTTCCGATACATAATCTAACCTTCTTAATGATGCGTCATTATACTTGTATGGCTCAACACCAGGTGTTTCTAAAATATCAATACGATTTATCCAGCGCCGTGCCATCGTATCACGGACTTGGTAAACTCCAGACTTCTTACCAGCGTCCACCCACACATAATCACCATATCTAAGAAACCCCCCATAACGTATAAGCATATTCCGTGAAACCGCAACATATCTATATTCACTTGCCTTACTTATTTTAATTACACTTCCATCGGCCGTAATGTTTGGTGTATCATCAGTTTGATCTGCAACAGGATGATACATTGTTACGACTACTTGATGCTTATTATTCTCGTATTCTTCTATCTTTTTTTCTTTGTCAGCCAGTCTTTCTGCTAACTTCAAACCCTCTATAGTCGTATCAAGTATTAACGAATCAGCCAATGTAACCTTACGTTTTAAAAATAAATTCTCTTCTTTCAGATCGTCAATTACTTCTTTCTTCTCAACACTATGAGACACAAAAATACAACATAGGAGAAATATAACTAAGGTTTTCACTTTCTCTCTCTGCACTTTACTTACCCCGATAATATAAATACTGCATGAAAAAATTATAAAAATACACTATCATTTAAAAATATTTAAATTCATGTTTGGGAAAATTTTTTGGAAGGGGTGGAGAGGATCGAACTCCCATAATAAGCTCCAAAGGCTTAGGTATTACCATTATACGACACCCCCATAATGGTACTCCCAACGGGGCACGATCCCGTATTTTTGCCGTGAAAGGGCAATGTCCTAACCGATTAGACGATGGGAGCTAGCTCTTAATAAAAAACTTAACAAAGCGAACACAACAGAATGCCAAAAACAATAAACCGCCTGCTGCAGTAGTTGTAATTTCTGTTACACTAAAGGTAGGGGCTACACTATAATTCCACAGAAAAGAAAACACCCAACCTAGAAACAGGAAAAGCGCCCCGACAAAAAGGGCAACAATTCCTATTCCTATTATCAAACCTATGATAAAGAATACCCAAATCCACCAAGGATATTTTTTATCATCTTCTTTTAATGTTTCCCAGAATTTCATTAGAGAATCTCGTCCGTTCCTAACTCTTCAGTGGTGACTTCTTCGACTCTTTTATCTGGATCTTGTTCGATAACTAGTGACTGCTTAACCTTAAGCTTACAATAAGCTCTTGCTTCTTCTTGTGCAGGATCTCTTACCCAATCTACAAACTTACGATTTTGAAATTCATATATTTCGCCGGTGTCTTTATTAACAATAGATGACTTTTGTGCAGAAATCTTATCAGCTACGCCACTCTTCAGCAAGACATCAAGCCAACTTTCTTCATCAATCAAACCCTTAGTGAAATACATTTTTAGTTCAGCATCTCTATGGGGTGGACCAAGACGATTCTTAATTACCTTTGGCTTTATGCCAACCCCTATTACATCCTTACCAACCTTAACTTTGCCTCCACTATAAAGTTTAACTCTTACAGAAGAGAAAAAGGGTATAGCCTTACCGCCAGGAGTTGTGGTATCATCGCCAAAGAAAACACCAATCTTCTGCCTTACTTGATTTAGAAATACTAACGACACGCGTTGTGTGCCGATGAAACGGATGCTCTTTCGTAAGCCTTGACCAATAAGACGAGCAGCTAAACCAATAGTTGCCTCTCCATATTCGTTTTGAATTTCAGTATCAGTAGATGTACCTGCTACAGAATCCCAAACGATACAACACAGTTTATCTTTATGGGTTTCGCGGATTCGACGAATGATCTCTTCTATTGCTTGAAAAACTTTCTCTACAGAATCTACTTGAAGATAAACAAGATTGCCACCTTCGTGTTGAAACTTTAGACCTAACAATCTAAGAAAATCTTCATTAGCAGCATTTTCTGTATCAATAAGAATAGGTATGCCACCTTTATCTTGACAATCCTTAAGAATCATATAAGACAAAAGAGACTTACCAGTAGCAGCTTCACCACTGATCTCAACTAGCTTACCAACGGGAATACCACCGTCAGCCTCTACACTATTAGAAATGATTGTATCTAAAACAGTAGAACCGGTTGATAGCCACTCTTTTACTTCTGCAGGGCTGTCGCCTTTGCCCATAATGTAAGCAACATCGCCTAACTTCTTGTTAAGAGAATCTACAAGAATTTCAGTAAGGACGCTGTTATCATCAACAGCGCCCTCACTTGTCGCGACTTTTTTACGAGCCATACTAGGTTAACAGCTTATCGAAGGCTGCACCAATCTTCTCACTAACCTCATCTTCTTCGGACTCTACCTTCTTGGTGAAATCCTTGCCCGTTCCTGCCGTACTATCAGAATCGTCAGCGTTAGGATTAATGTGCTTATCCAACGCCACCTTCATCTCATCAATCGGTGCGAACTGAAAGAGTTCATCAATCGGCTTCACACTATCAATGATAGTAGGAATATCCTTCTTTGGTGCAAGAGGGGTAGGCTTAAGAGCAGTGATTACCGAACCGGGTACCAACCAATTATTAAACCCATGCTCCATCTTTACTACCAAATCCAACCCTTCATTTTCATCAGTGATATCAACACCCTGCCTTAAGGCACTCTTGACCAAATCAAGAATATCCTTATAAGTAGTACGAGGCGAAATACTCCACCAACGAATACCCTTGTCCTCTTCACCACGCTTGATGATAGGAATGTAGGCTCGATTCTTTGGGGCCATATTCTTAAACATTTCCTTAAAACTTTCATCATTGGTCTGCTTAAACTGGTCCCAACACTTTGTCGCGAAATCACAAATCGGATCAGATTCACCCTTCATCTTTGTGGGACAAAGAAATGTACGCCCAGCGATTCCAAAATGAAACCACATCTCTTGAAAAGGCATTTCCAAATCATGCTTATAAGGCGCAATACGAATATTGTGTTCGCCTTCGTCCAACTTAATAATAGCGTCTTGATTACCACCGCCATTACTCTTTGTCGGATCAAGTTTGTCCAACGCCTGATTTATCTTATCCAAATTAATAGCCATCTATATCTCCTTTGATGGTTGAAAACTACGATACTGAAACATTATAACACATTTTACCTCTAACATAAACCTAACGACTCATTTTTTTCTAACTCATTTTCACTCCTATTTTTTCTGTACCTCAACCTACTATATACTAATATAAGCAATCCGAAGACGGAAGTCAAGGAAAAAATCACATATTTAATCATTTTTTTTAGCCCCAATAAAGGTCTTCCCTGGTTTCTTCTTGGCTAGAGATTGCACCCACTGACGCCTGTTTAGAGTCTTCGCTCTGTTGCCGCCAGATTTCTGGAGTATAAAATTCACCCACTGGCAGATATCTTTGAGAGACTTCATTCCAAGCATGATCCTTTGTTATAGAGGAAGAGGTTGTTTCAATACCGACGACGTGCTTATAAAGTTGTCGAGTAACAAACTCTGGAGCCTTAATATGAAACTGAACTACAAGATGTCGAAACGGGGAAAAGTGTTTGTGTTTGGCAAGATAACGAACTAGGCGTTCATCACTTTTATCATATGTCTTTTTTCTCTTACCAAAAGATACTCTTGCAGAATTTGCTACGGTTAGATCATTACCAAGATGATCAATAACCTCTATGAACCCTAAATCTAAAACCGATTCTTTTAATTCCATTTATCAACTAATACCTCTTACAATATGTTCATCATCATCGTCAAGTTCATCATGATTGAGAAGAGTATAATCTATCTCTTTAATGCGTTGTTTCGTATTCTGCCGGTGGGATCTTCTATCTTTCTTTTTACTACTCTTATGAGGGTTTACAATTTCGTCAGATTCTCGTCGCCGAGTGGTTCGTGCCATTGTGTTCCTTCCTTATGCATATTTTAAGCTTCCTAAAATTTGATTGATAGGTGCAAAGGTTCCCGTTAATTTATACGTCTTTCCTTTGTAGTTGAATACAAGCCCTTCTGATGGAACAATCCTTTTGAATCCACCAGCCTTCTTTAATCTGATCAAGTGCCTCTTCAACTGAGTTATCTTACTAAGATCACCCCCTTTTTGTAAACTATTGATTGTGGATTTTAAATCTTTTTTAATGCTTCTAACGGCTGCATCCGGAGATGCAGATATAAGGTTATCAACGTGTGTGAGAACCTTTGCACCCAATTCCAAAAATAAATCTTCAAATGGAGCCACGTTCTGTTGAGCAAATTTATTAAAATTTTGTTTATCCATTTTCTTTGCCCAATTCAAAACTTTTTCATCCTCAAAATTCTTCTTATTCAGAGCTTTGGATTTATCACCAAAAACCCACCTATTAATTAAAGCTTTTTTAGTCTGGTTGTCAAGCTTTATTCTTGCTTTTCTTGCCTCGGCATTAATTTTTTGCAACCACCATTTTTCGTGATAGCGAGTAATCTTATCTGTATTACTCAACCCATATTTCTTTTGAAGCGCATAAAGCTTCTTTATGAAATATTGTTGATCTTCTTTAAAATCTTTCGAGTCCGGCAATGTCAACGCTACGGGTCCACGAATTTCAAAAGTATTCTGTGCATCTTGATTAATTTGTTTAATCATACCTGCTAACTTGGAACCACTTTCCTTATCCTGACCGATAGGATTACCTTCTTTATCATATTCCAAATTGCCATGAAAAATAATCATATCTTTCCCATAAGGAATAACATTTTGTGTTGGCACATAAATGATTTCCAAGTTCATCCACTTATGACCATTATCAAATATACTACCTCTTTGCTTCTCTGTCAAGCCTTTTATTGCATTTTCCAAATCTTCCATTGTGCCAGAAAAAGCTTTTTCTAATTCACCTCTGCCAGCAAACATTTTCTTAACTCCGGCAGTAGTCAATGAATTTTCGCCAAAGTTTTTAATCTGACCCTTATTTCTTGCAGCTACTAACTGACCATTTTTCCAAGACACCATAAGGTTTTGGCCATCAAGCTTTTCAGTCACACCCTCTACGTTCACTCCACCCTTTAACAATCTAGTAATCATACTCTTAAAGTCACCAAAAGTCAAACCGCTATTCTCAAATGGATGTTGGAGATGACCATATGCTCCTCCCATCAATAATAACCCTCTTGTTTCTATTTCTTCATTTATTTTCGTCAGACGGCTTATCACAAGTTTTTGTATTTTCTTGTTGCTGATGCCAAGTATCTTTTGGAAAAGCTTTGCCTTTGACTCTGGTGTGCGGCGTTTGGAGCCAAGAGCATTTCTTACAGATGTGCCTGACATTTCTTTACCTGCAACTTTCAGAGCTATGTGCGGCATAACATAAACATAGCCATGTTTGGCGAAGGGTTTCATCGGCGTGTTCGCCTTATACATCTCAAAATACTTACCGGCTGCAAGGCGGCTCGCATCTTTTTTTCCTACAGCAAACACGACGCGAGTATCTTTCGGCAGACGCTTCGTCACCTCAACAGCTTTGTAGGGGTCTTTGACCTTGACAATGCGAGCCGAAGGCACGCCGTGTGCCATCCAAATCGCTTTCTTTTCTGCAAATGTAAAAGGTGACTTCGGCCCAGTAACATCACTTGTGGCGATGTAGACATTCTTCTGGCCGAACTTGGAAACAAGCGCTTCGTAAGCTGCCTTATGATGTTTTGCCGGTGGAGCGAAGCGGCCTGGTAGTATAGCCACCACTCTTGGTTTCACGGCTTCGGTTAGCTTCATCACTTTCTCACTCATAAAGGTGTTACTATAAATATTTACCTAAAAGAAAAAGAAACTCTTTCGCCCTAGCTTCCGTTGTGTGATGTCTACGTAGCTTTGTAAAACCTCGACTAGCTATTTTTCTAGCCTCTTCTGAATGAGACATATAATATTTTGCTTTACCTACTAACTCGTCTAAATCGTTATAAACAACAAAATCTTCCCCATCAATATATGAGTTTCGCCATATATAGGGCTCTATTGGTTGGTATAACACCATACAGCCATTAGCCAAACTCTCCCAAAAACGACCAGTTTGTCGAGCTTCGGCGCACCCGTAACTATCCACACTTATTTTTGTATTTAGAAGTTTTTGAAAATAACCACTATGATGCCGGCCTCCAGTATCAACCAACGGTGATGAATGACCTTTTCTATACTCTCCAACAAAAACGCTTTCGTCGTGAGCAAAAGCATCTTTGAGTGAGTTCATAATATCAAAACGCCAAGGACGCTTTTCACAAGCAGACATAATACAAACTAGAGCATCTGTTTTACTTTGCCAAATATTTCTATGAGAGGCATTAGTTCTAGTAAAATGTCTGTCTTCTGCTGCGAAAATAAGTGACTCAACATTGTCGGAATGATGATTTTGGCTAGCGTTCAGTTCCCTTTTTATATAAAGTTTATAATCACTAGGGTTCCTTTCATATGCCGCAAAATCACTACCATCTAAAAATATATCTATATTTCCTTGTAACTCTCCAACCAACGGACCTATTACTTCTTTATACTTTAACTCTAAGGCAGAATGGCATAACATTACATAGTCAGCCATCTTAGCCACTTGCACTTGCGTCTTAAAAGTTTGGATAGGATGCTTACAATAGTTGTAGTCTGCGTTAGAAAAAACCTTTATTCCATCTAACTTATTTAACCCCTCAATAATTGTGGCTGTTGAGTGACAATAATGATGTGGAGATATTATAAATAAGTTTTTAGTCTTCACCTATTTTTTCTCCTACTTGCCTTTGCCGTCTTTCTCTTATCCTTATTTTTCTTTCGCCATGTGCCATTAAACTTTTGGCGATGGTTCTTAGCAATACGAGCGGCATGGGAAGCTATTTCTTTATCTTGTAATTTTTGTGCATCGGCCGCAGTAGTAGCAACTTCTTTTTCTTCTTTCTCTTTAAACGCATCCATCAACTGCGATTCTAATGAGCCAACTTTATTCATTGCAATCCTTACGTTATGATATTAGAATTAGCTTTTTTAAGAATTTCTTCATACAACTCTTCAGGCAGCTGCATTGTATAACAATTAGGGCAAACATAAATCATTATACCTCCAAGATTAAGAGGCAGCACTTTAGCCTTCTCTTCTTCCTTTTCTTTCATCGCCTCCGTAATTTTATGATCACATGCCTTACAGTGATACAAGACTTCTGGATCTTTAGGAGGGAGGTCTGGAAACTTTAGAATCTTTTCACTTTCATCCGGCATTCTTCGGTTCCTTTTCAAGAAGCTTCACTTCTTCATCTAATAACATATTATATATCTTTTTCAAAGTTTCTGTCTTAACCTTATCAGAAATGGTTATTAACAAAACATTTTCTGCGCCGTTATGCAAAACACCTTTTAATATTCTTTCACTCATTCTAATACAATCTCCTGTTCTCCAAAACAAATAACACCAGTGCCGCCAGCTGACCAACTGTATTCTTTTAAATTATAACAAGTAGCATCCCACAGCGCGCGCCATGTGGGATCTTCCATATAATTAAGAACAGTTTCATTCCACCAATTATTTAATTGCACATTAATATCATCCCATAATGTTATACCCTTATATTTGTTTTCAATAAGAAAACAAAGCAATTGCTCTTCATGGGCGCCGCTGTGTGGGTCAGTATCCATAAAAATTAAATCAGAACTTAATACTATATTTGCATGTTCCTCTCTACTTAAAATATTACCCAAAGGTGTATCATCTCCATCTACAGGATGTAAAACAAAAGGTTTTATGTTATTAAACTTACTAAATGCATCATTCTCAATAACTTCTTCCGTATTATTATAAGTGTAGACAGTGTTGCTTTCATTAAACGCTAATGAGCAAGCTGAATATCCGCGTCGTGTACCGATATCAACTAATATTTTGTTATTAAGAAACGTAGAAAAATAACCTAATATTCTATAATACAAATGAGCATCGGTATCCTGAAAAGGAAATAATTCTTCAAGGGATCTGCCGTCGGGGTTGAGGAACTGGGTCCGTTCACCTTCTTCTAGAGTAAAAAACACTCCTTCATACTTAGGCCGAAATTGATTCTTATCAAAATCAGATAATATTTTTTCGCTTATATTTATTTTCAAGGAATCACTCATTCCTGCACCAAGTCTTCCACTATTCCATGCAATATAATCTCACTAGTCAATTCTATTACACCATAGTTATAGTTATCAATGTGAATGTAATCATGCTCAAAAACTTTTTCAGTAAATGGGTTTTCCCCATCCATTCCAAAAATAGAGAGGGTTGAGCCAAGGCAGTCGTGGGCATGGTCCAAAGCATTTAGAATGTTTTTACTTTTGCCCGAAGATGAAATTGCCACAAGATAATCACCCTTGTTGAAATGATTAATCTTCATCCATTCAACCAAAGCATTCTCTTGACCATAATCGTTAGTAAGGGCGGTTAGCAAACTATTATTACTTAGCGTATGTGCCTTCACCTTACATCTCTTATTAAGATCTGTTGAGATATGCTCTGCAATAGCGCATGAGCCGCCGTTACCTGCAATAAATACTCTCTTGCGGCTCCAACTGAAGTTTGATGTTGTTTGATATTCATGTCGCCAGACCTTAGTAACTTTTCTTATTGTGTCTCTATCTTCACTACCTTCTATTTTCTGCAATGCAGAAATAATATCTTTATAATAATCATTCTCTACCAT
>Ga0080013_1002667_pt1 | contig 20434 bp, 23 predicted proteins | sample ETNvirenome_6_85_FD_69236 | JGI IMG/M metagenome (GOLD analysis project Ga0080013, IMG submission 69236) | Marine viral communities from the Pacific Ocean - ETNP_6_85 (SPADES assembly) (version 2) | ecosystem: Environmental > Aquatic > Marine > Oceanic | place: Pacific Ocean | collected 2013-06-19 | reverse complement strand
TTTTCAATAGAGTATTTTACCAGATCTATCACATCATCAACACACTTGAATGTGCGCCGGCGCGCGCCAAAATAGACAGGTATCACTATACACGCTTTCATTTTACTTTCCCTTTTTGTTTCAGCGTCTCACACCATCGTATGACGCTAAATGCCTCTGCGTGCTCACAATTTGACTGACTGCCTCTTATCGCAGAAATATTTCTCAATAAGCTTTCGCTCCTGTGACCCCTGACTTGAGATTTCAGAAGAGAATAGAGCATAAGTTTTCTTTCAATGTCAATTTTTACAAAAAAATTGGGATTAAACTGCTCTCGCTCTCCCGCCCACAAATCCTGGGGTTGTTCATACATCAGAACCTTTGGTACAAAGTGATTCAAATCGTGGGGTCTAAGCGCAATAATGGACGCTTTGTACACGGCTTGATGATCTTGATTGTACGCAGGTGTCGGAACATACGCCACCTCAGGCTTGTAATCATTGATCACCTTTTCTATGTCAGGAATCAAATCAATCACACTGTATCGATTGACCGGATTGTCCAAAAGAATTGTGTGACACCCAATAATCCGCTTGATTTTTTCAAACTCTTTCAGTCGCTCTTCTTTAGAAAAAATTGAAGTTCCATGATTTTGAAATTTTGCCAGCCCACAGTGAATTACCGTCGTTTGGTTGTCAATCACTCCGCCACACCCCAGAATCTCATCATCCACGTGTGGAGAAATTATAAGTTTTCTAGTCATCTATTTTAGCGACGGTGAAATACAGCTTGTTTCCATCGCCGCACACTACATAAGCATTTGGATATGGGTCCTGCAATGCTCTAATTTTATCATAGATGGCGCGCGCTGTATAAATTTTAAAATCATCAATCGCAATTTCACTCTGGCACTTTTTTCTTCTCTTAAAAAAAGTTGCTTCCTCTTCCTTCTGAGGCGTTCCTTCTAGGTTGCCTTCCTTTTCACACTTGACAACCTCCCTTAGGCAGTCCAGCGCGCATATTGAAATTCTTCTCAGCACATCTAAAAGCTCACCATCGAGACCAAACTCATCTGATTCTGCCAAAATCGGACCAGCATCCAAGCCCGCAGTCATTAGAAAAGCAGTAACTTTTGAAGTTTTCTCCCCTTCTATTATCTGGTGTTGTATGGGGCTTCCGCCTCGATACTTTGGCAGGGGGGAGGGGTGGACACAGACACACTTATTTTTCAACAAGAATCTCTCATCAATCAGCCAGCTCCACCCCACAAAAAGAACCAAGTTAAACTCAATATTTGACTTACTGTACTCGTTAAATTGTTTGCGTGACTTAGCTACAAAAAAATTATCCTCGCTGAATATCTTCTCCAAGTAACTGACCACACTTAAAGACCAGTCCCTGTATCCACAAAATAGAAAATTCATCACTTATAGCATGTCTCCCATTGTGAGGCCATACTCCATTACAATTCCTCCACTTGCGCATCAATTGACGGTATTTTTAATTTTTCAACCAGACGATTGTTAGATCTAAGTGTTCTATCCACATCCATCGGTGTCCTATACGACTGTATTTCTAAATTTAGATCAAATTTATTACTTACAATCTCAAGCAGATCATGCTTGGTTACATCTTCTGGAGAAAAGACGTGAAATTTACCTTTTTGATAGTAGTCATTCTCTACAATATTTTGACAAATTTTGGCATATTGTAGCGTGGTTACACCGTTCCAGAAATGATTGACAAAACCTCTCACGTTCTTACCAGCATTTGATTTTGCCCACTCTATCAAGCTAACCTTGCCGCTTAGCTCTTCACCAATAATGCTCGTTCTGATCACCATCGCGTTGGTGGGCTCACCCAAAGACTTTGTTTTTCCGTAAAAGTCTAGGCAGTCATGAACATCTTCTTCTGTGTACTTCCCCTTTTGACCCGAAAAAACACAATCAGTCGTTATGTGTATTAGACGACTTCCAAATTTTTCGCACATATCAGCCAGCTGCCACGGAAACACTGCATTTACTAATATGTCGTCTTTATTTTCTTCAGAAATCTTTTGCTTGATAGAACCCGCGCAGTTGATGTAATAGTCACACCGATCTTCAAATAGATTCTCAATGTCGTTGGTCAAAATATCAAACTTGAGACCGTATTTTTCATATTTGAAAGCTTCTTTTCTGTGTGTTAGCGTCACATCAAATCCGTGCGCTAAGAGATGCTTGCCCACATCAGAGCCCAACATTCCAGTGCTGCCTATAACCATTATTTTCATGATGTCTACTACCCAAGATCAGTTCGTATGTCTTCAATATTTTTTCCCACAAATTGGGACAATGATTTTTGTAGAATTTCCAGATCCTCAAGATAATTTTTGAGCTGCTCCTTCGTCATTAGGGACTTTGCGCTGTTCATAACATAGTCCTCACAATTAAAGGGTGCCACATTCGAAGGCGCAATCACACAGTAGTCACCTCGACGCTGTGTTCTCATTGATTCAGTGACATTAATGAGATCCTCGTGAATTTTTTCGCCCGCACGCATTCCAGTGACCCTAATTTCTTTTGAGTGTATCTCAGAAAAAATTTCTGCCAGATTCATAATTTTCATAGACGGAAGATTGGGTATCCAAGTCTCACCTGTCTTTCCCCTCAGTATCGTTGTCTCAATTAAATCGACACTTTGGTTCAGCGTCATGACATAGCGCGTCATATCCTTGTGTGTTACAGTAATTGCATCATTATTTTCTGACTGATATTTGAAAAGAGGTATGATACTTCCGCGAGACTCTAGGACATTTCCATACCGCACAGCTACAAATTTTATGTGAGACTGTGAACTGGCACAGGATGCGATGAGTCGTTCAGCAATTGCCTTGCACATTCCGTAGACATTAATGGGAGAGCATGCCTTGTCGGTGCTGACCAACAGCACCGACTCCAATTTGGGAATGCCTCTATCTGCCGCGTAAACAGTTAATTCGTTTACCCTGTCAGAAATCACCTCTATAACATTTTGAATTCCAACAATATTAGTTTTGATACTTTCATTGGGAGCGCACTCACATGTATCAACTTGCTTAAGCGCAGACGCTATTATCACAATATTCGGTCTGAATTTTAATATGCTGTCTAACACTCTTCCTTTGTCTCTAATGTCTCCCACACAAAAGGACACGTTCTCGCAGTTCATTTCATTTTTAATTGTCCACTGCTTCGCTTCATCTCTAGAAAAAACCAGTATTGTGTTGTTGATTGAAAATCGTTCTAAGAGCGTTTTTCCCAAAGAGCCCGTTCCACCAAAAATCAATATTCGCTTATCAGCAATCTGTTCAGTTGTATCTGTGTTCACACTCATGTTGTCCCGACGTAAATTTCATTATCGCTTAGTCTTGCAAGATATTCACCGTACTCAGAATTGCTTAAATCGTGATAATTTTGCCGCAACTGTTCCTCGGTTATAAATCCCATGTAAAACGCAATCTCTTCCAGGCATGCAATTTTAAATCCCTGTCGTTTTTCAACTGCATGCACAAATACACTAGCCCTGAACAGGTCGTCGCAATTTCCGGCGTCAAGCCACGCATAACCTCTTCCAAATATTTGAAGATTTAGTCGTTTCTCATTCAAGTACAACCGATTGACATCAGTGATCTCCAGTTCCCCCCTGTCGGAAAACTCAATTTCTTTGGCGGCGGCGACTACCGAGCTGTCATACATGTACAATCCAACAACCGCGTAATCAGATTTGGGATTTTTGGGTTTCTCTTCTAGGCTTATAATTTTCTTCTTCTTATCAAACTCCACGACGCCATATTCACAGGGTTTGCTAACCTTGTGGGCAAAAATTACGGCGCCGGCGCCATCTGCTATTTTTTGTCTTCCGTCAGCTAACATCTGAGGTAAGTCATGACCATAAAAAATGTTATCACCCAACACCAGACACACCGAATCATCACCAATAAATTCCTCGCCTATGACAAATGCTTCCGCAATTCCTCGAGGAGATTTCTGCGGTTTGTATGTTATCGTTATTCCAAACCTAGATCCGTCTCCCAGCAAATTTTTATATGACTCTACAAATTCAGAATTGGTTATGAGAAGAATGTCACGAATTTCAGCCAGCATTAATGTTGAAAGAGAGTAATAGATCAAGGGCTTGTTATAAACAGGAAGAAGCTGCTTGGACAAGCCTTTAGTAATTGGATACAGTCTGGATCCGGTGCCGCCGGCTAAAAGAATTCCTTTCATCTGTTCTACTAAAGTTGCTCCCAGACCAGGGTTTCTCTTGCCCTTCTATCGATACAGATGATTCCTGGATATTCCTGGGTCAGAATTGTAAAATCTAGGCCGGTTGCCTTCAACCTTCTATAGTTGTCAGGGTCCCCCAAACTAGTCATTACATGAGAAACGTCAACACCGTCTTCATTAATACATTGACCGAAAGGCGCGTGAGAAAATCTAAGTGCGCCGCCAACAAACAACACAACAGCACCAGCATTGATCTGTTCTTCTAAAGCATGCACAATTGTTAATATTTTTTCTGATGTATTGTGAATATCGACATGCAAGAGATCGAACGGTTCAGGATTCTTTAACCAATCCCACATATCAACCTTTCTAAAAGTGAATTGAATGTTTTGGTAACACTGGTGCTCTTGTAAATTTCTTAGGACGGCCTCCATATTACCATTTTGCCCCTCATTATCCCAGAACTTGTCAAAAACTTTAATCTCCCCGATGAGATCGGGTATCGCGACTTCATCATGAAGCTTCCACGTATCATTTTTATTGATAGCTGTCATTGCATCAGTGACTAGTGCGGAATATCCCTGATCATACAGATCAAATTTCAGAGTTCTATTCGAGGCGGCTGATGATTTTTGCAATGCCTGCGCTGCACAAATTACTGACCCTCCTCCCCACGTCCCAAAATCGATGATTTTTCTGAACTTGTTTTTGTCGATGAACTCATATAGTAATTTTCCTCCACCTATCTGGCAATCGGGTCGATTGCACGCACCGGGACTATTAGAGTTTCTTCTTCTAGCAATGTAAGAAGATGCAAATGTAATTTCCTTAAACACAGACACTGTCTATGCCTCCCTCAACTTTCAAATTTTTATGGCAGACCTTTTCAATCTCTTCCAACAGATCATCATATTTTAAGACCATGTCAGAAATCTCCTTTCCACATATTTCGCTTACTCTAAGCGATCCTCCGGAGTGAAAGTCTCGTTGATTGTGTGTTATGGCTCCTATGTCTAAAACACCCGTTTTCAATCCCAAATTATGATAATTGCGCATCATCAGATCCTCAAGGTAGCTCATTATGCCACAATCATCTTTCGGTATGATTTTATCAAAAACATCTGCACGACACACATTAGGAAATTCTGTCCAGTGCCAGTTATTCTTAAAAAACCTATAATTGCTTGAAAAATTAGTCAATTCCCACACCAAGGGTTGTCCGGATATTGTATTGAAGTGTCTCACTGCATTTGGTACATCCATCTCCGGATGTTTGTATATCTTATCATAGATGTGACGTCGATCAAATTCGTATTTAAGCACTCTCACATAACCACAATCCGGATGAGACCTAAGAAATTCGAAGCAGTGAGGAATAGCTTTTGGATCATAGATCAGGCTATCATCGCATAAAAAGCTAACGAATTCAGCTCCTCTTTTTTGGGCCTGTATGTTTAGCAGAGTGAGCGGTGCATTATCCATCAGATTCTTTTCAGAAAAAAAGATATCATCAAAAAAATCACATGTCTTCAAGTATTCTTTCACATCATCAGAAGAGCCGTTATCCCATAAGAACATGTAGTTGTCATTATTTTTCAATGATCTCATCGATGTCAATGATTCCTTGAGGCGCAAAAAACGATCTGGCGCCCTGTCAGATACACAGTAGCTCAACACACCTATGCAATGTTTGACTTTCATTATAATTTGACTCCCTCACTGATCAATTTCTTGTACCACTTGACTGTAATGGTCTTGGGTGAATTAGGATCCACCTCCCCAGACTTAATGGAATTTGACACGTCGCGCACACCATAATCGACATCGTAAACTGTCTCAAAACCCAGAATTTTTCTAATTTTTTCAAACCCCAGCTGATACGATCTGTGGTCGGGATCTCCATACCACCTATGCACAAAGGGCACGCCTAGTCCGGTCGCAACAACCTTTGCCAGCTCAAATATCTGATAGTTGTTCACCTCAGAGCCCACATTGAACGTCTCACCTTGAACTAAATCCGGATCAGCTGTCAGACACATCATCATTGCTCTTACTGTGTCCTTTACATGTACAAACGGTCGCTGCTGGGTTCCGTCCTTTAGAATCGGAATTGATCCATTCTCAAGAAACCCCTTGACCATCCCATTAATTGCCAAATCGAACCGCATTCTCTTGGACGTTCCAAAGACTGTCGACTGTCTCAGAACAGTCACAACGAAGTGATCACTAGCTAACGCTAGAACATCGGTCTCAGCATTCAAATTTGCATGGGCGTATGTTGTCAGGGGATTCACGGGCGACTCTTCAGTCAGTGTGCCTTCACGAAATCCGTATACGCTGGCAGAGGATGGAAAAATGTACCGTTCCACGCCAACGTTCTTTGCCAATGAAGCAATGCGAAATCGACCCAGATGATTGATTGACATGGTCAACGTCGGATTAAGTTCTCCTGCCGGGTCATTTGAGATCGCGGCCAAGTCAATGACAGCGTAGTGATTCTCAAGCACAGTGCTTGAAACTGTCCGAATGTCCGCCTTTACGATACTCAGGTGTTCATCATTGGGCAGCGTTTCGATACCGAAATGAAACCTGTCCAGGGCGGTAACTTTCCACCCGTCAGACAAAAGTTTTCTCACTAAGACAGACCCTATGTAGCCGCCCGCACCAGTCACCAAAATCCTTTTGTTCATTTTCTATTTTTCCTATATCGATCTTTCATTCTTCGTTCAAAGCACCGCTTAACATCTGGGCGTTCTTTTAGAATTTGGACCCACTCGTGAACTGGAATCTGTTCGGTCAAAAAACAGTCGACATACAACTCTGGATCGGTGCTAATTTTTTCTGCTGAAATAATAGAATCACGGTTCACAAATATCACCTCCGAAGAAATTTATTATATGACTATTTCGCTCTTTGTTTCTGACATCAACGGAGGTGTACTAATTAAGTCGGCAACACGATCAGCTATTGACAAACAGCAGGTAAGCCCGGGAGACTCTATTCCCAAAAGATTGACGAATCCCGACAGGTCCCTTTTTTCTTCTTCCTCAATTACAAAGTCTCTCACCGGCTTCCCGTTTCTAAAAAGTTTGGGTCGAATACCAGAGTAGGCAGGCGAAATATCCACTACATCAATTTCAAGATACTTCTCTATCGCTCGGACGAATTCGCCCCCACAGGTTTCACTCATACCATAATCGACAGTGTCGACGTAACATGCGTTGGGACCAAACGCGACCTCACCCGTCAAAAACAGGCGTGTGTGAATTCCCAATGACGTTCCTTCAGGATCTGGCACTGGATAAACTAAATGACGCATATTCTTGTACCGTGTTGTTCTGTAGTATTCCCCCTTACAGTATCTAATTTGATATTCTGATATTCCCACCATGCCGGCAATTTTGTCTGCCCACAGCCCTCCTGAATTGATTAGATATTTGGTCCGAATTCTGGTGCCGTCTAAAAATTCTACCAGATAATTTGATTCTATTTTGCTGATTCCAGCCACTTCAGACCTGTAAGACACTAATCCACCCTTGTCTATAATTTCAGATTCCAAAGACTTCATTAACCGATGAGAATCGACAATTCCTGTGGACGGCACCCAGAGGCCACGCCTCGCCTTAATCCCGGGAACCTTTTGAGACACCTGTTTCGACGTCAGAAATTTTAGATCATTCACACCATTTTGATATCCTCGTAAACAAAGATCGTCCAGGGCCTGATCTTCCTGCGGTGATGTCGAAATAATTATTTTTCCGCAGCGTTGGTGGCGAACCTTTTTGCGCTCTAAAAATCGATATAGCTTCTCACTTCCCTCAACACACAGCGCTGCCTTGAGGCTACCGGGTTCATAATACACTCCGGAGTGAATCACCTCACTATTTCTGCTCGATGTGTGGGTCCCAAAAGATTCTTCCTGATCCACAACAGCGACAATACGATCCGAGCCCACCAAACCTCGAGCTACAGCTAGGCCCACCACTCCAGCTCCGATAACTAGAGCATCTACAGACTCAATCATGTCTCACTTGCACAAAACTTACCGTGTGCCCTAACACGATTCACGATTTTTTGGACATCTGTGTCTGATAATTTTTCATGAAAAGGGATGCTCATGGTTGTTCGATCGCACAGCTCAGAATTTGGCAAGACCACCTTTCCCAAGCTGTAAACTGGATGTTTGTGCATGGCTCGATAATGAACCCCACATGTTATTCCCTCACGCTTCAGATGAAGCATTAAGTCATCCCTATTTTGGACACTAATGCGATAAAGGTGGTGGCTTCTATTTTCAAGACCTAGCTTTGCATTGTAGAAAGCCCTTATTTCCGCCAGCCTGTGTTTTTTAGCATCTAATTTGACCAAATTCTGCAGAGCAACGAATGCCTGGAATGAATTCATGTACATTTTCCAGCCGGGAAAAACTATGTCTCTTTCCCAACTATTTTCACCCAAGCTCATGCCGTTATATGCTGCTTCCTTGAAATATCTTATCTTTTCCCAGTCGTTCGATACAATCATTCCACCATCAATACTGCCGATCGGTTTGGTGGGATAGAAGCTGAAAATCATCAAATCTTCATCATTTGCTTCATGCGCAAATTGATCCTTGTCAACACGCTGGGCGGAGTCTATTATTTTGTAATCACCAAAATTATGCAAAATATAAGACCAGCCCACCCACTTCACGTCATCGTTAAATCTGTAGGAATTTTCGGAATTTATAATGGCATTCAACACAACCGGTGGAATCACGCTGGGAATTTCTACCTGGATGTTCTTTTTTCGAAGAGCCAGAAATATTGCGCTGGTTGCACTACTAAAAGAACACGCATGCTTGGCACCCACATATTCAGCAAATTTTCTTTCGAATTCGGCAACATAGTGTCCAACCAGATGATTGCCAAATGTGGATGTGTCAACGTTGTAATTGTTAATGTTAAAAAGACTTATCATTCAGAATGCCTTCCATTTTCTCAGTATTCATGCTGGTGTCGACCGCGATCTCCACATCGTTTACTTCGCTTCTGCTTATTTTTCCGACAGTGGTGTTGTGCGATGAAACAAAATCATAAATTGATTGAGCCTTTCCTCCAACATTTATTATTCCCTTTTCGTTCAAAAGTGAAAGTGTTATTTTTGCCGCCTCGTCGTCGAACAAAAGACTTTTTTTGACATCAACTAACGCTCTGGGGTGACAGAACGGGCGATTAGTCATGCCAATTCTAAGAATTAGAGAATTTTCGTAAAGAGAAACCGCGCACTCGCCGCCCAATTTTGACCACCCATAATTCGTAAAGGGCAACAATGAGTCTGTTTCACTGTAATTTCCGTCAGTACCGGGATACACATAGTCAGTAGAAATATAGACTAACTTTACATTATTTTGCATGCATGTCAACACAACATTTGATGTTCCAATAATATTGCACGTGATGCTTTCGGCGGGATTGTTCACATGTTTAATCATAGGGCGTGTCAGGGCTGCAGCATGAATAAAAATATCCGGCTGATAGGATTCCACAGCCCAAGTGACACTGTCTAAATTTCTTACATCCATCTCCTTTTTGGTCGGAGCATAAACGACATGATTGACAGCCAATCTCTTGATGTGAGAAGCAAAATAACCCCCACCACCCGATATTAAGATACGAAATTTTGAATTCAAGCTCAACTAATTCCCTCTAGCACCGTTAGCGTCTTTCGTATCTCAAGCTGTAAGTCGTCGCTAGTGACGTATCCGGTCTCTCTAATCTTATCATCACTTACCACATATGAATATTGATTAACCAGAGGAGAATCAACCATGTTCAATTCAACATCTATGGCAGCTTTGATGTCATCAACAATGCTTTCTAGCGAATAATTTCCAGTCAGCACATTGTATGTGTTGTTCCATAATTCGTTGTCTGCTCTCAAAAAGTGTGTAATTCCAAGCATGGCATCATTGATGCCCAAATAGGGCCTCACGTGTTTGTAGTTTTGTTTCCAAATTGTCAGAGGTTTTTTCATTGATGCCTCGTAGCAAAATTTATTGATTGCTGTGTGAAACCTCATTCCTGCGCTAGCACCAAAAATTGTACCGAATCTTAAAATTAGATACTTGGTTCGATTTCCCAGTTTTTCTCTGATCACATTCTCAATAACAATTTTTGATTCAGCATAAGGGCTCTGAGGATTTACAACGGAGGGATCGTCTTCATGTACGATCTCGGCAGCTACACCGTACACACTGGTTGAGGATGGAAACATAAGCCTGGGGATGTTGCAATCCCTGCAAAGTTTTATGAATTTTTTAGTTTTGTGTATGTTGACCCTCTCCAGCTCCTCCTTATTGTTGAAGCTATTTGCAGCATTAGTTATTGCCGCTAAGTGAATCACCACATCAACACCCTTCATTTCATTCGGAGTCAAATCTTCAATGTCCCTGTCTAGAAATTTTATTTTTCGTCCCAGATTGAACAAAGAGCAGTATCTCTGTGATGACAAATCATCAACTACAACTAAATCCATCTCGACAGGCAGGTACCTGATCAGGTGTGACCCAATGTGACCCAGACCACCCGTAATTAATATTTTCACTGTTCAGCTCCCTTAAGACTTAAAAATTCATCAAAGTCGTCAATATATTGTTTGGAATCATACAGCGTGTCTGAGCATGCTAACATCACTGTTTCCGGTGTTGAATAGACAGTTTCATCCCAAATCATTTCCGGAATATAGAGAGCTAGTCCGGGGCTGTCCAGCACAAATATTTTTGATTTAAAACCATCGAAACATTTAATCTCTAATTTTCCCATGGGACAAAACAAAACTTGTCGGCTAGTATGGTGCGCGTGATTTCCACGAGTTTTACCGCTAGCATTCACAACATAAAAAATTCTAGAAATTGATATAGGAATATCATTCAGAGCTTCAACTGGAACTAGCGTTCCATCATCTTCATGATGACAACTTAGTTCGAGCAGCTTTACATCCTCCACTGTAGTTTTATTTGTCATTTCTATTCTTTGTCCCATACACAGATTGCCAATAATAGCTCCACGGCGGGGCACGTTGATGTGAAATACATTCCCATTCATCACTTGGACAGTAAGCAGACACAAATGTTTTCGCTTTTCTCTCAATCTCCACGGAGTTGTCTATGTCTATAATGTCTCTGAGTATTCCTACAGAGAGCGCCATTTTCACAACCTCCAAGCCCTGAACATGATTATCCAACGAAGCGTCGAAATATTTCCCAACAGGATTCTTGACATAGAAATATTGAGAATGCTCATCAATATATCTCAAATAAGCCCTCACAACGGTCTCATTCATCTCCGCAAATGAGTCGATATTTATTGTAAGATCCACGTCTAAATCAACTTCATTCTCAAACTCTTCTACAGAAATAAATCGAATTTTATCAAAATTTTCTTTAGACAAAACTCTCTGAAGATATACTTTGGACAATTGTAGGCATTTGTCCAGATCCACAATATTGTAGATTTTGATGTTGTAGTTAGTCAAAAGTGAATGACATGTTCTGCCGTATCCCGAACCAATTTCTAATATCGTACAACCCTCAAGCGGAACATGAGAACTTAAAAACAAGAGCTCAGATACAGATTGATAGTAATCTAAACACACTCTCTTCCCACCCATAGAAATGTCTATAGGATTGCCCACATCTCTATTGTCAATTTTTTCCAATATATTCCAGAATCTCTCAGGTTGATTCTGCACGAGATTATACGTCAACGTCTTGAAATAACGCATACCATTCGTCTCTGGATTAAAACATGCAATCTTGTAATTTGTCGGACTTCTCTTGAAATCTTTTAAGTCCTCTTCGGTAATGATCACAACATCGTCGTCATCTTTATAATCCCATAAATCACTCGAATGATACTTCGTCATAATATCCTGTCCTCTAAATATTTTCATTTTTCACATCGTGAATCTCGCCGCGATTGGTGTCGACTATCATACCTTTTTTATAGCTCATGTATCGTTCATTGTTTACTTCGCCCCAAGCCTTGTTTCTTATCTCCTCCAATTCGTGTGGAGGCACAGTAGTGTTTATCATATTTGCCTTCTGCCACTGCATCTTGTCCGGATTATAATCTTTTGAAAGATAACCATCACGCATAGCAGAATCAAACAAGGGGGTGCCGGGAAGGGGCATTACTAAAGAAAACCCCACAGCCGCCAATCCCCAGTCCATACATTTTTTAGCAAACTCAATGGTGTGCATGATCTCTTCTTTGGTCTCATCAGGATACCCTATCATGTAATTGGCGTCGCATCTTATGTCAAATTCATTCAAAGCCTTGATAAGTGCCGGAACATTCGAGTTATTGATGTCCCACTTGTTTGTTGCATACTTTGATATAATTCTCGTGCTTGCAGACTCAAACGGTAGAGATATATCCCTGAATCCGGCTTCAGCAAGAGCACTTATCACCTCGAGATCAGGCTCACCCTTACGCAATAAATGAATAACATTGACACCATTCACACCGAGAATTTCAAAATTTAATCCCCTAATTTTCTTAAGAAGATTAAGCCCTCGCTTCTTCTTTCCAAAAAATGAGTCATCCTCTAAGAAAATTTGTTTTACGCCCAAAGACTTTAAAATGTCAAGCTCTTGCAGGACTCTTTCATCAGATTTAATCCTAAAACGTCCGATGGGTCCGGACATTGATCCCGCTAATTCCCCTGCTATATGACAAAATGTGCAGTGAAATGGGCAGCCCAATGATGTCATCATGGAAGCGTACCTAAGCTCTTCATCCGGTTCAAAATGACCACCGTGGGGCCGGCCAATCTCCCAGTACCTATTGTTGGGAAGAAGATGCCAAGCCGGCATCGGAAGCTCATCTAGATCCCATATAATGTCTCCCAATGCTGTTGTCTGGCACAGCACGCCATTCTTTAGGTACACCAACTTTGGAATGTGATCAAAACATCGGCTTCCCCGTTCTAGAGTTCGAACTATCTCTACGATAGTCCTTTCCGACTCAGATGTACAAATTAAGTCCACCCCATTCTCAAAGAATATTTTTTGTCGATGTCTTGCGTTGACTCCGCCAGAGACCACAAGCTTTTCCGGGAAACTTTTTTTAATCAATCTGACAGTATCTAGAACCATTGTCTCCTGATGAGAGAAAATAGAAGTCAATCCAACTATGTCTGCGTCGGCTATTTCTTCCAGGATTCTTTCATCCGAAACTCCAGTTTTCTTCATTCCAGACGGAAGATCAGTCGATCGATAGAATACCTCTGCTAGGTCATCCTTTTCGTTTCCTACACATGCATCAAATAATTTTACTTCAATTCCACTCTCAATTAGCGCTCCTGCTAACATCGGATACGCTAAAGAACCGTTTGGTTTGACCATCATCCGAGGCCACGTTTGTTCGGGCGGGTATAGAAGCATCACACTAATGTTTTTTTGCATGTACTCACCCTCCAGACTTAAGATGAATAAATCTATTAATACTTATGGGTGCACCCAGAGCAGGAATGAGATCCACTATAGTTCAATTCGCATGCGGCCACCATCTTTTTCATTTGCTTTCGGTTTCCCATAATTCCCCAAAGTAACCCGGGTTGACTTTCCACTCATCATTGAGATCCCATTTTTCAGTTAAGAAATACAGAATTATTGATTTCGGTTCCAGGGCCTTGTAACCGTGATACACGCCGGGAGGAATTTGTAAAGTTTTTGGATTCTTGTCAGAAAGGTACTCCCACCTTACTTCGTAAGTTCCGTCATCTTTGGGCACAGCTAAACCTACCTTAAACGATCCCTTGAGGCATGCCCAATAGTCAGTTTGAATTTTATGTACGTGCCAAGCGACTACATGGTTAGTTGAGTTGACATAAGACACATTGATCTGGCCGTGCTCTATGTCAAAAATGTTTAGAAGTCGTTGTGCACGATCGTCTTCGTGATACTGGGACATTCTACTTTCAATCATGGGTTTTCTCCTTCTAGAATTCTGACATACGGAACATGTGTGATAAACCTTCCTGTCTCTAGAAATTTTCTCTCTTTGTCACAAATCTCTCTTTCATAGTTCCACGCACCCAAAAATGCATAGTCAACCGTTTCATCAAATCCGACCTCAGGAGACACAACAGGAATGTGCACACCGGGAGAAAATTTGTTCTGTTTGTCGGGTGTAATGTCCACAATATAGTCAATGAGCTCTGTGGTTATTTTGCAATAGTTGAATACAGTTGTCGACTTAGATGTGGCACCATAGCTGACAATTTTGTAGCCTCTTCGTTTAAGCTCGGTCAGAAGTCCAGTTAATTGATTTTTGGACTGTTCAGCTCTTTCAGCAAAATTTTGATACGCAGCTACATTATGAAGGCCAGCTGCGTGCTCTTTGACTAGATGGTCATCAACGCTGGTTTCGATCGATCTGGTTCCTTTACGACATGCAAAAATTCTACTTGATCCACCGTGGACCGAAATTTCCTGAACCCTGAATATATCTAGATCCCACATGTTCAATAAATTTTGAAGCGCTGTCACAGAAAAAATGTGTGCATGCTCGTCATAAATTTGATCGTATGATCCCCGCTCAATCATCTTTAAGAGGGAAGGATCCTCAAATACAAAAATTCCCTCATCAGACAGAACTTTAGAGATAGCCAGCAGGGCATCGTGTAAGTTTTGAATGTGACACATGCAGTTTGCCGCATATATTAAATCTTGTCTCCCTCTTTCTTCAATAATCTCATCGGCTAATTTTTCACTCCAGAACCTCTCATAGGTTTTGTACCCCAGTTCATTGGTAAGTTTGGCAAAATTTCCGCACGGCTCTACGGCGCATGTGGTTTCTTTGGCAAAGTGACGCAGAAAAACACCGTCATTACTTCCTATCTCTAGCACACAGGCTGGATTAAATTCTGACCTTAGCAGGCGCGCCGCACGACCAAAGTGAGAACGCATGGTACGAGAAAGCGAGGCGTGATACACATACGAGTCATTAAACATCAATTTTGGTGGAACAAATTCTCCAAGAGACACCAGCTTAGTTTTTTCATCAAAGCAAACGGTTAAATGAAATTGATATTCATTATCAATATTTTCCCTTGATTCGAGAAAATTATTTGCAATGGGTTGCCTGCCCAAGTCCATAAATTTTACTTTCATTGTTCAGACACACATTTTTTGCTTAATTTTATCAATATCGCTTCTTACCATTCTGGCAACCAGCTCATCAAAATTTACATCGGGATTCCACCCTAGCGCTGTTTTTGCTTTTTGATAGTCACCACGAAGAACATCCACTTCGGCTGGTCGCATAAATCTAGGATCTTGTTTGATGTAGGGAGTCCAATCATCAATTTTTACATGTGAAAATGCGGCATCTAAAAAATCTCGAATAGAATGAGTTTTTCCGGTAGCTATTACATAATCATCAGGTTCTTCTTGTTGCAACATTAACCACATAGCTTTGACAAAATCTGGCGCGTATCCCCAGTCCCGTTTTGAGTCTAGGTTTCCCAGCGAAATACTGTCTGCGATTCCCAAGTGTATTCGTGCCACACCATCAGAAATTTTTCGAGTCACAAACTCTAATCCCCGCCTTTCTGATTCATGATTAAAAAGAATTCCGGAACACGCAAACATACCGTAGGATTCTCGATAATTTTTTGTTATCCAGTGCCCGTAAAGCTTTGAAACACCGTACGGACTCCTAGGGTAAAATGGTGTTGTCTCATTCGAAGGATTGTGTACCATTCTGCCAAACATTTCAGAAGAACTGGCTTGATAAAATTTGATACAATTATCACTGTCATATTCACGTATTGCTTCCAAGACACGCAATGCACCCAGGCCTGTCACATCGGAAGTATATTCTGGGGTGTTCCAGCTCTCACCTACAAATGATTGCGAAGCAAGATTATAAACCTCGTCTGGGTTGCTCTCCTTGATTGCGCGAAAAAGAGAATTTTGATCTGTTAGATCCCCTGTAAGAAATGTAATTTTTTCTTCAACGTGGGCTGTATTTATTCTATTTTTGACGGACAACCTTCTTTCTAAGCCAAAAACTTCATAGTCCTTTTCAAGTAAAAGGTCAGCTAGATGTGAACCATCCATACCGTTGATACCCGTAATTAACGCACGCTTTTTTATCATCACACCACTTTCCTTAATAATTTTTCATACTCATGAACATGCCTAGACATAGTGTATCGTTGAACTCTATTGAAGTTCAATTCCACGTCCTCTTTAGTCGGATAATAAATTTGGCTGGGAATGTCAATAATACATCCACTACACAAGACATCCGAGGCAGTGCCAACATCAGTTGAAACAATTGGAATCTTCATCGCAGCAGCCTCATAAATGGCTTGAGGTCCCCCTTCATGACGTGATGCCACAACGTAAAGATCGCATGCATTGTACATCTTTCTGAGAGTGTCAATTGATGCCTTTTCAATAAATGTAAAATGAATTCCTGCAGTCTTCAAGCGATCAATTATGTATTCTCTCCTCCAGCCACCCAAAAGCACATGAAGATCAGTTCTGGACATGGCTTCCAAATAATCGCAAAATAGATCCGGCCCCTTTTCTAGCTTTGGAAGGCCCGTCGATCCCTCCGTATCTCTTTGAAAAGAGCCTACAACAAATTTACTTTCATGAATTCCCAAAAATTTTCGACATTCATTTTTATCTTCCGAAAACCACTTCGAAGGATCAAACCAATATCCTAGGGTGTGAATAGGTTTGTTAGTTAAATTTCGAATAAATTTTTCAGTAAATCGATTCGGAACGTGATAAGCATCAATAAATTGATCTCTAAATGAAAATTCCCGGTGCTGTTGTTCTCCAAATTTTTCTGGAACGATGTGGTGCTCAGACAATAATACCTTTTTTTGCCTTAGCACATCTGGATGTATGTGGTTCCAGCACCAACCAGCTTGCAACCACAATACGTCCGCCTCAATTGCGTCATTGACCGAAATATGATTCATGACAGAAGTCCACTCGTGCACTATTCTATCACAAATCCAATTTTCCCTGGGTGCTAAAACAAACACTTTCATTGAGATACCCGCTCTAGCACTTTAGAGTACTTCTGTGCTACTTTCTTTATGTCCAGGTGGGAATTATCAATCTCTAAATTTGGAAGCTCTAGGGGCGGTAGGAGAAGTTCGTATGGGTTATCATAGTCGGCTAACTCGAATTGATAAGGTGTAGACTCAGGTATCACTATTCCGTTCTTACCTACAATTTCTTTGGTGCCTCCAGAATCAGTACATATAACCGGACAGTGTTGCGACAACGCTTCGACAACGACATTTGGACAGTGATCCAACCACGCTAAATGAATCATCCAATCAGCTGCTGAAAACATCTCCAAACACACGTCGGTCGGAAGTGAACCCGTATAAAATATGTCATCATGACTTACATTGCAATCAGGATTCTCACCCATGACAACGAGACAAGAATTAGGAAGATTCTCTCTAATTTTAAAAAAGAGGCTGATATTTTCCTTTAGGCGTTTTTGTCTGTGCCAATTTGAGGAGCAAACGAACATGTTTTCATAAGAATTTCGAATGGCCTGAATTTTGGGATTAGTTGCCTCAAACTTTTCAATTTGAATTCCGTTGTGAATGACTTCGCCTGGGCGACTGCCCCAGTGTTTTTCTGACATGTTCCTGTCAAATTCTGTTTGCCAGATCACCTCATGGCAATTATCATAAGCCCATTTTATGAGTCTGTTGTGGCTGTGAAACTGTTCTGGTTTAAACCATATTCCATCCAGCCTGTGGATTACTCTGGCGCCGGGATTTGGGTTTGAAGACGGCTCAATAAAAATTAGAAAAATATCATACTTTTCATTTGCATCAACAATTTTGTGGCCTAGAACCGATAATTCATTTGCTAGCCTCGAAGCAAACGTGTTCGGGCCGGTTCTAGAAGAAAAATCTACATTTGAAAAATGAATTTTTAAAGAACTAAAATTACTCAATTGACTTTGATTCATTTAGTTTCTCTATTAAAACTCTGGCTGCCATCACACATGTGTCTATCTTGCCGGAAAATACGTTAATTATGTTCCCACCACAGCGAGAAATTATTGTGGGTCGCGCATCAGTCTTATCCAAATTGGGCAGTACTGCCCGCACTGTAAACATCGAACCTACGTACTCGCACTCAGCTATAGAAGGTATGTAGTCTCGTCCTGCTGTCACAAATTTATTGAAATTGGATAGTGGGGGCGAATTTAAAATTCCCTTGTTGATGGTCGATCTTATGATGTCAGGAATGGCGACGCACGTTCCCACATTGGTATGATGAATAGCATGCTCAACATTGCCCAGCAAAGCTAATCCGGTTTTTCCATACGGGTCAACACACATGAAAGGACCGTCCATCACTACAATGCTAGCATTTCTAGTGGGTAGGGGCATTTTAACTGCAATTTTTTCACACACTTCAAATTGATACTCAAGTTTTTCATGGTTATCTAAGAGTTCATTGATGTTAGAATACGTACAGTTAATCACTAGATCATAATCTTTGAGCATGCCTTTGTGAAATTTTTGACCCAAACGCTGCTCAACACTAGAGGCTGATAGGCGAGTGTGGCAGAGCGCATAGATCTTTTGATAATCCAGTAGGCTCTCTTTGACTTTGACAGTCAAACCAATTTTATCATGATTGACATGCTCAAAATTGTCGATGATTTCATACTCTAAATTAAATTTCTTACAAAAATTTAGATACTGTGCTGGAGTTACAAGACTTTTTTCATTAGCTATACAGTAATAGTGATCGTATTCATTGATGACTGCAGCCTTGTACTCATTGATGAAAAATGTGATCGATTCTAAAAGCGTCTCTGTTGTCTCTGGGCTGCGAGGATAATGATAGCCTCTGTGTAATCGAAGTTGATTAGAGCGACTGGCACCTGTTAAAATGTCATTAGCCGCATCAAAAAGAAATGTCTCGTGATTATGAGATATTTTGAGAGCGATGGTCACACCAAATATTCCGGCGCCAACAACAGCAATTTTCATTGTCTTATTTCCTGGATCACATTAAGCACTCTAGACGCCAATTCCAAATTAGAAAATTTCGTGCCATTTCTGACATTTTCTAGAAATACGTCTCTGCTAGCGCCCACCAGGTCTTCAGAAGAACCTGTCTCGATTGAAAACGAATCGTGAGAAAACTGTCCAGGTGACCAGCAAAATGTCCCTTCGTCTGTCGCAGCAGTGATAGACTTGAATCGATTTTTTGATTGTCTGTCAATATCAATGTGAATATTTGTGTCACCCCTCTTTAGGACTATTAAACAATTATTCTCGGAAATGATTCTATCAATTGGCCTAGGCACCTCCCCCAAAATGTCAATTGCCTGAGCTAGTTCGTGAGAGGCTAGATTGAGAAGAAGATCGTTTCCAAATGTTCCAAATTTTTTCCATGTAAATCTGAGATTTCGCAGATTTGTCCCATTAACGGCACGACGAAAGGACAGATAGCAAGGATCCACGAGATAGAGATAATTCACATAACAAATCTGTTCGACTCTTCTCAGTGCCACGAGATTGTCCAACTGTACTCTGGTGGTCGCACCAGGCTTCTCCAAAAAGATGTGCTTTCCCGCAGACACAATCCGGGATGCTACTTCCCCCAGCACCTCTACCGGAGTGGCCACAATGACAGCCTCCACCTCCGGATCGTCTAATATTTCTTCCACCGATACTAATTTAATTTTGGGCTGAATTTTTTTAGCTTGAACGAAATTTGACGGGTTTCCTTCAGAAGCAATGTACTTAATCCTGCACTCCTGGGCGAAGGACCGCATCAAATTCTGTCCCCAGCGTCCTATACCAATGTGAGCGACACATCTCATTAGAATAATTCTAGAATGTGCCTGAAGTATTGATCAATACAAATTTCCCAATTAACAGGATTTATGCCGCTATTTTGTTCAAAAACTTTGGATTCCAGAATGTTCCGAAGTTGGTCAAAATTCTCATAGACATGATCAGATCCCACCATTTCAATTGCGCCTCCGGAGTCTCGATGAGAGTACGTTGGTAACCCACACGCAAGGCTCTCAATAATATGATTGGGCCCAGGATCGAATCTTGATCCGGACACATACACATCGTATCTTGCCAACCTCTCTCCCAAATCCTTCCCAAAGGTGGGCGGAATGATAACTGTATTCTCAAGA
>Ga0080013_1002665_pt1 | contig 20440 bp, 8 predicted proteins | sample ETNvirenome_6_85_FD_69236 | JGI IMG/M metagenome (GOLD analysis project Ga0080013, IMG submission 69236) | Marine viral communities from the Pacific Ocean - ETNP_6_85 (SPADES assembly) (version 2) | ecosystem: Environmental > Aquatic > Marine > Oceanic | place: Pacific Ocean | collected 2013-06-19 | reverse complement strand
CCGACGGCCTGTTTACTAGTTCTTCTTTTACATTCGAAGGCCAATATAGATTTCATCATAGAGATACTCACTATACAACGCAAAGTCTAGTAAGGCTGCACACAACAGGCACGTCCAATACGTCTCAGTATGAGTCAGTCTTAACAAACTTGATTTACAACTCTGGAAGTAGCGAGTTGACACTTTTTGTAATTGACAGCCCTTCGTCAGGATTTGTAACCCCATATAAAAATACATCTTTAAAGCTGTCAGGGGTCAAACTATTTGACTCAGATTTATGGAATATATCATTTAGTGTCAACTCGGGAGAAAAAACAGGAAATGTTCAAACAGGATCTCTATTTTTAAGAGCCGGCAAAGCCAGTGCTGGAAAGATAGAAGAATATTACGCGACATCTTCATACTATGACAGACCACTCAGGGCATCAGCACCCACTTCCCTATTTAGCAATATTACTAGCAGTCTAAACACGTCTGGCGCATTTATAAGCATAGGTTCGCAAAGCTTGGGAGGCTCCGGACTGGGAATGTTTGTTAATGACAAAAATCTTGATCCGTTCTATAGAACAACAGAATTTTCAGGTGAGTTGGGAGGAATAAGATTTTGGTCTAAAGATACAACATTGGATGAGTGGAAATCACATGTAAGAAACCCGTTATCTTATGGGCTCAACGATCCTTTGAAAAATTATTTATTTGAAGAAACAGTTTCAGGTTCTTTTGAAAAATTAAGACTTTTGACATCGACAAAGCAGTCAACAACAGCATCAGATAGCTTTAGAAATTTTACTTATTTTGACTTTACACAAAATGAAAAGCATCTAGAAGGCACGGGATTTGAACCAAACAAAAATCCAGTTGTGAAACCTGAATATGTAATATTTAATACTATTACTCCTTACTTTGATCTATCAATTGCTGATGAAAAAGTCCGAGTAAGATCATTGAGTGATGTATCTAGAATCGATGAACACCCATACGCACAGACAACACCGGTATACGAAGTCATGCCCAGTGAAAAGACACTTGACGACCCAAGATTTGCAATAGAAATGTCATCAATGAAAGGAATAAATGATGACATTGTGAGAATATTCTCTGATTATGACTTTTTAGACACAGCCCTCGGAAAAACTAACTTGCTGTTTGGTGATAGATACCCTGAACTAGATCAATTAAGAAAATTATATTTTAACAATATTTTAGATGAGCTGAATATTGGAAAGTATAGAGAATTATTTAAGTGGATTGACAACTCGTTTACTGATATTGTTGGAAATTTATTGCCGCATACAACAAAGTTTATGGGTATTAACTTTATTTATGAGAATCATATGCTTGAAAGGAATAATTTTAAGTACTTGTTTGATGAAATATATTTAAAAGCAAAACCATTGACATCAGATAGAACATTGCTTCTATCTCAGTTTGTTGCGATACTTAGGAGGATGTAATTAGATGGCAGGTGTTTACTATATAATTCCAGACAAACTTTGGTTTGATGATACAACGTCACACCTCTATGGTGGTACTACACCGCAGACAAGAATTGGGGCAACAGTAAAAACAGAGGTTGTTGAAGAAGGTGCAACACCAACAGAAGTATCTGAAGGTTCTAGAATTGGAAATCAAACATTGTTTGGTGATTATCAAGACATATCTTACTTAGAAGGGTATGTTCAAGGAAAAAATGTTAAAAACTTAAATGAATTTTTCAAGATGAACATCCCGCTTGTTAGATCAAATAATTGTCAGTATTATAAAAATCAGCGACTCTCAGGTGAGATTGATCATTCTCTTTCTATTACAAGAGACATATCATTAGGTCAGTCTGATGGTGTCAGAAATCAATCTTCTTACACCCCATATAACGACAGATTATCAAAAATATACAGCCCAGTTGATTACATTAAGGCTGGAAAGTATGTTTTAGGCTATCCTATTGTGACTGATAATGTTATAGACTTTGAACACTACAATGACCCTGATGCCCTAGACTCATCATACGCAGGAGGATATTTTAGAGACGGCGCTCTCGAGCCCCTAGGGATAAGAAATAGTTTTGCAAATACATACTCGCCAGATATAAGACTAACCGGAATAAAGGGAATGTTTATGCCCTATCATCAAGAGCAAGGTGATCTATCTGATAAAAAAGGATCAGCCATTCTGGATAATAAGTATGAAATAATACAAGGTGCCTATGACTGGTTTGAAGATGCTCAAGACTTAGCAGTCCCGGAAAATATTTTTTCCAGAGTGGGAGATAAAAATTTTGAGGGCACAACAAATAACTATATGTCTTTGTGGGGATACGTTTCAGACGGGATCTACACGTCTTCACCGTTTGTTGATTCGAGCGCTGATGAAAAATATTTTGCAGGAAAGTATAGGCAGCTGGGATCAGCCGCATCTTATAGCTTGCTTGCAAGTAGTAGCAATACATTGTCACAGATAGGCTCACGTTTTAAAAGCGCAAACACAGGGCTTATACTTAGGCCAAAATACGACAGTACTGTACAAACAGTTTTTGGTACTGATTCTGTCGCATTTACAGGTCTTATGAGGAACTAATATATGCCGAGGTATGATAAAAAGTCTAGAACAAGCTTACCAGAGGCAGGATCGTCGTATGATTTGACAAAAGATTTCAATTCATTCGAAGGTAACTATAGATATGGGAAGTCAGACAAACTAATATTTTGGGGTAACATGTGTAACCCTTCCCCGCTCGAGGCAACGTATTATGCTTCAGTTGCTAGCTCAGCATTAGTTGGATATGACATGAGTGTTAGTACGACTAAACACGGACTCTATTCTCCTTCTACAATGGCACTGATAAATCCAAGCACATCGGATTTCTGTGGGTCGAAATGTACATTTGGACTCGCAGGCGGCTCAATTGGTCTTACAAGCCCAAGCTCAGGATATGCATGGACATCAGGGCATTATTTTAGACTTCAAGATCACAATGATTTTACATTCAATGCTGGAGGTGTTGACAAGCCTTTCTCAATAAGTATTTGGTACAAATCGACAAAAGCCAATATTGGTGGCACAACAGCAGCAGGCCCAATAAGTTATATTATAAATAAACCATTCGAGTTTGGGTTGGCTGTATCGGGTGATAGAAAGCTAAGATTTCAAATGAATGATGCTGCTTCATCAGCAACAATAAATGTGACAACAGCAGCAGACCCAATGTCAACAACAGACTGGAATCACATTGTTTTAACTTATGATGGTTCAGAAACTGCAGCCGGGATGAAAATTTATGTCAATGGGGAAAATAAAGTTAACACAACAGGAGGCGCTGGGTCTTATTCTGGGATGAATAATTTGTCAGGCCACGTGTACTTTGGATACGGTGCTGTGTATGGAACTTCTCTACCCCTTGGCGCATCTTTAGATACTGTAGGCTCGCAGGCATTGTTATATGAGCCTGCTGTGTGGAATGCAGAGCTAACTAAAGAAGATATACTTGCAATTAGAAACGCATCGACATCTTGCGCAACAAAAGACTTTAAAGGATCATCAGGGTATACAAGTATATCACCAAGGATAAAGCTAAGAGAGCTGGATAACCATGCAGGAAACTACCACACAGTTTTTAGAACGGGGGATAGGGATAGAAAGGGTAACTATTCAATTAATTTTGATGATACGTCAACGATCTCGTTTGGTGAAAAAATAGTAGATGAATTTTCAAATATAAAAGACTCGCAGTTGTTCAATAATAATGTTGATACAACTAAGTGGATTTCATCCCCGGGTCTAGAAATTAGAAGAGAATCTTTGTCTGGGTATAACGGATCTACATTCGAAGACGGCGTTTTGATTTTCAAGGGTGCGGGTCAGCGATATTTAAGAACAAAAAATAAAGTTAGAAATGCTATAATTGAATTTGAAGTTGTCTTGGGCCCACATAACCAATCAGTACTGGGATTAAACTTGCGAACTCCAGTCCCTACAGAGACTTTAATGCTTCAAATGAGTACTAATGGATCAACATGGAAGACACTGAAGACGTTGACCCCCGAGCTTGATCTAGTAAAATTTTATGATTTGGCCCACGGCTCTGCGTCAGATACAAAAAATAGATACAGGAAAAAAATTGGTGTTAATTTTTCATCAATTGCCGACCCGGGGGACGCGTACTACATAAGATTAATACAGTCATATTCAGAATATTCAAGCAAGGCAGTATGGGGTATTGGTAGAATATCAATAGAGTCAATCAACGAAACAGTCAGATACCCTTTGTTAACAAATCATGATTCTTTTCACGGAAGGAAAATTCAAGATTCTTTTATAGTAACTCCTCATACTAGATCAGACATAGAAGCAACTTCTAGATCAATAAGGGGTATATCTGATACAATGCTACAGTTTTCACCAGGTGAGTCAGTCACACCGTTTAATGAAACACTTGCTGTTGAAGATATGGATCCAACAAATTTATTCCACGCTATTGGTACAGAAAATTCATTAATGCCTGGTTTCTCTAGCAAATTATCCTCAAAAACTAAATTTACTGTTGATCTATCTACGTCAACATCTGAATACTTTGGCTACACAAACAGCGCTACTCGAAGTCCTGAGGGGAGCAATAATCACCAGCAGCCTCTCATGGTGTACTATAATCATATTAAAAAAGCTTGGGAACCGATAGCTAAAGGATTCCAGTGCGGTATCGGACAAGTTTATGCAAAAGACTTGCTACAATCAGTGACCTCCTCTGCTGTTGGCTACGGGCCGTTCGGTGTTGTTGCATCTAGCAGTTACGGTGGCACAGGAACAGATACTGTAGAAGCAGGTATTATTGACACATACTGTAGAACAGTATCACAGTTTAACTTTCCGTGGAGTGGAAGATACCACGCGTCGAGCAGTCAAATAATCAAAGCTGAAGACATAGGAATTACAAAACCGTTCCTTCTTGAGAAACTAGTCTTAGACTCGGGAATCGTGTTTGAGTTTGCTGAGGATGACGGAGGCACATACGATGAAGTAAGAGGGTTTGCGCTTAAGTATCATAAAGATGCAGGAACAACCTTCGCACCCGGCGGCGGCGCAGGAAATGATGTGCTTAACTTTGTATGGGATTCTCATCTAAGATACTATATGCCTACATTTTTCATTCTTAGGCAAAAGCCCGGTGAGTATAATCGAGGTAATAAAATCAGATTCTCGACAACAGGCTCAACCCGATCACTGCGGTATGAAGAAACTGTCCCTGGGATGTTTGATCTGACGGGAGATGGTGTTAAAAATACATATGTCGACACATCAAGAGACGTCATTGCAGACGGCCAGCTCGGAATTTTACTCTCCGGATCATCCGCCGCGACACTTGACATTGACACAATTTTAGAAAAAGGACTGGAGCGAGATGCCCTGTATCGGGTTTCATACGATGGCCCAATTGCTAAGTCCCCCACATCGTTATCGGGAACATTCAGAGTGCCCTTCAGACCGTCAGTTACACAAAACTTTAGAGCTTCCACTTACTTGGGAACAATGCAGCACAACGCGTCAGATCCCATGCATACAGCCAGTATTTTAATGTCTAACACACAGCACGGCCTTCAAGCCCGCGGGAAATTTTTCAGAGACATGGAAACTTCAAGAAGGCTAGTTAATAGTCTGCCATCGTTTTCTAATAGAGCTATAACAACTCAGCTAGCTGCTCGATCTGGAAGCGTTGCGTTCACTGAAAAACGAAGACTTCCTACAACACCTATAAAATTAAACTCACCATACATAATTTTCCCGGGAGACGAATTAATAATTGGTTGTCAGTACCCATTGATGGAAGACGCACCTTTGTTCACGACAAATGAGACAAATACGTACAAAAATCAAATGAAATTCAGTGGAGAGTCAAAGATTCACCTTTACGGATCATTGATAAGTGACAATAGAGAGTATCATGAATTTAGTAATCAAAATTTGAATTCAGATAACTTGCACGAGATCATCGGCGCAGAAAAACCTGTTGATCAATTTCAAGTTGCAACTATTCAAGAATTAACAGGCACGTATATCGATGACTGGGTGTTCCAGCGTGAACAGTGGGACCATCGGACTGGCCTAAAGCTATTTCCATATGCAGCTGCATCAACAGATCCTGTAAAAAGAATCGGGTCTGGCGTGCAGTCTGCGACAGGCAGGTTCTGGGATCTCACTGGAAGTTACATCGGAGGAGTCCTTGCTAACTCAAACCGTCTCCTAACTAATCGACTTGGAGAAAGACCACAGACACAAAGATTCGTTCAGTTGAAAGATCAAGACAGAGTCTTCTTCGACAGTGCGTTCAGGCCCGGGTACTATTTCAAAGGAGGAAAGCAGCTGGATGAACACATAAAACTCATTTCAGCTTCAATCCACAATGTGTCAGTTGATGACAGAATTGCTATGCACCTTACAAGTTCAAGCAGTATAGTCGGATACTCAACATATGGGACGATGCAAACTTACATGTCGAGCGCTTATTTCGGTAGTCACGGTGCTCTGTATTGGTCGTCAAATGAAAAAGAAAGATTCGGAGTAAAGTCAAAGTCACCCACATATTACTTCAACTATAAACACTTTGGGCACCTATCAGACATGAGTCAGCAAGCAAGAGACGGAAAATTATATTTTCTATCTTATCTGTTTGTTCCAGATTTTCAAAATCCAGATCCTGAAGATGATTCAAAAGTAGATGAGATCCTCCCGCCAGTAGAAGTTCAGTTTGTCACAGGCAAGTTGACAGGAGATTCTGCTGTACAAGCGTACCACCTAATTACCAGTGATACAAAAATTCAGTACCTCAAGTATAGAAATGTCGTCGAACTCAATAAACTGTCTCACTTCAATGTCAGTCAACATGCAACCAGCTCTTATCCGTATGATGATATTCAAAAGTCAAAAGGATAATTGTCGAAAATATTTTAGAGAAATAATTAAGTAATATGTCAGGAATTTTAGATAAAAAAACAAAGCTTATAGATTTAGTTGTTACAACAGAGGGTAAGCGACAAATGACACAAGGGGGGTTCACACCCACTTTTGCTTCGTTTAGTGATAAAAATACTTACTATGATAAGGCAAATACATCTACCCAAGATTCGACTGGAAGCTTGTTTTTTCAAACGCCCACAGCTATGTCAGATGATCAAATAGTCTATGAAACAGACGACTCTGGAAAAATGGTAGCGGGCTCCCCGTCTGAAGATTTTACAATTGTAGGTGATCAGTTATTTGAAAAAGATGCTACAAGCACAGGTGTGAAATCATTTGTCCTTGTTTCAGGTAGCCAGTTTGCATCTACTGTTAAACTAGTAAAAGATGCAACGCTAAACAGCTTCAAGCGTAATAGGTTTGTAAGAACAGTTTCAGGCTTTGATGCAGATGGAAAAACTTTTAAGCTAAGCACAGACAATCATACATTTGTAATATCAAATAGTGTACCGTTTCCAATGGGTCCACTGACAGAACAAATTAATCTCGATAGCGCTGAAACTTTTATGTTTGATAATAAATTAGCACACAATGCAAATTTTAAATACTTACCGCCAGTTAATGAAGACGGGACTTATTATGGATCATATCAAGATTTTCGATCAACAACAAAAGAGACATTTGCTGACATAAAATCTCACTTAGGGATAAATGTAATGCTTCCTTTTGAGTCAGCAGAACAAGAAAATACTGTATTTAACTATGAAAGTGATTTCAGGATAAAAAATAGGGAACCCAATTTACCAACCAGCACTGTTATTTCAAGAGAATTTGCATCAATTTATTTTTCAGAAACTTCTGAAGAAAACAATGTAATTATGCAAATTTTTGAGGAAGACTCAGAGAAGGGAAAAGTTACAAAACTAGACATTGTGGACGCAGGCATTTTGCACGACGACGATGATGAAGACAATTATGAAAAACATGTATTCTATGTAGGAAAAATTTTATTTGACAGCCTTGGGTTACCAACGTTCGTAAATATGTTTACTATAATTTTTGATTAGAAGAGAAAGAGACTAAAGATGGCTTATGCTGTAATAGATAGAAAAGAGAGAGTATTTAGAAATAAAAAAAGTGCAAAAGCGTATTATATCAAGAGTGATAAAAGATATCATTATTACAATATTTCATTTTCTCTTGATATGAGTGTTGTTATGTCTTTGGGGCTTCATGGAATTGCTGCATACGCAACAAACTCAAGTTCAGAAGATGGGTTCAAAGAAACTGCTGATATTTTTAGCAGTATAAACACATCAAACCCGCTGTTATCAGTTGCAGGCGTCTTAAATTATGAAAAAACTGATTTACTAAACTATATTTTACTTGAAAACAAGTCAGACAGAGTTTTGCTCCAATTTATTGATCCAACGATGAATTTAAATCGTTCAAGATATAAGGAGAATAGAACCGGAACAAATTCAGATAAGTTCGGAATTGAAACACATAAAGTTTCTGAAATGCAAAAAATCAAGTCTTTGAGTGCAATTAATTCAATGATAAATGAATCAGATCGCCAGCCATCAAGGATTGGAAATTTTTCAAAGTCAATTAGAAAAAGGGCAGTAACAGATGCTTTGTTGGGTGGGAAAGGATTAATCGAGCTACTTGAGTACGATTTAATGACGTCAAAAAGTAGAGTAGATAGCCATGTGATAACAGAAAAAGAATCAGAAAGAAAGGAAAGAATAAAAGCTGCAGGAACAACTTTATTTACAAATCCCATGGGACAATTCACCGGACAGCTCAATAATAACGGTTATAGAGAAGTTGTTAAAATTAGAAAAAAAGATCGAAAGATAATGAATCTTAATTTTTCTCTAAAAATATCAAAGAAAAGTCTAGCCAAATTTGAAATTGATAGATCAAAATTTTATTTAGCATTTGGAGCAGTTGATAGAACAGGTGTAACTACTCTTGACACGCTTATAATACCTATAAATCTAGCGAAGGATATAAAATATAGCAATGTCTCACTTAACGGGGTATCTTTTGGATACTCTTCAACATCAAGAGGCGAAATGTCATTTTTATTGTCAAATAATGAAAAAAAATCTGCAAGATTTGACATGTACTATAAAAACATCAGGCCAGCTGTCCCTCTCCTGGCAGGTAAATTTAGAACCATGGGTATGATATCTTTGAGCCCAAAAAGAAGTAAGCATGAGTTGATTCTCACAAAGCGAAATAAAGAAAGTGTCTCAGTAAATTCTACATCATACGTGCCAGATGTTTTAGCTACTAGTCATATAATACGAGCAACACCAACAATAAGCGGAGTAGCTCTCGATAATTGTTATGAAGCAGGCGCGCCAAGTAAGTCAACTATAAAAAATAATACTGTTCCGTTTATAGTGAAGTGCTCAGGTGTAGGATACAACAAAATTATTGTTGAGCCTAATGAAATTGATCCGTTTATCTACAAAGTCAGACCTGTTAAAAGAAATATAACTAAATACCCGTACGGGAGCAGCAGTAAATTTAAGCCCGTAAACAATGAAGCAGGTAGAAGAGTAGGATACACTAAAATACAAGGGTCCACTGCTAAGTTAACATTCAGGGATTATGACGTTGAAGATGGAGATTCATACGAGTACAGATTAGAAATAGTTAGAAAATTAAGAAATGTCAAAAAAGAATATAGTTCGAATTCATTCACAGATATGTACGAAAAAGCTGATGATTCAGTTTCATTAGTTGTAAATGATGATTATGCAGCTGGTGGGTCTTCAGTGTCGATAACAGTAGAAGCAACAGTAAGATCAAATGATATAACTAAGCTAATACCGGGTTTATCTTCTGACACAACAAGGTATAGCTTGTTCGCTGACAGTCTAAAGGAGATTAAAGACTCAACAGATCCAGCTGTTATACTTAAAGTTGAAAGAATTGACCATTCTACAGGAGAATTAAAATTTTTAGATTATTTGCAAGGTGCTTCTCCTGGTATCAATATTACAAGTTTTAATTTAACAGATACACTTCCTTTTGATAATGACTCTGCTGAAAAGGGTGGCGTATATACATACAAGTTTACAGCATGCTCTGCACCAGTTGCAGAAATTATTTCTTCTGCAGCGCAAGAAGTGAAAAGAAGACAGGGTTATGAATCAGGAAGAAAATTAAATTTTTATGGATTCTCGTCTTTAAAAACAAATCTAGAAAAAGCAGACTTAACGATTGTTAGCGAAATTGCCAATAAGTACTCTAGAAGTTTTAAGCGAAAATTAATTGTTGACATAGATACACAAATGACAAAAAACAACGGAAACATTCTTGCAGGTTCTTCAACGGGAGATACAACGTATTTAACTGTTGATACTAGAGTAAAGCGACCCACACGACCAGGAGCGCCTGAAGGAACGATTAAATTTAGAAAGCCAGTTATTTCATATTACCCAATGATTAAAAATAAAAAAATTACCTCTAATAAGTTTAACAATTCTAGAATGTCTCATAAGTTTATTATTGACATAGACAGTATATTTAGACAAGATATCGATCATGCAGCAATTTTTTCTTTTAGAGGTAACAAGCTTTCATACGAATGTGTCATCCACACACAAACAGATAAAGATTCTTATAGAGCACTTATAGAAATGGAGAGAGTTAAAGGGACAACAATATTTTATCTTTTTCCAGTAACTCAACTTGGTAAAATTTTAAGACCTATACTGCTAGGAAAGTATAGTCGACGATAGGTATTATTAGATATTATGGCAAAATTAGAACCAGCACTAGCATCAGCACACATTAAAGCCCTAAACCAAGCAGATATTCCGTCAGCTGGAGGTGCCTCAGCCAGTACCGCGGCAGTTGTTTCAAATAAAGAAAATAGAAGCGTCTTGAGCGAAAGTGAGTCAGGTGTTCAAGATAATGCAATGATTAAAGCAATTTATAAAGAGTACTATGAAAGAGGCGTTAATGTTCTTAAGCCCGAAATAGTTTTGAGCTCAGAATTTATTCCAATTAGAAAGTCAACTGATGAAGAAGACAACGTGGGATTAAATATTTCAATGGGCTCAGAGACAGTCCCAGTCAATCAAGTTTTAAAACTTTTAGAACTACACAGGGTTGTACAGGAAAGCGTCAATATTACTTCACTGGAATTTATAAACTCAACTGCTGGTTTTGACTGCGGAGCAGTTTTAAGTGAAATGAAAGAGTATTATTCGTCATCTGTTCTCTCTTCAACGTTTGAAGAGACAGTTGATGCATTTTTAACCCATCTCGAAAGTAATTTTTGGGAAGATCCTTCTGCAGAAGACGTGATGTGGGGTAACTTGGGTCTAAAAACACAAATAATGATGGCCGATGTCGGTGGCTCTGGAGAGCTCATAAGAGCTGGTATTGACTCAGAAGGTAACATTGAGTATTATGAATATGTGAGCTTCCGAAATCTTATAAGATCTACTGATTCTTTTATATCTACATCAATAAGGACGCTAGCAGAGATTGTTATTTTAGAAAAAATTCTTTTTGGAGTTGCTGACTATTTTTGTAAAATTATTAATTTGAAAAGTGAAATACTTAAATTGATAGATATGACGACAATGGAGTCAAAAACATCAGGTGTTGAAGATAATCTAAGTCAAGACATGAAAAAACTATTCAGGGCTGTTGATCAATCATACGCATCTGTACCTAATTTTTCATCACCAACAGACTATGCCGCACTTGACGGCGCACAAATTTCAGGGATGAGTCGTCTCGGCCAAGATAGTGAACCTGTATGGGTGACAAAAGACCACGCTTCTTCATTTATAGGGACAAATAGTCTTCCAAAATATGCACTGGGGGCAGACTCAATTAGTCAAGCATCATCTAATACTTTAATTTTATACGCGCTTTTTCACAGAGTGCTTTCTCTTCTTGATGCCCAGACGACCACAGTTGATAGAATAGATGGGGAAAAAATTGACGATAGCGGAAAGGGGTTAACAGATAGTGTAAAAATAAATTATACTGTCGATGATGACACACTAAGTGACATACAAAAACAGATAGACACATTTTTAAAAATAGGACTATCTTCTTTTTCATCTGGTACAAAATTTTCTGGATACACACGCAATTCTGGCAACGCCCAGACTTGGCATTTCTGGACATCAAGACCCTACTGGGGAAGGCAAGATCTAGATAACTGTTTAAATCATGCATGGTTTAAGAACGCTGATTTTGAAGCAAATGGCAGGAATGACGGCAGAGAAGTTACCGCCGATATGTACTGGAATTCAGTTGCCGATGACGAAGATATCCTCCCGCGTGGTGTAGTTTTAAAGTCAAACGCGTATAACGATAATGATTTAAGATCGATATCACAGCTTTTATCAATTTGCCTCTTTGATGTAATGTTTGATGTTAATAGAGTTGCTACACAAGGGGTAACAAACTTTTTCGAAATGAGGAGTGGGTCGGAGGTAGCAGGTATGATTGAAAGTAGAGAATACGGAATCAGAGATTACTTTCGGCATGTTTTAGGTAAGCATGGAGCTAATGCATCAAATACAGACAGCTCACCATTTGTAAACGCAGTCTCAGGCTACGCAGGAGTTAACACTATAAAACCAGCCAGAGCTGCAAAAGACACAGGTGAGTTTCACGATGTATTTTTTAGTGAGAATAAAATTCTCGAAGATGAACTGGGCATGTTGCCAAGTGAAACGTCAGGGTTTGATAAGCTTCCACTTACACTCCCGGGCCAGCTCGGAATAATAACAGAAGCATTTGTAAATGATAATTACGATTCTCTAGACGCTTATATTGAAAACATAACTACGTTTACTGAAAAATTCACAAATGACATCCTTGACTATACTGGTATCGGGAGGGGTGGGAAACTATCTGAAAGATCAGGCTACCGAAACGCGCGAGGAGGTGCATCAGGAACCTCATCAAAAGGCGCACATCCACCGTCCTATTTAGCAGCAAAAATACTACAAAAGTTCGCTGACGGCATTTCTTCAGACTACAGCAACATTGTAGATGAGTGGTCAAGTCATGGCTGGGGTGCACTCATATATGATACTGAACAAGTTATTCAAGACGGCATGATTGAATCCGTGTGGGATGAGCTTGATAGAGATCCTGAAGACTGGTCTGATTCTACAACAGACAAAGTCAGAGACAATAGTCGCTTTTCTCTTGCATTGTTCTTTATGATACTTGCAGGTGAAGATTCTTCTCTTGGCAGAAAAATACTCACAAGATTGTTTTCTGTAGTTCATTACAATCAAGCATTAATAAACAGAGGACAAATCGATTCCGGCAAAGGAAAACGAACTCTAAAATGGTTTCAAAAAGAAGTTTATGATTCTTTATGCTCACTTGTTCAGATAGTAGGAAGTGAAGTATTTGGTGTAACTTGCAACTCAAGAAAGTCAACTGCAAGAGAAGTGGAATTTAAATTGGACCACGAAGGGAAAATTGATGGCTATCCAACAGCAGGCACTGATAGCGCTGACTGGCTCAGTGGTTTCTCAGGACAACATCGTGATTATCTAAGCAACCAAGAAAAATCAGACAAAACAAAGGCAAAAAATTCTGCTGTTTGGGAACCTGATGACATGTCAGGAAAAAACCTCACTTTCGGAAATGGAACAACTTCTGATATTTTTGAATCAACTTTAGATAAGACTGCGCCTATTTTGACAATTATGTCTTCTCCTCTAGTAGAGTGGGGAAAACTCAATGATGCAATAACAGACACGTTTTGCCCAGCCGGTGTTGAAGAGTTTGATGAAATAGGAAACTTTACATCTCCTCGGCTCCCATACTCAATGTCTTCTCCGCTAGACTACTTAAAAACATACATCCATGATCAAAACGAAACATACAGTAGTAACAGAAATTTTAAGTATTCAAGCTCAAACAATGACAAGTCAATGATCGCAGGCAGGAAACTCGAGCCCTGGTCAGAATTCGCCCCAGAGGTGTCAAGCTTCGACGGTGAACCCGTCACCGGCTTTCTTTCATATTTATATTTTCCAGAAAATGAAACAGTCGCAACAACTCTGGGCCCATATCGAACAAATGAAACTCAAAGAGATTTTGCTATATTTGCTTCTTTATGTAAGCTTCTTCATAATTCAATAAATGTAAAAGTAACAGCAACAAGCAGTAACTTGCAATTTCATTATGCCCCGCAGCAGCTTCAAGCTTTAATTGATGCCCTCAATGGCCACGGGGTCAGGACTATGTCTGATTTTTATCTAGACAAGCCTGAATTCCTCAAAGAGGCAGATGCTTCTGAAGGTTCTAACACATCTAAATACGGTGGGTCTATATACGATTCGATTATAACTTCTGAAGCAGAGTTTAATGATCTGTGGGCATTTTCTAGTGATGAAGATGGTTCTGAAACAGAATCAACGGAAGAAGGGCCAGGGTATGAGTTATATGAGCAGACATACAGTTCAACAATTGATGCAATGAAAGATATTCTTTCAAGTGTGTATGACAAAGAAAATTCTATGAGAGTTTGCTTGACTGCAATTATAAAGCATATTTCAAACTTAAACAAGATAAAGACAGAAATCACAACTGTAACATCTTCAGGCACACAAGATAAGCTAACTAAGCTAGCGCTAGAATACACAAACAATATATCTGAAGAAGTTTCAACGGAGGAAGGCCGAGCAATTGATGATATTAAGTCTTCATTTTTAAGGTCAATAAATACTGAGTCAGCGCCCATCCTCTATAAGAACATTATTGATCAAGTGTTAAACTCAAGCTCAGCTCAACTATATACGCCAAATAATTCTATATCAGAAGCTCAACTTCACTTGATGACAACAGCACTCACAGGAATATCAGATTCTGGATTGTCTTCTGATGAAAAAATGGGTAAAAAGTCAATAGTAACAGTTGGACTTCCCCCTAATCTTATTGAAACTTTAAAATTTAATGCATACAAAGGATCAGGTGATATAAATTATTATGACAGCCCTTACGTTTGCATTCATATTTTTAAGAAAGATTCGCTAGGGAGTAATCTTCTATACTATCCAAAACCGTTCATTTTTAATGCTGACATGATAACAGTTGAAAATATTAGTTCAACAAATTTTGCAGAATCAGATCAAATTACAAATGCAAGTTCAATATCATCATATGAAGATCTGCTCGATAATTTTTCAATGTATAGGCTAGACTATCCCACAGCAACGCTTAGTAAAGTAGCAGGTTCTAGTGGGATGTTATCTATGCCAAACGACCTTCAGTATATGAGTGAAATAAATACAGACTACGATTCAAGCGAATCCTCTGTAAGGCAGATTGCAATGAAAGAAATGCAGGAAAATCACATACTGGATCATTACTTAAAAATGTATTTGAAGATAGCGACAGGTCTTGATGTAAACGAGTATGTTTTCCCACTAACAGAATCTGCTAGACTAAACAATACAGTTGATACTTCTAAGGTTGATTTGTTCAATCAGTATAGAGATAATTTGATAGTAAGGTATCCAGCAATAAATGTTGACCCGATACTGGCCCGCGAATTTGTAAGACTAGAAAAAAATATAATAAAGTCTAACTTTTTTTCAATGAATCAAAAAGCTAAAAACGTCTTGAGTCCAAAATGCTTTGCAAGAAATTTCACGATGTTTGTAAATGAAGCAGATTTTGTTGTCTGTCCAAATGAAAAGTATTTTCATCCAGACGGGATGATGTGGGATATAGGGGATACGTCCATAATTGAAAATTTGGCTGATTTGTATGAGCCCTCACCGAAGTTTAACTTAGGGTCAGGTAAACAGATCTATGGAATAAATCCAAGCGCAAAAAGTAATTTAGTATATTCAGCAGCAGTTACAAGTGAGTATTCAAGCATTGTAGGTAGAGATTCATGGTCTGTTGCACTTGAAGAAGAATCGGGAAGAACAAAAAAATTGCTTCAGCACATAACAGAGGTTGAAACAGATAATGTGCCCGATGTTTACGAGCTATTTGCAGTTGTTTCTGTTGTGAGGAGAGCATAAATGTCAAGTAGTAGCGATTCAAGAACGGGAGTCGATTCACTCGATAGCCGAGACAAGATTCTATTTGACCCTGATCATCCAGGGATGATAACTACGGACTTAAGTGCCCATCTAGAGATGTATCACTTTGGTGAGGCATCGATGGGTAGATCGATTCCAACAAGGTGCATGTTTTCTGTAACTGTCCCTGATCCAATCAATCCAACAGCTGAGTTCTTTTATAATTATTTTGTCCCGACCGAGAGAGCAGAAATACACCCAGATTCTAAATCAATTCTTTTTAATAGCGCTGATTTTTCTTATGATGACATTGAGTATATAGCTAGAACTGACCAGATTCCTCGCTATGTTAAACTTAAATTTTCACCTCCAAATTTTAGTCAAAATGTGTCAGTTGGTGATGTAACTTTTTATGCAAAAGACGGCTCTGCGCTAGGGTTCGAGAAGCCGGAAGATTTTGATGCTTTGACATCAGAAGACACAATAAGCATTGATTTAGCAAGTGAATTTATAAGCTCATTTGACAGCGCAGTAGGCGATCTTTCGCTTGATCAAATCATTGCAAAGATAACAGTTGAGGGTGCATCTTCAAATCCAAATTTTTCAGGTGTTGAAATTATAGACACATTTGCTGATAAGAAAATATACACAATGCTTTCAAGCTCAATGGTTTTTCAAAATATAGGAGTAACAGCAAATTCACCAAGGGAAAGAGCACAGTTGTTCAGAGATAAAATCTCCGGGAATAGCGATATTCCAAACCCGCTCGGTCCAGAAAAAACTGAATTAATTGATGTGATAACAGAGCTTCAACCTGCAGGTGTATCGCTCGCACCAGGAGATGTGCCTGAAGAAGACGCAGAATTAGCGAGAGATCCAATAACTAAGCAATCGTTTTCTGTTAAATTCAACAATCTATTTTTTGGAGATATCATAGAATACGCTGCACTAAATGCAAATACAATCTATGAAGATGAAATCAGAGGCCTAATAGACATAGCATCTCAGACACAAACTGATTTAATTGAATCCATTGATCCATCTTTGACTTATGAGCATGATTATCAAATGAAAGTCAATCCTGTAAAGATAACAACTTTAGAAATAACACAAGAAGATGTTGATAAAGTAATTGAGCAATCAGAAGCACTGATTGAAGAGTTTAAAGAAGTTCTAGGCGTTTCAGAAGAAGCTGATAATATGTGGATGTTTTATGATTATCTAGAAGGTGTTCAACAAGGGACTGTAGAGGGTGGAATATTAAATTCAGCCATTGCAGGTCTTTATGATCCTGTCGGAACTCTGATTTCTAGACTAGGCCTTCCAAAGATAAAAATTATCGGGTATTTAATTCAAAAGACAGAAATATTAAAAGGAGGCACTACGAAAGATTTTCCAGATATTTTCGTAGATAATCCAAAGACATTCACAGAGTTTATTGATAAAAATGTCAGGTACGGAGCAGTATACAATTATAAAGCAAGATCGTTAGCGATAGCAACAGCCGTGATTAAAGTTGTTAATAAGGCAGACGGAAGTTCAAAGTATGCTATAGCAGACTTTCTAATTGCATCTGACGGCACAAATATCGCAGTTGATTGTGTTGAAAACATTCCGCCCCCACCACCCACCAGAATAAAAGCAAGAGTTGATTACAAATATAGAAGTCCGTTGTTAACGTGGGAATTTCCGTTTAACAAACAGCGTGATATTAAAAGATTTCAGGTATTTAAAAGAGCAAACATAGACGAGCCCTTTACACTAGTTGCTGAGTATGACTTTGATGATTCTATTGACAGAACAGTCCCTAATGAAACTGCTCAGTCAGATAAGTTATACTCGTTTTCAACACCTTATAGAAGATACAGAGACAGTAATTTTAATCTTTACTATGATACAGCAATTTATACTGTTGCTTGTGTAGATGCTCACGGCCTGAGTTCAAACTATGGTAAGCAAATAAGTGTTAAATACGACAAGTACACAAATAGGTTGATAACAAATGTTATAAGTAATGAAGGCGCGCCAAAACCCTACCCTAACCTCTACCTTAGAGAAGACTTTTTTGAAGATATTATTAGATCAAGTGCAAGAGATCGATGCACAATATTCTTTGACCCTGAGTACTACTCTGTTTTTAGACCGGTATACGATTCAGATGGAACAATGATAAAGCAAGAGTCAGTACCCTACATAAATACGTCGGATGAAAATTATAATTACAGTTTTCAGTTTATAAATGTTGATTTACAGCAAGAACAGACTGTCAACGTTAGAATCGTTGATAGGGCAGGTTCAGAAGTTGACATACCCGCAGCCAGCATATCACCAACAAATCTTAGCTTTGAGTTCGGAGTTTAAAAAATAAATTTACTGAATTATATGAAATAGATATAATTATCAGTGTAAAAAGGAGAAAATACAATGGGATTTTTAGACCATTCAACAAACAACATAATCGTCGACGCAGTATTAACAGACATCGGCAGACAGATGTTAGCAGCAAATGACGGCTCTTTTAGAATAAATCAATTTGCGCTCGGGGACGATGAAATTGACTATGGGGTAATCACAAAATTTGGAAGAAACGTAGGACAAGAAAAAATTGAAAAAAATACCCCAATAATGGAAGCCCTCACTCGTTCAAATTTAGGGTTAAAGTATAGAGTTGCGTCTGTTTCAAATCAGTATCTGACTCATTTTCCCAAATTAACGCTATCATCCGCTGACAATTCATCGGAAGAAGTTGTAACATTAATCAGGGGTTCCAGTACAGCAAACTCATCCCGGATGATTTTCCTTGTATCTCCTTCTTCTGGTAGAAGTATAAATAATGATCTAGTAGATGATGAATTTTTTGTTGAAGTTAATAACATATTCTTAAACATCAGAGGCGATACACCCGACATAATAAATGTTGATAATACAGTGATATACAGAGTTGGAACAACGTCAGAAGCTACATCAAACAGTATTAAGTTATCTGTTGTAGTCGGCCTTCGAGGATTTTCAGATTCACAGTTCACAACATACAGTGTAGGATCAGGCGGTTCCGCGTATGTAAAAACATTTGTAAAGATAACAGGCGCAACTTCTGGATTAACAAAAACAATTGAAGTTAGAGTCACAAAGAGTTAATGGAGAATAAATTAAATGGCAACTTTTAAAACAATATCTGATGGTAACATTCAAACAACAAGAAATGTTTTAAATCAGCTTGTAGACTTTGTAGCAGAAGATATTTCAGGATCTGCGACAAATAATACTAGGAAAAAATATCAAGTATTTGTAACAGGTGGGTTTGGAGGTACGGGTGTAACATCATCACTTTTTCAGACAGTTTATGATCAAAACTACGCGCTGCAGACTTCAAACGAGCTATTTGATTTAACAGTCGGACTTTTTGACGGATCAAATATTGTAACAGGATCAACTACAGGAACAGACACGAATGGGAAGCGACTATTTTCTTCTGAATCATTAATGATGAGAGAGAAGGTGGGAATTTATTCTCAATTTGCACAGGTTCTTTTGGGCGACTCAACTGCAAAATTTACTGCTCCTTTCTCTCCAGATGCAACTATTGGATCTCAAGATATAGACGCTGCTCTTTTCATTCCGTACAAAAGACTATTCACAAGAGACGGAATCAAGCGTGAAACTTACGCAATGAGATTCTACAGAAGTGCATCACAGGGTGGCCACCCGGGAGTGGGCTCAGGCTCGTATAACTTGCATGATGGCATCACGTCTGGATCTGTTATTTTCACAGACGTAGGATCTGGCGCATCAATCGAGACCAGTCAAGCCGGCGGGAGTGTAGGGAATATTGTTAATTCATCCAATACATCTGAGACTGTCGGTGTTCTTTTTTATGACTACGGTATTGCTGTCTATGACATGTCAAAAATTGTGAGCGCATCGCAGATGATGAGCGGCACAATTGATGCTGTAGGTGCGTCAACAGGACAAACAGTTCTCCGCGGAAAATTTATCCCTGATTTTGTTGTTTCTGCATCAATTGACAACATTGTTGATCATATCGCATCAACAAGATTTGGTTCTGGATCAGAAACATTCTCTACATTCCAGAATAACACACTAATAAATTCCACACTTTACTTCTGCAGAGCAACAGCAGATGAATTTAACTTCTCATCAAACCCAACATTTACTGATAGCGAGGGGAAAATTGTTGTAATTGATTCTGGTCAGGAAAATCTACAAAAGTCTTTCTGCTTTATCTCAACTGTCGGGTTGTACAATGCTAATGAAGAACTTCTAGCAATTGCAAAACTTTCACGCCCTGTTATGAAGAACGATGAGAAAGATCTAACATTTAGGGTAAGGCTTGATTTCTAATGGCTTTTATAGAGCTAACAAGAGACGCTTTTGAAAATATTTCAGTTTCCCTCAGACCAAAAATACACTTTATTTCATCGTCAATA
>Ga0080013_1002664_pt1 | contig 20457 bp, 49 predicted proteins | sample ETNvirenome_6_85_FD_69236 | JGI IMG/M metagenome (GOLD analysis project Ga0080013, IMG submission 69236) | Marine viral communities from the Pacific Ocean - ETNP_6_85 (SPADES assembly) (version 2) | ecosystem: Environmental > Aquatic > Marine > Oceanic | place: Pacific Ocean | collected 2013-06-19 | reverse complement strand
CCTTACACTCATACTCGTATGCATAAGGCCATTCATTATCGGCTTCATAGGCGTCCTCACATAGCTCATCGAGGTCTATGTCGCACTCAACCTCGATGTAAATCACAATATCCACTTGATTATAGCTCATTTTTCACCTCCGGTGCGGCTTGGAGTGCCTTCAGAAAGGCTTCTGCCTTAGTTGGCGCGATGAAGATTCTTCCAGATACGACGGGCAGCCCGCCCAGCGCGATCCCGCAGCCCCCAGCCTTGGGGTACCACATCCCGACCGGCAGGCCCCATGCGTCCTCAATCAACCGCAAGATGCACCCAAGGGTCGCGGGGTCGTTGAGGTCTGGTAGCCAGTCCTCTTGTAGCGACGGAGCGGTCCAGCCTATCCCTCTTGACACCACCGTGAAGCCTCGCGCGTCCGCTCGGACCTCTTGGATGCGAAATCCGTTAGAGCCAAGCATCCCCGGCATCCACCGCCACCGCGAACACGCCACAAAGGCGCGTGCTATCTCCAGTTCTTCATTTGTCACTGTTTCCCCTTCTTGCTTCCACAATGTAACGCAATGGGGCAAAAAGTCCAATTTTTTATGTGATCACAAGACCCCGGTGCTTTTACGAGGAGAGATTTTCTCCTTTCTGAACTTTTCTCTGATAGAAGCAATCCTCTTATATGCACCGTATTTGGACTCTGTCGGGCGATGTACCCGAACACCCCTCCTGATGGCATAGTTTTTCAGATCAAGCTCATCGATTATTACTTTATTGACATTCTTCATATGTGCGTAAGGCAGGTCGTCTATTACTTCCAGAATTTTTTTCTTTTGTGTAAACGTACAGAGGAGATATGTGTTCAAAAACAGACTTGCAACTGTTTTTCTTGCTCTAGAATTGTGTTCATCTAGGAACATCTGCTCTCTGCTCTCCGAATAGCAATGTGAAGCATTCCATATCTGCTCTATTTGGCGAGCAGTATAGTATAGAGTCTTGTGGCTCTTCTTTCGTTTTTTAGATACACCACAAAAGAAGTTATGTGCGATCCTCGTAAGATAGGAATATGCTTTAACTCCCTTGTCAGGGTCGTATGTTGTCAAAAGCTTTTCCCATAACAATGACATACATCCATTTATCACGCTAGGAGACGTGTAATAGGCCTTAGGCTGGAAGTTGTACTTGCCCCTGACCCCATAGGTGATGCTCTTTAGCAAGGGGTGTATAGAGGCATTGTAGAGCTTCTCGTCCCTTGTCCTAATATATTCTTGCACTAGCCCCTCTTCATGGGGGCCAAAGTAAATTGTCATTGTCCGTCCTTTGTATTGTCTAGGAATCTGTCTAGGCCTCTGTCTTTCCAGTTTTTTAAAACTCGGCTTATTTTGGGCTGGCTCCAGACCACATCTGGAGCATGCGTTGCGAGATAAGAGGCAATGTCTTTCTGGGAAATACCTGCTTCGCTCATACTGGCCGCTTCTTTTATTATATAAGCAAGTTTGGTGGGTACCATCTTGCTATTCTCAACCTTAAAGCCAAGAAAAGCACGTCCCCATCGACCACCACTCTCTAAGCGCTTCTTTATAATATCTGAAGTCAATCGACCAGAAGCCATGTTTTTATTTCTGTGATGCGCTTTAGCGTGGCAGGATATACACAAAGGAACCGTTTTGGTTCCACCACGGCTCTTGGGCACCACATGATGATGATGGATGTTATCTGTTTCGGCTTCACATTCCCAACATTTTGTCATTGTCCGTCCTTATGGGCTCATTGTAACCGGAAGGGGAAGTTTGCGCAAGTTGTTTAAATCTGGGAATTTATTCTTCGTAAGGAATCAGGATGGGTTTCCCTATGCCGCTATCGTAAATATAAACACTTGCTGATCCTTCCACACCATAATCTGGTAGGACAGTCATGATTTCGTTTTCTGGCATGTACACTTTATAGCAATACTCGCCAAACGTTGTAAGAGGCCTTTCTTCGCTCACAAAGATCCAATGAATTCCTTTTTCGTATAGAAAATCTTCTACTCTCCCAGACCATTCCTCAAAATCCTCATCATATTCGGTGGGAATGTCATATTTATCCCGTCCCAAAGTTTGAGCTAATTCATCTTGAAGATCAAAATTCAAAGCTTGAATAACCTGGGGGATCCAAGTGTCGCCATAGTCTTTATCTATATTGCCGACGTACTCACCTTTGTGTTCATACTTTTGGCAATGAAAGCCTATATACTCATCTTCATTCGGCTCGTCTTCATTTAGGTATTGACGCCAATTTTCAAATAGGAGTTTCATGTTTGATTATAGCCTAACCATATCGCCCAATTTAGAATCAGCAGTCTCAAGGAGGTGCGTAAACAATTCTTCATATGGATCTCTGGATTTTGAAAAAATTTTATTATGATTTTTAATTGCCTTCTCTTTATTTACTCTGTTGCCGCTAGAAAAGTAAATTTGATTTAGGTGCTCTTGGTCGTGAGCTTGTTTTTCTAGTGGTCTGTGGGTAACAAAGTCGCTTCCTACTCCATCGTAGAAATTTTTCCATACATTTGAAGCAGCGTCAGAAACTTCCCCCCTTATGATAGAAGGGGTTATTCCATAGTGGTCAGACTGCTCTATTGCAAGGCGATAGATAATTGGCCCATAGCCTTTCTCAGCCCAAACCTCTTCCACGGTAAAGTGTTTATCTCTAAGTCCAAGCCTCATTATCCCGACAATATCACTAGAAATGTCATATTTATCAGGGTCTTTATAGACAGCATTCCTGATCTTGCCCAAAATAGGTATATATTTGTATAAGATGATATAGTTGTCTGCTAGATAAAGCCCCATATCAGAGATATCTTCTATAGCGGCTTCAGTTAGAAAAGTATTCCATCTTTCAAATATTAGTTTCATTCTAGTGGTCCCTCGGCAAACCATGGTTGGTTACGATACATCTCTTTCCATTCTTTCTCGTCAAATCCAACACTTGGTAGTGTTATACGGTTAGTCTCTTCGTCAGGTTTCCCGCCCCTCCTGTAAACCAGGGGCCTATATATCTTCACGTCCAGGCCCTTCTCTTCTACGATCCAATCGAGCACACTACAGAAGCTTTCATATGTGTTTTTGAGACAGAGGCCTTGATTGCCCCCCGATATAAAGATATTAACCTCGTCATGTTCTATCAGGTAATCCCCTATGGTCCCCTCGAAAGCTTCCCGACCAGAGTTCGCGCCTGGTAAAACTTCTGTTTCTTGTGTTAGGTAATTTTTGATTTGCACAAGAAGCTTATAGGCTTGCTCCTGCTCTTCGCTCTGCCTGAACCCTTCTCCATCATTTGCATAATACTTTTCGGGGTAGAGGAAGAGGGTAAACACTTTATCGAATTTGCCAATCTCTTCTTGGAGTTTTTTATAATACTCTTCTATAAACTCGGTGCCATGCTTAAAGTGGTCCCACACTGCATCAGGGTGTACGAGTACCAGAACGTCACTTTTGTAGGTCTTTTCGTTTAGATACTTCCGCCAATTTTCAAATAGGAGTTTCATCAATCCAACTCCCGCCAATAGACATCCGGGTCAACAACCCCTTCTTCGGCCTTTGCTCTCTCCAATACCTTCGCAAGAAACGCTCTAACGGCTGTAGGTCCAAAACCAGAGTCTTCCATCATTTCTTTAAGCGCTGGTTCTCGTCTACCAGCCGGTAGGCCTGCTTCCCGCATAATTGCCTGTTCGACTCTGGCTGCGTCAACTTTGTTGCCTTTGCTTTGCCACGATGCTGCCGTGGCCTCGAAAAACTCGTCAAGGGAGTATCCTGGATAAGATAGGTCATAACCAGCATCTTTAATCGGCTTGCCTTTGACTTCAATTCCGAGTTCCAAGAATTCTTGACGAGTATACCATTTGTCCTGTTCTTGATATGGTTTGCCATACCAAATACGTTTAATCTGCCTTGGGTTTACTAAACCACGCAAGAGGGCTTGAGGCTCTGTTGCTTGAAGGGCCGTGGCAGATAAGCCTGGGCGGAAACTGTTGGGGTACTTTTCTTTGTCCCTTTCCTTCTCCCAATCCCACTCTGAGCCCTTCTTTCTGCGGATATGGCCAGAATAGTCTGTGCCATGCAGGTGTTTTGCCATTGTCTCGATCTCTAGGACGACGCCACTTCCGAATCTTCTAGCTGTGTCAAACTCTGGACTAACGAATAGGCCAGAGTGTCGGTAGCCACTGGGCTGGTAGTCTCGTTTGACAGTTTTATTGGCGTCAAACCCGTTGATCAGATCTGGTAATCGAAAAAGTGCCGTACCATGGTAAACTATTACTTGATCTTTGGCCTGAAGATTCTCCCATTTGGTGGATTCCTGTTCTTCCTTGAGATATTGACGCCAATTTTCAAGTATAAGTTTCATTGATAGCCATCATCAGCATCTTCTTCGGCCCACTCCCCGTAGGGACCAGCGCTCCCGAAGCGTTCGTGATATTCCTTGTCAAGTGTGTTGATGAGGCCGCGCAATGATTGAGCATCTGGGATGTTAAGCTTCTTGGCGATTACATTCCTTTTGCTCGTGAGTTCGGCCATCTCCGGTGTGTCATAACCCTCGCTTGTTAGTCCTTCGCCATTTGACCAAAGCATGTCCATTTTGCTTTGCAGTTTGTAAAGCTGTAATTTCAAGCCTTCTTCGCCTTCATAGGGGTCTTCGCCTTCTCTTTCAAAATCTCTAGAGCTTTCACCGGGCTCCCGGCCACTCTTCTGGAAGCTGTCTTCTTCTTTTAAGGCTCTCTTGCTGGAACGCTTGGTGCTTTCTTTAATGATTCGTATTTTCATAGTTTGGGGTCTCCACTACACATTAAATAGTTTGGGATTTTTATAATGTTTCGGGAGGCTCAGGGCTTTGATCTTGGGCTTGTCCACCTAGCAACTCTATAATAAGCTCTACAATGGCATCTGCTACTAGATCCGCATTTCCCGACGTGCGCCCCATTCCTCTTTCGGAACTGCGTTTAGAGTCTTCCCATCGATACTTTTCTAGCAGAGACCAAAGAGACATCTCGGGTTGTCCTTCTGGACTCGATCCCTGGATACCTACTTTCTTAAACAAACCTAGAACCTTCTGCTTAAGGAAATCTGGGCCAGACTCCCTTCCTCCCTGTCCACCAGGCACTTCAGCAAACTCTTTCATTGCCTTGCTAAAGTTCTCTTTTATAATCTTAATCTTCATGATATAAGGTCTCCATGATATTAAATAGTTTTGGATTTTTATATGGGCGTTTTTTTAGAAACTCAGGCCTCCGTGACCCGCACGTCTTCTTCTGTCCAGCCAGAGCCGAAACCATCATCAGCGTCTTCTTCGGCCCACTCACCGTAGGGGCCAGCGCTCCCGAAGCGTTCGTGATATTCCTTGTCAAGTGTGTTGATGAGGCCGCGCAATGATTGAGCATCTGGGATATTAAGTTTCTTGGCAATTACATTCCTTTTGCTCGTGAGTTTGGCCATCTCCGGTGTGTCATAACCCTCGCTTGTTAATCCTTCGCCATTTGACCAAAGCATGTCCATTTTGCTTTGCAGTTTGTAAAGCTGTAATTTCAAGCCTTCTTCGCCTTCATGGGGGTCACCGACCTCTTTTTCAAAGTCCCTAGTGCTTTCACCGGACCCTCGGCCACTCTTATGGAAGCTGTCTTCTTCTTTTAGGGCTCTCTGTTTGGAACGCTTAGTGCTCTCTTTAATAATACGTATTTTCATAGTTTGGGGTCTCCACAACATTAAATAGTTTTGGATTTTTATATGGGCGTTTTTTTGAAGGAGGTTTTTTAAAACTCTGAAATTTCTGTGGGTGTAGCGGGTGTATCAGGGCGACCCATGGGGTATGTCAAGGGTAGAGACTTACTTTCCCTGTCCCTTGGGAGGGGGGGGGGAGCCCCCCCATGTAACCTGTTGCTATTTAACTGTCAACCATTCGCTCTGTATTATATATTCTATTGTACCCACTTTTATCATGGATACAACCTCTGCATTGACAAGGTCGATAACGAAGTTTCTAGCCTGTCTTTCGTTGTGGCATACCACGCTGCGGGGCAAGCCACCCCGCAGCAGGTGAGCGCACAGACCGTCCATGGAAACCACCTTCGAACGCCCATAACCAGGCATCCTCATATACCGGCCATTCATGGCCATATAGGCCGCACATGGTTTCCATGCCACCAGGTTCCCCCCTTTCCCCTCCGCCGTTCCGTAGGTATAACCCCGGTTATGGGCACGTCGGTCTGTGCCCTGAACCGTCTCGCCATTGTGGGAATGGTCGCGCTGGATAGTGAAACGGGACATTCGAGCCTCTCATTGTTTCGATGGGTGCTTGCTTGCCCCTCATCGTACAAACAATATAGCCGATTGAGAGACGATTGCAAGGGAATAGGAGAAATTAATTTATTCCCCCTATTCCCCCTATTCCCTATGGGCTAGCAGCTACGGCGCAGCCCCTGACAGCCGCAAATGCGTCCCCCTTCGTCCCGCACTAGCGGGCCGGGTGACATCACATCCCCCCGTGGACTGGCACTGGCGACCATCCCACTAACAATATAAATGGTTCCCTCCGTAGGGGAAGGCAACCCCGTGACCTCCCCGTAAGAAGTCGAGACGGTGGGGACGCCCCCCACGGAGCCAGCTGGTGTCTCGACAGTGGCCACACGGGCCACGCCCCCCGATGGGGCGAGGTCCAGCACCCCGTCAGGAGTGTGGACGTTGAGGGCGTGCGGCGTGAGATTAACGAACATAGGATAACTCCAGTTTCAATTGTTTCAATGGATTGCTTGTTTGCCCCCCATCGTACCAACAACTTAGTCGATGGGAGGTTTAATGTCAAGGGGGCAGAGAAAATTAATTCCCTAACCCCCAATGGTCGGCAGGTTAGCAGTGTAGACTACCCGCCACCATGGAGGGTTCCACCCTCCCCAACCGTCAGGCTCTTCCTGTGGAACCATCTCAATGTGACCTTGACGCACAGCGCGCCAGAAGCCCATAACGGGCTCCCCGTTGAACGTGCCAGTGTGGCACGTTCGAGTGATGCTCCCTTTGTCAGGGGAGCCCACAAGGGTCCCCGTAGCGTCCCTAATACCAGCCCGACTGTTGATATACAGCATATCATGCTCCGTTTCAAGATGGGTTGGTTCGTCTCCCATCGTGAATCCAACTTAGCACGATGGGAGAAGGTGTCAAGGCCTATTGCACGCCAGTGACGGTCACTGGCCCAAATACGCGGACCTCAAGAGCAACGCCTTGCCACTCGGGGTCACTGGCCATAACAGCCAAGATTTCGGCTGCATTTACAGCCGTCTCCACGACCCACTTGCTTTCTTCGGGTCCTGGTCCCTCGACAGTCCACCACCCGTCAAAGTGAATCTCCACCAAGGCTTTGTCTGGAACTTCCACTATTACAACCCGGCTCGCACCAAGGTGACGCGCCCAGGCCTCGGCACTCTCTTTGCTGGAGACGTAAGACACCGCCCCGAGCGAGGCCGACTCGACGAGGCAACGAGACTGCTCTTCGTTACGGCCTCGTAGGAGGTCCCCCTCGACGAGCGTTCCGTAACGATCGGCGTGGTAGAACTCCGTCATGCCATCCTCCGTTCTAGATGGGTTGGTTCGTCTCCCATCGTACCAACAAGATAGTACGATGGGGCTTGGGCGTCAAGGGGATAGGGGAAATTATTTTATCGCAATTCCCAACGTGTAGCGACGACCTCGCACTCGTCACCTTCTAGACTGACTTGGACGACTTCCCCGTCCCGCTTGGTGACCTCCCAATCGTCGAGGTAGACCTCGACGACTTTACCATGGTCCTCTACCGCCTTTCGAGCGGCAGACTCGTCGCGGCACACCGCGACGGTCTTGGGTTCCGTCGCCCAAGACCATTCCGCAACCGTCACAATCCAAACGTACATACCATCCTCCGTTCTAGATGGGTTGGTTCGTCTCCCATCGTACCAACAAGATAGTACGATGGGGCTTGGGCGTCAAGGTTTTATTTCACCTCCCTCCGCACAATGCGATAGAAGTATTCATCCACCTCCCATTCCCATTCCCCGTTAACGTTGAGACTCCCGTACCTCGCCATGCTCTGCGTCGACGCAGATTCGCCATGGTACTCCATCTCGCTGACGGCTTGTGCCATGGCCCTCTCAAAGTCTTTGAACACCCCACAATCGCGCACTGGCGACCCGGAGTAGTCGTATCCGCAAGTGACGTGGAAGATATACAACATGTTATGCTCCGTTTCAAGATGGGTTGGTTTCGCTCCCATCGTACCAACAAGATAGCACGATGAAGGAGTATGGCAAGAAAAGAATTAAATAAATGTGACCAGTACGTTAGACGCTTGCTAATTCAGCGCTAACCCTGGCCACCCGGTTAGCGCCTAGCCGTATTCATACAGGGTAGCATAGCCTACGGCCCGCTATGCCCCCTTGTGGCCCTCCTAGAGGAGGGCGTGGTCTGGAATGACCACCTCCTCTCCGTCGCCGTCTACGGCGATGTCTGGTCCCTCCTCGACGAGGCGGGCGATGGGGCATTCGGAATAGTCTGGACAAGGCATAAGGCCTCCGTGTTTCTGATGGGTTGGTTCGTCTCCCATCGTACCAACAACTTAGCACGATGGGGGTTGGTGTCAATAGGATAGGTGAAATTCTTTTTATTCACCTATCCCCCGTGGGGCTACAGCCCCTCCGTCCAGCCCCGCTTGGCAGGGACAGCTCCCCACACCAGAACCCTTACCCACGAGGTTGGCAGTCCCGCCTCCGCAAGGGCCGACCACAGGGCACGACGGCCCTTGCGGGTGCACTGTGCCTCGAAGGGCACGGCGTCACTCCAGGTCTCCCACACGGAGCGGGCATGGATGATTTGGGTAGTGCTCGTGGCGAGGATGCGACTCTTCATGTAAACTCCAGTTTCAATTGTTTCTAGATGGGTTGCTTGTTTGCCTCCCATCGTGAATCCAACTTAGCACGATGGGGGCTGATGTCAAGGGCTGCTAGAAAATACTTCCCAACAGCCCCACGAATAGGACCAGGTGGATGGCTGCTACGGCAGCAGCCATGTGGACCACGGCCATATCCTCCCATTCGGGAAGGTTCTTCATAGGGCCTCCGTTGTTTCAATGGGTTGGTTCGTCTCCCATCGTACCAACAAGATAGTCGATGGAAGACTCTATGTCAAGGGAGGATAAAAAGAATTATCCTCCCAGGCTCCATTGCAGAGGTTCACCCCCCACCTTCAGAGCCTTGACCCACGGAGGGTCAGGCCAGTGACCGGCGTCCACTGGATACCGCATCCAGACCCAGTATTCCGGGTCTCTCTCTCCGTCTCGGTACTCCTCTAGGCGGCGCTCCTCCTGCACCTCCTGCTCTGCGCGGAGCTGGTCTGCTACGGCTGCACGGGCAGCCTCCCCACGGGCTGCACCGTGAGCCACCCGGCTAGGTGCAGGGAGGGTTGAAGAGAATCCATAGCTACCGAGTGAGAATGCCATTGTTGGCCTCCGTTCAAGATGGGTTGGTTTCGCTCCCATCGTACAAACAAGATAGTCTGTTATGCGATGGGAGTCAAGGAAAAAGATACACAAGGCCCGTTCCATTGCAGGGTGCAGAGGTTTCACGGTCTAGGGACTCGAACCCTAGCGACCCCCTTAGAGAGCCTGTTCCCCTCACAGTGCTGGACTTGCACCCTCTAGGGACTCGAACCCTAATGACCTTGTGTAAAGACTAATACCCCGTCGCAGAGTAATAGTCAAGAAACTTTCTCTAATCCTCCCACCCACTCCAGTCGGTACTGGAGAAGGTGAACCCCCCTCGCATGGGGCGAGGGTCGCCACCCCCGTCGTCGTCAAGGTCAAGGTCGTCACGGTCCACGTCGCCGCAACACTCCCAAGCCTCGTACTCCTCTCCCTCGTACTCCTCTCCCTCGTTGTTGAAGTCGTCGCGGTCGTTGTGTCGAATGCCCATGTAGGCTCCTTTGTTTCTAGATGGTTGGTTTGTCTCCCATCGTACCAACAACTTAGTACGATGGGGGTTGGGTGTCAAGGTTCTATTTCCCTCCGGAGGATACGGAAAAACCTTTCGTGCTCTGGTACCACCCATTCCCATTCGTTGTAATTCACATAGCTGACTTCAACTGGAGCACCCAGCTTTGAGAAGCCCGCCTCAGCGGCCGCCATGGCCCCCTCAAAGCTGGCGAACATCCCAAGGTCACAAATATTTGCAGGGCCTATATCATTGCCGCAAGTGACGTGGAAGATGAATGGCATGTTGCCTCCGTTCTAGATGGGTTGGTTTGTCTCCCATCGTACAAACAACTTAGTACGATGGGGATTGGATGTCAAGGGCTACCGGAAATATTCCCGGAGCACCAGGCGCGCAGCCCGTCGCACGCTGCGACGGTACTGGTTATCCGCATAGGCGCAACGACGGCCCGACCCGTCGTCCTTCCCATAGGACGACTCCGTGCGCCACCCGGCGCTTCCTTCGATTGTGCGCCGCTCATCCCAGTCAATGACCTTTTTCATAAGGCCTCCGTTCATGATGGGTTGGTTTGTCTCCCATCGTACAAACAACTTAGTACGATGGGGGTTGGATGTCAAGGGGATAGAGGAAATGATTTATTTTCCTCTATCCCATTAGGTTAAATCACCCGCCTTATTCGAAGCTCCGTCTTTAGAGCCTCGCGTTCTTCTGGGGTAGAAAACTCCAGAACCAGAGCAGCGATTAGCTCGGCGGTCAGATACTCGCATGGTCTGCGCGCCATGCGGGAGACGGCGTCTCCCATTTCCTCGAACGTTGCTACCTCTGGTTCCGGGTCACCTGGATTCCACAGTGTCCATGCTGCGCAGCCGACGACAGCATCGACATAGGCAAGAGCAAGTTTCCGAGTCATAACGGCCATGTTTGGCCTCCGTTGTTTCAATGGGTTGGTTAGTCTCCCATCGTGAAACCATTGTACCACGATGGGAGAGGATAGCAAGGTTTTATTTTTTATTCTGCTCTCCACACGGTGATACGGCCATTGCCGCTGTGATGCGGGCGGTCGCAGTTGACCGCCTTGTCATGCTGACGTTTCTCCTCTGCACGCACCTTGCGTGCATCACCAGCCAGGACGTTCCGAAGGAACGCATCGGCCAGACGGGCCGACTTAAGGGCGGCATTGCTCCGCTTGACGTTGGAGCGGAGTTTGGTGCGAATTATCTGGGCCATGCTGGCCTCCGTTTGTTTCTAGATGGGTTGGTTTGTCTCCCATCGTACAAACAACTTAGTACGATGGGGCTTGGGTGTCAAGGAATTAATTAAACGCCCATGGTGGGATAGGCGTTCCATCCTCCGTGGTATCTCCATCCGAGATACAAAGCACGCGGTCGTCCTGCCCATAGCAGGCAGCATCCCGTGCAGCCTGCTCCATCTCTGGAGTGGGTTCGAATTCCTTCTCTTCTAGCCAGGCAAAGAGGTCAAACTCAAACTCCTCGTAAGCGACCTTCTCTTCAAGCTGTGCGTTAATGTACGGCATGTTCTCTCCTGTTGTTGTGTGAAACAGTATAGTCTGTTAGGTTCTAGCTGTCAACCAATCCACGAGAAATCGTAGAATTGGCCGTTTAGTTGGGCACTATCGAACCAATACCCCACGTTGGGGCACAGCTTAGGGTCCACCCTAGGCCAGCCGTTCTCGGCGCATAGCTGTGCCCAATAGATTAGAGCTTCCTCTAGCCCTAACGGAATTTGTATCACCCTCTCGTAGAAGGCATCAAAACCCCCGTCTTCGTCCGCAAACGAAGTTTCCAGAAGAACTGTAAGCATGTTGACCTCTCTGTTGTTGTTGTGAGATAGTATAGCATGATAGTTTGAAAAGTCAAGAAATAAATGCCCCCTCTAGTGCTAGACATCATTCATGGAGAGGGGGCTACCCATGAATACGGCCTTTTCCTTAAAAGACATTCCTACCCGGAAAAGGACTTTATCTTGGTAGGTGTCTCTCGGGGGGGCGAAGTCCCGAATCCGCCCTTAGATAATCATTTGAGCACTTCCTCTGTTGTTGTGCCTATAGTTTAGCGGGTCAGTGGTGACCCGTCAAGGATTTTTTTTAATTAGCTGCCTTGAACAGCTCGGTTGCCCACGATGCACCGTCCCATAGGTCAGGGTGCAGCGCCCGCTTGATACGCCTCTGTTGCCCAGCGTTAGCTGACCGGAATGCGGTCAGCATAGCCTCAAAGCGAGCGTCAGGTTTAGTTTTAGGGGCCTTACCCTTGGCCTTGCTCTTCTTTTTAGGCTCTTCGAGCCCGCCAAGTCGCCCCACCCAGTACCATTGTTTCTCTGAGAGAAACCCTTTCGCAGTCCAGTAGCTAAGAAGACTGTCTGCAAAGGAGCGGCCCTTTGCGTCCAGCTGGTCGAGGTTAGCTTTAAGGGCTTCGATTTTCTCTGCGTTAGTCATCATGACCTCTCTCTGTTGTTGTGCTTACATTATAGCGTGGCGAGGGTTAGCTGTCAAGGATTTTTATTTCACGCTGCATCGTAACGGTCCCAGTGACCGTAGGTTTCTTCTACGCGGATGGTATCGGTCACCGTGTCCATGACATCGAGGATAACCTCCGCGCCATGGTAATCATACATAAGCAGCAGCACTGCTTTAAGCTCTTCCCGAACCCTACTCTCCTCGAAAGCATCCCACGTTTCAAACAGTGTCATGTTGACCTCTCTCTGTTGTTGTGACTACATCTTAATAGGTCTGGCTCGTTCTGTCAAGCCTTTAATGTAACCGGCCATATAAAACCGGCCTTCGTGCATCGGGTTCATGCCTGCACGGGCATGTTTCCTTCCTAGCTCCTCTACTAGAAAGCCCCTACGGGGTACGCTCGCTTTCACAACATGCCCCACAAGGTGAGGGCGAACAACAGGGCGATGCTTGTATGTGCCCAGTTTAATGCAACGACCGTTGCACGGTTAAGATTATGGTAGCTTACCATGATTTCCCCTTATGCTTTACCTTACGGGTGTAACCCCGCTTAGTGTGGAACCCCGCACCAGCGCCCTTGCGCTGGATTAGAGCCACCACAATCATGTTGCGCTTCTTAGGCGCTTTGTTGTTTTTCTTCATGGCTGCTCCCCGATGTTGTATAAGTAGTATAGCAGGGAGCAACCGCCCTGTCAAGGTTTACCAGTCAAAAGATGTCTGGCGGCTATTAGCCTTCTTAAAAGCTGCGACCTTAGCCGCAAACTTCTTAAAGTTACCACCACTGGTGTGGTCAATGACCAAGGCACCGCCACGGCTTACGCCGATAAAGCGTGACCGGCGGTCAAGCCAGCCGAGCTTGACCCACTGCCCGCAGCGAGGGTTACGGGTGACAAGTGTGCCGTCCGCAAAGGTGTGGACGTTCGCATTGTCCACGAACGAGGTGACTTGAAAAAGGGAATGCTGTGCAGCCATGATGGCTCCTGGGTTGGTTGTTGTGTCTATAGTATAGTCTGTTAGGTTCTAGCTGTCAAGGTTTTTCATCCCGGCCCAAGTAAAGGTCGGTTCGACGGTCATAATACCGTCCCTCCCTCGGATCCCAGTATAGGACCCGTCCCGACTTGAATCGGAATGGCCCTTCCAATCCCGCCAATGGCCCGAACGTGAACCCTTGGTCTTTAATCGTTGCCATGTTGACCTCTCTGTTGTTGTTGTGCCTTTATTATAACACTCTCCTTCACCTTGTCAAGTGGGGAGGGAAAGTTATTTTCATTTCCTTACCATTCCAATGGGAATGGAAGTTAGTACAATCGAAAACGTCGACTACCTTAACCTCGGTAAGCAGCCCCATACGGGCTGCTGGTCCAAAGGTGAGGCGCTGGAGAGCGCTGATAAGCGTGTCCTCCCCATGCTCCTCGGTGTGGCTATCACCGTTGGTAAACTTCATAATGACCTTGAACATGTTGTCCTCTCTGCTGTTGTTGTGCAAGTAACTTAATGGATTGAGGTCTGGTTGTCAAGGATTAAAAGTAATCACCATATCCACCATAGTCTTCGTCGGTACCGAAGCCACACGACGCCATTGCACTATCGTGGTCGCCATCCATACTATCATCATAGTCTTCGTCGATAGGCAGACCATAATTTTCAAGATCAATCTCATTAGCTTCGCACATTTGTGCGATGTCATCCGATGTATTCCATCGCACAAAGCACTCGATAAGATATTGAGGGCTAACCAGCCCTTCTTCAACCATTTCCAGGATTCGTTCTCGATTCATGATGTTCTCCGTTCGTTGTGCAAGTAACTTAATGGATTGAGGTTTGGTTGTCAAGTAATTTATCAAGCCTCAATGGGTTGGCTAGGAACAACAACGAAGTTGTCTAGTGTTACTTCTTCTTCTCCTACCATGTTCTGAACGGAAGCCTTTAGCGTAGCTAGTAGAGCTTCCTCGATTTTATCAAGGCCAATACTAATATCGCTCAAAAGGATATTATGAATTCGCCTTGCATCATCGACAAGCGCATCCTCTGGCGAGGTAACCGCCAGATGGCCGTTTACAAGGCCACCTTGGAACTTCTGTAGAATTATTGTAAGGCCACGCAGTGTATCAATAGGAACGTTAACCATTTTCTTTCTCCGTTATGGGAGGGTTGTTGTTGATTGTACTTGTAACTTAACGGGGTTGAGATAGTTCGTCAAGCATTCTTTGAATTTTATTTATATCTCTCGACTTAATTGCTCTATGCAGACGAGCAATCCCAGCAACCCCAGCAGCAGCGTATAGCTCTGCGGCTGGACTACTATCTGCTGGTACATGTAAACTAGGAAGTGCCTCATAATTAAACCACGCTGTATCATTCTTATTCAAGCGAATCATGCTACCTCTCCTTTGTTGTGCCTCTAATGTAATTGGTTCAATTTGTTCTGTCAAGTAAAAAAGAGCAGGGGAGTGTGGGAGTTGAACCCACGCCATCCTGGCACAACCTAGATGATCAATTCTAGCTCCGATATAAAGTCGCGAACATCTATATCAGCGTGTTGCTTTAGCCAGGCGCTCTTGCCACTAAGCTATACCCCCCATAGCCCCGAAGGGTCTATGTACCTATACAAGCTCTCCCCGAAGGGTTGTAGGCGTGTACTGACGCCTCGTTGTTTATATCCCGCTGCTTGTGCCCAGCGGCTTTGTTATCCTATCTTAACATGATGATGCTATTTCTGTCAAGCTATCCTGATAAAGTTTCTCTACATAGGCGACACTTCGCTCGGTATTCCCACCAATATGCCAAGTCTGGATACTGGTTGGAGCCCGGTCATACCCGTAGTTTGGACCATTTTTCCAATTATATATGGTAGCTACTGTACCATCTTCGAATTTAATAACCCACTCCCAATCTACTTTATATCCATCGGCGTCTGTTGACGGCCCGAAGAGGGCTATCAAATTATTGTAGTTAGCAGTAAGATAACCCTGTAGGCAAGTGCCATTAGCACAGACATCATCGCTATCGTTGTGTGTAAGGTAGTTCATGTTTCCTCTGTTGTTGTGCAAGTAACTTAATGGATTGTGGCTTGGTTGTCAAGCAACTTATTTTATTTTAGTATATCATCCCTCTAACTCTAATGTATCGAATACGACGTGTTCTAAAAGCTCTTCGCCTCATGTTGTTTCTCCTTTGTTGTTTATTATGCTGTCATATATAAAGCTACTATCACTACGATAGCTACAAACATACACATTTTATCAATTCCTCTCGTTGTTGTGTAAGCAATATAATCAAATATCTAACATCTGTCAAGCAATTTGATTAAGGTTTTACCCTAGGGGAGAAAGAAAAAACTCTTATTTTTCCTGCCGTTTAACGAACGAACCTACGTTATCCCCAGTTCTTTCTCCCCTAGGGTAAAACCTTAATAAAGAGAGGGTGTCAAGACCACCATGGCAACCTGCTTGACTTCAGGTCACAACATAACAGAGAACATAATGCCATGGTGGGGGCGAATCAACAACAGCTTCGCCCTAAACTCTTTATTTAACCTCTCATCCTCCTCTCAAAAACAATATAACATACTCAATCTATCTGTCAAGGACAATTACCACCACGAGTCATATTCCACAGTGTACCCCTTTTTAATATATTCCCTCGCCTCACTAATGAAGTTGGCAGTGTCTTCTATATCTTCTGGCCGTGAGGCTCCCCAGAAGAAGCCTGTACGTGGCTTTAGATTGTTATGCTCCCTCTCTAGCCTATCAAGGTCATCATCGTCAAGCTCAACTGGTGTGCAGTTAAATGATCCCGTACCACCCTTCTCCTCGTACAAGTCCTGCATCCAGCCTTGAAGGTTAGCGTGCTTACGCCAGTAAGCTAATTCAATTCTTTCTTCACCCTTACTGGCAAATGCGTATTGGTCAAGTCCCATGTTCTCTCCTGTTATTGTGTGAATAGTTTAACTGGTCTTGTCTAGGTTGTCAAGTATTATTTCTTTCGTGGTACTCGTGCGAGTCGCGTGGTTCCATCATAGTGAGTGTAAAAAACAATGTCGTATTTCATCGTTTCTCTCCTCTGTTGTGCCTATAATATAGCCCGCTTGGGTTAGCCTGTCAAGGAAAAAGATACAACGACGTAGACGAATATCTCGCAAACACTGGTCCTTCCTCTCATATCCTCTTGTTGCGAGCAAGAGAGAGAGTAAGCTGGCACGTCGGGGTGTTACACCACGCCTGACACGGCATTGCCGTAGAGGATTCGAACCTCTATGTTAGCTCCGTCGTTGTATCTAAAACTTAACTTGTCCTGTTTAGCTTGTCAAGGGTAGATATGAAGTTTTTCCTCCTATGGGATAATGCCCTTTCTTCCTTGACAAATCCAAAAAGCGACCTGATACCCTCTTGTTTTCGTGTTCTTTTCATATCAGTATTGTAGCCCGATAGTCTTGACTTGTCAAGTAAACTATTTAATGTGTTTTGGTATTTCCCACTATCCACCACTTCTCCCCACTCTCTACCAATATATAACCAACCCTGGTTAGCTTGTCAAGCAGAAATGGATTTCTAGTTCTTCTGGTGCTGAATTAAAGTCTACTCTTATCTCGAAGGGTTCTTCGGTAGAACCAAGCCAATTCGGGTCTTCCTCTATAAAAGGAGCCTCGCAGAAGTCTAATTCAATCTGCTCACGAAATTCGGTTACTTCCTCACTAGTCCAGTCTTTAATATTAATTGTATGGGATGCTTCCCAAGCATTCGGTACTAGCGTCTTTTCGGTTTCCACACCCTTGCTGCCCCAATACTCGTATGGGAAGCTATCCGTATGGATTAGGTATGTTCTATTATTTTGCTCGTTCAGCAAGAAAGTTTCTACGCTCTCGTATGCTTCTTCAGTTCTATCCATGTTATCCTCGCCTTTGTTGTGTAGACTACTTAACTGGCCGTGGATTGTTTGTCAAGCAATTAAACCTTATGAGCGTTCACTACTTTGTATTCTGCGATACGTTGAAGAACGCTAACAGCGTTCAGGGTGATACCTGAAAAATTATAGTTTATCCTACCGGGCTTAGGTTGGAAGTCAGCCTCTAAGGCCATCTCAATATCTAAGGCCAGTGCGTTAAGTTCTTTAATAAGGCTGTCTTTGTAAATCTTGGCTAGCATTGTTGTTGTCCTTTGTTGTGTCTACAGTTTATTGTGGTTAGCTCAATGTGTCAAGTATTTAAATTTTATCTCTCTCGCATTGTTTAGATGCAATGACACTTCAGTGTCTTTAATGAAACCAGTGTATTATTAAGGTTATTGGAAGAGATAGAGATAGAAGCCCAATGACCTGTAAGGTCGTTAAGGTCGTCTTGTTCGGCTACGTCTAGTATATGACGTAACTTTTGAATAAGGTGGATTGCTTCTTTATGGTAGACCTCTTGAAGAGAAGTCCTCTGCTGCTGATATGGGTTAGGCTCGTTATTCATTGTTCTCTCCGTTTGTTGTGAAGACAACTTAATGTGTTCTGGTTTAGCTGTCAAACAAATAGTTTCTCGTGATGGCTAACCAGCCATGTACCGTTATTACCTTTCATTGCTCCCAACATAGCTCCACTGATACTGCTTTATAGAGATTCCATGGGTTGTCATACCACTCCCCTGCACAGCCTTCTGTTGATTGAGGGTACTCACCGCAGGCTTCGATAATGAGATAGTCTTCATCGTCAAAATTTTCTAGGTCCTTGTAGAAGGCCATGATGTCTGAGTCACAGCTAGTGTACCATTTAATCCATTCTGTGTGAAAAAGAAGTCCGTCTACGTGGCGATCTACTGGTTCTCCAAAGCACTCCTCAATGAGTTTCTTAGATTTTAAGCAGAGGCCCGTATATGCATGATGTTTTAAGCAGATGCCAACGTCGCTTCGTATTCCCATGTTCTCTCTCCTTTGTTGTGACTGTAACTTATCAGAATGGGATGTCGTTGTCAAGCCTTTTGTGAATATCCTTATTCCTCCTCCTCTAAAACATAGCCTGTAACCTCTAGCATCACTTCGCCATCCTCGTTTAACCCAATAACTTGCCATCCGATGTCCTGAAGCATTGGTTCTGCTACAAGCTCCATAAGATATTCGTTCCATGAATTAATATCCGACTCAATAGCAACATCAAAATCAATAGCAATTGTTTCTTTTACATCATACGGAATCATCACTCCCCCCTCTTTGTTATGGTTACAGTCTATTAGAATGGGATGTCGTTGTCAAGGTATTCTTTTTTATTTTCTCTCTCTCGGATAAGCCTTTCGTTCTTCACAACCATAGCCTGCTTCTCCTCTGGAGTCAAGGCTTCCCACATTCTTTCTAATTCTAATTCATATATCTCCGATTCACAATGACCGCATGGAGCATCGAACATACCGCATGAACTACTAGTCTTAATATGTGGGTGAACAGAACAGCGACGTGCATCGCCTTCCCAGTACCAATGGTCTTTGTGCATGTTGTTTCTCCGTTTGTTGTGAGAATAACTTAATGTGTTCTGGTTTAGATGTCAACTAAAGTATCTAGCGCACCCTGATAAACAGCTTGATAAATGGTATCCCTCATATCAAGTGTAAAGCGTAGGCTATTAAACTCACCTATAGAGATAGGCTCACCAACGTCTTGGTAATAATCCTCTTCTTCGTTAATCTCCTCAATATGAATCCAGACCTTAAACTTACTGTTCTTAAACTTACCAACGCACTGTTCGTCGCTGCCCTTCATTGTCCTCACCTCTGTTGTGACTACATCTTAATGTGTTCTGGTTTAACTGTCAAGCCATTCATCGAAAGTTTTATAATCCATCCCCATACTTTTCATAGCTACAACGTAGATATTATATCGGTCTTCAAGTGTTCCCATGGTGTTCTCCTCTAGTCCCATTTTTTATATAACAAGGTAGTGAGTTCTTTGCCATACTTTTCAGCAGCAACCCTCATATCTTCTTTTACAGCATAGTCTAGGTATTCCTGTAGGTGCTCCTCATCCCCGCGCTGGATGTCGTACTCAAGGTGAATATTATCAATATAGTCTAAGAGGATAGCGATAGCCTCCTCATTATCCCAGCCCATATGATTCTGATATTCATTAAGTATCTTTCGCATTGCTCTCTCCGTTGTTGTGCAGATTATTTATCGTGGCTTGGATTATCTGTCAACCAAACACTAGAACTTTTTCTGCCGGGTTAGCTTCGATGCACACTTGCCATAGCTCACGGAGCACACTCAACCCCTGCTCAATAGTGTTAGAACCCCTAGTAAGGGCATTAGAGCTAGTGCCGACGCGGGTAATGAACGACATTACATGTTCACCATCTTCATTAATGTGTGAGGCAGACTTAAAGCCATGCCAGATAATAGTAGCTGCCTCCTCTGCTGTAACCCCGTGCAACTGGCTTAGTCCGCCAGGCATCATAGTTCTGAAGAGAGGCGAGAAGTTAAAAGTAATATTCCTTTCCCGATGGCCAATGTGTACGTCCCAGCTCATTGTGTTTCTCCGTTCGTTGTGAAGACAACCTAACCATTATCGGCTAGGTTGTCAAGGTATGGAGTGAAAAAACTGGCGCAAGGTATTAATCCTTACGCAATACCCCTACTTGTTCCTCGGTTAGATTTTTATTTCCATGGTATACAAGGCCGATGCTATATTCACCTAGAATAGCTGGCATGTCGCTCTCATTTCCATCTGTATAGCCCGCTGCAATACGGTCGTCAAGGGTCGCAAAGATTTTAGAGTTAGGCCCGTCAATCTGAATATCAAACTTGCCGCCATAACTGTAGGTCAAACGGAAGTTATCAGGAATAATAATATCCTTAAACATTGGGAAGCTCTTAGTGTAAGCGTAGAATAGAATACCAGGATGGCGAGCCATAACCGCTACCCACGCTTCAGCATACCACTTCTTAAAGAAGTCGCCGCTATCGTGGAGTCGGATGATAGCCGTTGTTCGTGTTACAGTCTTAACACACTCATCGAGCTTGTCAACCAAAGCATCGAAACCTTGCGTCTTATAGATA
>Ga0080013_1002662_pt1 | contig 20470 bp, 24 predicted proteins | sample ETNvirenome_6_85_FD_69236 | JGI IMG/M metagenome (GOLD analysis project Ga0080013, IMG submission 69236) | Marine viral communities from the Pacific Ocean - ETNP_6_85 (SPADES assembly) (version 2) | ecosystem: Environmental > Aquatic > Marine > Oceanic | place: Pacific Ocean | collected 2013-06-19 | reverse complement strand
TTAGTTGGGTACTTATCCAGACCACACCTCCACACAAGGCTACGACCATTCCCAGCGGTATTAGGGTATCTTTCCCAAATACCGTTTTTCGATTATTGCCCTCGTCGTCCATTAGACTATTGTAAAGTACATTAGAGGCGAAATCAAAGTTTCGTCAAGTATATTATACTTAAGTTTAACGCTGTAGGTTCCAGTACCATTTCCTAAATTAGTAACTGATCCATTAGTAAGATTGTTAGTATTAAAGGAACACAAGAAGGTATTGTCTGAAGTAAGCTCAACCAAGGAAGAAGTGTCTGCATACCCTGATACAGTTACCCACGCTGGCAATGTCTGATCAGCATCATTATGCTTTAAGATCTCCATAGACCCAGAAGTGATTAAACCATCTTTTAGTAAGTTTTTAACAGAATAATCAATATCTTTGTTCTCTATGGTAACTTCTGTGCCTACTTTAAGTTTGGTAATAGAACCTAACTCTATTTTCCTATTGTAAAGAGTCTCTCTTGTGCTGAATAGTAATGGGGAAGTTATTAGAACAGCATTATTCTGAAAAAATTCTGTCTCGTTAATGAATGTCTGCCAATCACAAGCAGCGCATAGCTTAACAGTCCAAACATCTATGTAAGTAGCTGCTGGTTCCCCAGAAAGCTGAACATTAGACGCTATAGCAGTTCCATCTTCTAAAAGACTAGAAACAGTATCTATACCATTTAAAACTACTCCTAATCTACCGTCCCCCAACCCGTATACTGAACTAGCTGCAACATCATTAGCTACAGCAAAATCACTCTCAGAAAGTAAATCCCCTCCAGCACCTCCAGATAATGACCATCTCCAAATAGCCCCAGAAGCAGCAGAATCTTTAACTAACCCAGAGGAAGTTTCCAATAAACTATTAGGTGAAGTATTGGCTATTTTGTTAAATAGCATTACTGAACTCACTTGTGTAGAGGTAACTGGAACATACTGTCCATCCCTCATAAAGTAAGCTCTTAATATTGTTCGTCCATTAAAAGAGGGTCTTTGATTCCTCTCAGATACGATTATAGAATTAAATGATCCCATCTAATACACTCCTATGTATTATTTAGATTACTTCTTCTGGCTATCTAACATTTCTTTTCGAAGATTAGCCTCTTTTTGAAATAAAGAGGAAAAAGCTAATCTATCTCGTCTAGTAGTGATCCTTACATCAGCATAAGACATCCCTACATGCTTAATAAGAAAATAAGCTTCTTCATATAAAAGCTTCTCATCTAAAGCATTCACTAACTCACTGTAAAAAAATCAGGGGTTATGCCTACCTGTACTTCATTATCATAGTTACACTTATTACAAACATAACGCACCCCAGTCTCTATACCAAATTCTGTCTCTTGGATTGAATCAATAATAACTCTAATGTCTGCACCACTTAAAAGTTTAATAGCCTTAGCAATTAGTTTAGGGTTTTTGTGTCCGTCTATCTCAATAACAAACCTCCACAAATTATCAAGTAAAGTTTCTCTATTATTAGTATATACACTATTACCCGATGTAGCTTTCTTAACTTTCACCACCTTCCCTAATTTTGGTAATTTTAATTCTTTAGGGTTTGTAAAAGTATCTTCTGCATACACAACAGGTAAATCTTCTAGATTTAACTCTAAATCATTAGTTTGTCCACAGGACATACAATTACCTGTAGTCTTCAATGTACTACCGAAAGAACATTCTCTTATCTTGTAATACAAAAATAGCTTATCCTCTAGATACAATTCCTCAGGATCAATATCTCCAACCACACACCTGTCTATCAAAATATCTAAAGTATCTTTATTTTTGATAGTGGATAAGGCTTTCTCATCATCAAAGGTTAGAGCTTTGATAGATAATTTACTTTTGGTGGAAGAATATCCTACCCCCCTAGAAGGTAGTGTAATGGAAAGGGATTCTTTCGTAGTTGAGTCTGCAAATAGATCTTCCAGAGCCTCATCTATAGTTTTCTTAGTTTCATTTGACATATATAAACCTCTCTGCTATTATAGCTCTATTATATATTATGCAAATAGATATAGGCATACTTCAGTCACGCATATACACGGACAACCAGAAGCTATTACAAGCCCTTAGGAGTCTATACTCTTTCTCTGTGCCTGGATCAGCATATACCCCTGCTGGTAGATCTGGTAGATGGGATGGCAAAACTAACTTTATTTCAGCAATAGGGAAATTTAGAACGGGGCTACTCCCTAAAGTCCTAGAAGATTTAAAGCGTATAGACTGTGAGCCTATTTTAAACTACACCTACGATAGAAATCTAATAACCCCTCAGAACTGGGAAATAAAAGGATATACTTTAAGAGATTATCAAAAAGAGGCTGTCCTGGTTGGAGTATCCAACCACAGAGCAGTAATCCAAGCCCCAACAGGTGCAGGTAAAACTCTTATAATGGCAGCTATAATTAAAGCACTACACGGGAGAAAGATAACTATACTATTCGATGCGAAACACTTACTCACACAAACTTATAAATTTCTTACTGACGATTGCGGAATTGATTCTGTTGGTATATGTTATGGTGAAGGTTATATTTACGGGGATATTATGCTTTGTACGGTCCAAAGTATTGAGCATGTTCTCGATACGCATCTGGAAGAATCTGAAGTGCTGATGGTGGATGAGTGTCACAAGTTTGCTAATGGAGTTCATAGACTTTCTGCCATTAGAAGCTTCCCCAATGCACAGTACAGACTAGGATTTACAGCAACTGTACCAACAGAGAACATCCCCCTCCATAGCCTAGAAGGAGCTTTGGGTAAGACTCATAAGGTCCGAACCACCAAAGACTTGGTAGATGAAGGACATCTTACCAAACCCAGCATACAAATGATTTCTATAAAGAAGCCTAAGAAAGATCCTTTTTCAAATTGTGGTGGATACTCTTACCAAGAGGCTTATGAAGCATACATAGTAAATCACAAAGAAAGAAATCAGAAAATAGTAGATATTGTAAATACCATAAGGAGTAATCATGACAATGCGCGTATACTTATCCTCGTCAACAGACTTGAACACGGTCAAAACCTTCAATCTCTTCTTGGAGGCTCATCTTTTTACCTTAGAGGAGAAGATGACATTGGGGAAAGGTATTCCACGATCAGAAGGTTTATCACTTGTCCAGGGTCTTCAGTCTTACTTGGCACCCGAATACTGGAAACAGGAGTTGACATTCGTGAGATTACACATTTCATCAATGCTAGAGGTCTTAAAAGCCCAATTGCAACAATTCAAGCCCTGGGACGATCTCTCCGCTTGCACGATGATAAAGACCAAGTTTTCATCTATGATTTCATGGATTCAGGACGATATCTTACAGCACATTCAAGAAAACGATACAACACCTACAAAAAAGAAGGACACGAAGTAGAAATATTATGAAAAACCCAGATTATAAAAGCAAAGAACAGTTAGAAAAGGAATGGGCAGAGCTTTCTGAGCCAGAAAGGAATGTAGTTAAACAATTAGGAACAGATATCTTAAGATTCCATAAAAAGAATAAACATATTTCTTTAGAAAACTTAGATTCCTTAAATGGATACCTGGATACTTTAACTATTTTTGTTAAAAGCTACAATAAGAGAGTAATAACTCTGCTTAAACAAGGTAATAAGTTAGGTTAGGACCAATCGTGTCTTAATACAGAATACTCAAAGATGCCTGTATTTGGAAACGCTCTGATAAAACAAGGTCCCCCATCCTTTGTTGTTTTAAAGTTATCTCCTAATCCATATAATACTTTATGAAGAACGCCATTTATTTGTTCCCGACGAGAAATCTCCCTCCCTATATTATCTACCCAATTTTGTATAAGTGCAGGAGATTCGTCATCAGGGTTATATTTCCCAAACATTGGATAGTTTGTAGGACCAGCAAAAAATGTGGACATCCCCGAATCAAGACCTTGCTCCCACCAAAAAAGCTGGGGAAATGAAGTACCATAACCATCCCTCCACATTATAGCATTAAAAGTTCTATTAAAACGCTTCCTCGTCCAATCTTGTACTGCTACAAAATCTGCTGGTGTGTCTATATAGGAACCTATTCCCCAACCCTTCTCACAGTCGGCCTCCGAGGAACCCTCTGGCCCCCTCATAGATCTCATAAACCAACTACTTCCAATCATATACCTCTCTACTTCGTGATCATCTCCGTCAGGAAAAGGCTTCCAAGGTCTTCTATAGTACCATGGATACTGAGTACATACTTCCCCCATAGGGCCTATGGCTGAAGCCCCTAAACCACTAGTGGAGTCATAGCTATTACCGTAAGGATCGGTAGTTTTAGGTATTACAGCAAATTTTTGGTTCTGTTGGTATCCAGAAGTAGAATAAGTATTCATATCCTTTACTACGGAATACCTTGCCTCGATTATAGGGAGTATTATACTACCTAGAGTCAGATATGTTGCAGGAGTAGCAGACAAAGTATAACTTAGAGGGTAGTTCTCGCCAGTCTGAGGTATTCTCATATACTTAATATTCAGAGTTTGTGTTTCTACAAAGTGAGGGCCTGGGAAATAACCCTCTGTGCCTGAAGGGTCTATTCCCGATACGGGAATCATCCCCTCGGAACTACCATAAGTGGGTAAAACAGGAGGAGTTGAAGGATTTGATGAAGGCATAGCTTAAGTCCAGGAGTGACGAGAGGCACTATAAGAGGGGCACCCAACATCTTGCGGAGGGGGTGTATATGTATAGTTTTCGGTGCTATCACCAGAGGTCATAGCTATTAATCGTGTGTTACCAACCCTAGTACCTATTTTGTTTATCATTTCTTGTATAAGTTGAGGGGATTCTTTAGAAGTATGGAAATATCCAGGTATTACATATACAGCGGGAGAATCTACAACAGAAAAATCCAATAGGCCAAACCATGGTGGCATCCTCTGATTATATCGGGATATATTATTAGGCCCCCCCCACACATTATTAACGGAGCTTGGCCGTATAAATACCATACCTTCATATTTTTCTTTGTTATTATTAAAGTCCTGCATCATAAATGTCTCCCCATAATGAAGAGCCCCCCAGACAGTTTCGTGGTTTACTTTATCAGTTTCCTCCTTCCAAGGTCTTCTATAGTACCATGGGTGAGATGTTTTTATAGTTCCGTGACCCCCTAAAGCCGAAGGGCCAACAGGGCCAACATCATTACCCCACATATCTGTCTTATAGGGTATGTAGTGAAATCTTTGTGATTGTGTCCAGGAGGAAGTAGCAAATTGACCATCTATTTTATCAGCCGCATAATTAGCTTGGATTGAAACAATCAATCTAGTTCCCGTACCCCCAAGAGTAGCTGTAGTAGAGGAAAGTCCTGGCTTATAGATTCCACTAGTAAAGAAAGGTATTCTCATATACTTAATTTCAAGATTCTGCGTCTCAATAAACCAAGGACCAGATAAAGGACCAAGAGTATTAGTCCCAGACATCCCCGTGGAACCAGAAGATTCTAGATAAATATTTGTATTAGTTAGGGGTATTGCTGTTGTCATGATAAATTAACTCCAATCATGTCTTGCTGTGGAATACTCACTAAAACCTTCACTTGGAAAAGCAGTAGGTGCGCACTTAGGGTTATTAGGGTCGAGGAGTGTTTGAAAGTCATCTCCTAATCCATATAATAGTGGAGTATAGGATGGTGAGACCAATCTCCCAGCTACCACCGCGCCTAAAAGATCTACCCAACCTTGTATTTGTTCGGGAGATTCGTTATTAGGGTTATATGTTCCTTGGAGAGGATAGTTCTCAGCCGCGCAAGAATCCGCTTGAGGAAAGAGGATTGTCCAATCGCGCATCCTAGGTTCGATATCCCCCCACCCATCGTTTAGTCTAGAAAAATCTTGGGCCTTATTCCAGTCTGCCGCACTGGGCGTTATCGACATACCTTGTCCTGTAGTACCATCCCAACACGGAGTTCCCCCTCCCCCCAGTGCGTACCTGTAGGTTCCCATAAACCAAGTAGACCCATTAGCATATCTATCTACTTCTGTATCCGTTAACTCCTTCCAAGGTCTTCTATAGTACCAATCATACTGAGTAACTATTTCCCCCATAGGGCCTATGGCTGAAGCCCCTAAACCACTAGTGGAGTCATAGCTATTACCATAAGGATCAGTAGTTTCAGGTATTACAGCAAATTTTTGGTTCTGTTGGCATCCCGAAGTAGAATAAGTATTCATATCCTTTACTACCCTATAACTTGCCTCTACTATGGGTAGCAAGTAAGTACTTGTTATCTTGTAAGTTATAGGAGTAGCGGATAAAGAAAAACTTTTCCCAGTTGGGACGAAGTTAGGAACTCTCATATACTTAATATTCATACTTTGTGTTTGTACAAAGTGAGGGCCTGGGTAATTACCCCCTGAAGGAGCTATTCCCGATACAGGAATTTGGCAAGCCGAATTGCCATAAGTGGGCAAAACAGGAGGAGTTGAAGGGTTTGATGAAGGCATAGTTTAAATCCAGGAGTGTCTAGAGGAACTGTATCCAACAGCCCCCGATTCCGTTGGGGGTGGTTCTCCAACATATATTTTTTTATCATTAGAACGATATAATTGAGTGTTAGCAGCTAAATTACCGCATTGATCTACCAGTTCTTGTATACTTCTAGGTGATTCTTTAGTAGTATCGAAATGTCCAGCTATTGGATACAAAGTAGGATCAGACACAACAGAATATTTCTTATTTAGCCCATAGGGCTGAGTACCAAAAGTATATTTTTCTATATTTGAAGGAGCCCCAGCACCAAAACCGAATGGTCCTTCTACCTCAGGCCATTCCCCATCCCCGTTGGGCCCACCCTCCCCAGTTATAAATTGCGTATCGCCGTTTTGTCCAATCAAAGCATTGAACCATTTACCATAAAAATTAGTCCCATTAGCAACTTCTAGTGTAGCATCAATATCTGTATAATCATTCCAGGGTCTTCTATGGACCCAGATGTTCTTGGTTTTTATAGTGCCCCAAGCACCTAAAGCCGAAGGCCCAACAGCACCAGTATTATTACCATACCTATCCAAAGAGTTAGGTAGCCATTCAAAGGTTTGGGGTTGTGTCCAGGAGGAAGTCTGATATTGACCCTCCGTTTTAAAATGTTGATATAGAGCAAATACATGACAAAGTAATCTAGATCCAACAGCCCCTAGTGCCATATCCATAGAAGATAATCCATATCCATCTACAGAACTAGCAAAGATTGGGGATCTAGAATATGTAATCTCAAGCCATTGCCTTTCCATAAACCAAGGTCCTGATAAGGTAGGATCTGTATTAGTTCCAGACATTCCGATAGAACCTGAAGATTCCAGATAAATACCTGGGTTAGTTAGAGGTGTTGCTGCTATCATAATAAATTCCTATCCTATAGTATATAGCAAATTAAGTCCAATCGTGCCTAGAAATTCTATAACTAGGACATCCCTCGGTGAATACGGGCCAACATTCAATTCCGAACGAATCACACTCTACGTCGAACTTATTACCTACTCCGAATAAGCGTTCATTCATTACATCATTTCCAATAAGATCTATGTAGCCTTTTATCTGTTGATTAGACTCTTGTTGAGGGCTGTAATTACCGGGCAAAGAATATGATGGATACCCCCTACGGTAAAACTCTTGGCCCTGTAGGTAAGTATTTGGCTCTAGAGGCAACGGGCTTGGTGCCCTAGAATAGTCCCCATAGTAACTAGTACCATCCTGGTATTCTTGCCAGCCGCCACATCCTGCGCCCCCTCCCCAACTTCCTGCTGTATAACCCTTTTGGAAGCAATGTTTAGTCCCGTAAGCTCCTTCAGTTTTTGTAGAATCTCCCAACTCATCCCAGGGCCTTCGGTTATACCATTTGTGGGCTGTAATTGCCTGACCCTGTGGGCCTAAAGCGGATGTCCCGCCCCCAGAACTAACATAGTCTGAAGAAGCCCCATAGCAATTCCCATAAGGATCACACATATTAATTAAATATCTAAATGTTTGGGGTTGTTGCCATGTGCTAGTTGAATAATTTGCGTAAACCTTTTCTCTTTTATAATAGGCTGCTATTGTTTGCAACATCTCAGTGTTTTGGATGTAGTCTCCTCTAGATACAGACGCTAACCCATGATTAACAGAACTAACTCCATACATTCTAGGAACCCTATGGTATGTAATAGTTAAACCTTGAGTTTCTATCATCCACGGACCTGATAAAGTTGGATCATAAGGTGATCCCGAAACAGGGACCATGCCAGACCCGTCCCCCCCTTGGTAAGAATAGGCTGGATCCCCTCCTGGTGCGCCGGGGTAACTTGGATTTTGTGGTGGCATATTGAGTTCCTTTTATTTTATATATAAATTATGACCAATTATGTCTAGTTGTAGAATAACTAGGACATCCTTGTATTCTATTATTTTCGGGCGGTACAAATCCACCCGCATCAGTATCTATCCAATCACTACCAATTGAATAGAATTTACTATCAGTTACCTTAGTACCCATTAAATTTATAAAATTTTGAATTTGGAAGGAAGATTCTTTTTTGGGGTCATAAGTACCAGCAAGATAATACTCTGGGGATCCTCTAAATATCCAATCCCCGGAATCACATGAATCACTTTCCATAAAGGTATGAGCTTCATAAGGAAGAGGTCCCTGCCTCTCAAACTCTCCCCATTTATACTCTCCTGGTTTCCCCGTAATTCTACCGTCCCATGATGTAGCAGACCCTATGAGAGCATAGTAGTGTCTAGTCCCTACGCAAAATTCCTGAGCAGAAGTATCTATCTTCTCGTTCCACCTTCGTCTATCATACCAACTATTCATTGTCTGTATAATGCCATTAGGACCTAAGGCCGAAACACCATAATCAGAAGAAAGACCATAATTATTTCCATAATCATCACCTTGGAATGTATGATATTTAAATGTTTGTGGTTGAGTCCAGGAAGAAGTTGAAAAATTGTCATAAGATTTATATCTTACATATTGAGCAGAAGCCCTAACTAACAAAAAAGTACCTGTAATTCCCACACCTCTGGAAACTGAGGATAGGCCATATTTTACAGAAGAAACTACATAATTAGGAACTCTAGTATATGTAATGTCTAGCCATTGTTCTTCAATCTTCCAAGGCCCAGAAAGGTCACCACTTGTGTTTACTATCCCAGAAGTACCAACTATACCAGAAGACTCATTATTAAAATAATAAGGATCTGTTTGTATGGGTAGCCCAATAATAACATCTGTGTTGGTCATAATAAATTCCTATCCTATAGTATATAGGAGGTTTAAAAATATAATATCAACTATTTTTAGTGAGAATTAATTAATTCTTTTACAAGTAAATGTAGAACCTTTCTCCATTCTAACCGTATTGGTTCCATCTAATTTACAGGTATAGTTACTTGCTTCACAGTACCCCACCCACTTGATCATTATATCATGAGGGTCTATATTGGTTCTAATAACCTGCGCCTTATCAATCTTTTCTATCTCAGTACCCCCTAGACCATCAGTTTTTACTATAGAAGTAGTAACTGTTGTTGGGCTAGAAGCAACTATAACACTTCCTTGCATTTCAAACTCATACCAACCAGCATTAGCTAAAGTAAAGTAACTTTCGGTAGAATCCCAAGTTATATGACCAGCATCAATTTCAGTAGTTGATTGAGAAGATCCTGAAGCAAAATAATAAGGAGAAGCAGAGTTTGTCCCATCATCAGCGGTTACTTCAACAAAAGACCAAGGTGGTGGAACTGGACAAGAGCTTACTGTGATGGAGGAAGGGGCAGCACTAAGAGCAGTATTTATATAAAGTGTGCCTATAGTTAGGGGGTCTGGGGTAGCTGGGTGAGTTACAGCAGAGGAACTCCAAGTAGATCCTGTATAAACTAAGGAGTCTCCTGTAGAAGGAGACAGGGTAGAACTTACATCTGTTAATTCAGGAAGAGCAAGATCTACAATAGTACCTGCAATAGTATCTCCACTCTGAAATTCCGCTATTCCAGAAGGATCACCATTACCATCAAATTCTAATTTAAGAGGATTAACATCAGCCATGATACTTTATTATAGTTATTTACCACCACGAAGTCTCTGACCATCACCAATATCTACACTATCTGACATAGCTTCTGTAGTTTCATTTAGAAATTTAACATCGACATACTTCTTAAAAGTGGCATTACCATTAATAGCATCTACTAATTGAGCAATAACAGTAGAAGGTGGGGTAGCATCTTCTTTGGTAATAGTATTTAATCTAGTCCCATCAGGAGCATAAAGTCTAAATCTATATTTGGTAGCAGAAATCTTTAATAAACAGGCTACATAATTATTACCTCTTTTTCCTGTAGTTACAAAAGAGACTTTAATAACACGATTAGAACTATCTGAAAAAGTAGTACTAGCAATCTTCTTTCCTGCTTGCCTCCTATAACCCCCTGCCCTAGAAGAAAGAGATTTTATTGCCTGAAAAGCCTTAAACATTTTAGTTAGCAGTCACCCTCGCGCAGCACTCCAAGTTTGTTCGCCCCTAGGCACTCTTATATCTGCTCTACTATTAGCCTCATTAACTTGCCCGTAAGTTACAACATATTTAGCTGTTACTCCCTTACTTTGAGTAAGTATAATTGCTCTAGCAGAATCATATGGAGCTAGGCTAAAGATTAGGGTATCGGAAGCCACAGAACCCACCATACCTAACACACCACTCAATGCTGATGCCGCACCGTTTACCGTAGGACTATTATGTTCCCGAGCAGAAGCATCCACATACCCAGAAGGACCCCTATCCCGTCCCGATAAAGCTCCAGAAGCAGTAGGACCCCCCATCGAATACACAGTTTGCCAAGTCCCAGACGCTTCATGCTGGTGTCCATACATGGTATCAGTACCACTTGGAACTACTTGGAATATGCCCCCATCGGCTCCTGTGCTGGAGGATAGAGCCCCTACAGTAATATAATTACAAAGCATAGTTCCACCAGAAGTATCAGTTAAAAGTACAACATGCTGGGTTGTAGTTGCTATATCAACTATTTTATTATATGGTCTAAAATATTCTCTCATCAGTTGGTCTCCTTATCATCTTCAATGCCAACCCCGTTTACTATATCGGATAGACTTTTAATGGCTTTCATCACCTCTTCATCTGACATTATATTTTCAGGGGCCTCTTCCTCTTCAGCCTCAGGCTCTTCTACTTCTTCTTCCTGAATATCTCCAGAGTCTTTTTTGTCTTTTTTATCATCATCTTCTTCTTCGTCTTTGGATTTCTTACCTTTATTTTTTTTACCATTCTTCTTTTTTTTGTCCCCTTCATCGTCGTCGTCATCGTCTTCATCAGAAGTCTTTGATTTTGCTTTAGGGTTTTCCTCATCCCCCTCTGAATGATCTTCTCTAATAATACTCTGCACTAAGTCTTTAGATTTTTCAAAAGCTTTCTTAACCTCATTGAAAGAAAAACTTTCCATTAAAGGAATCTCTTCTTTAGAGTAGTCAGCGTGTTGAAATACCTGTTGTATAATATTATTAATATCTATACCCTGGATACCATTCTTAGCCTTGAGAGATGTAGAGAATTCAGAAAGAGTTTGCTTTAGGACACTATTTTTAGGAGCAATTCTAGAAATAGCTTCAAAAAGCACTACTTGAGTATTAATTAAGCTCTTAAAGGAGTAAGATTCCTTAAGGTATTGAAGATTTACTCCATACTTCTCACTTAGAAGATGGGTAAGCTGCTCTCTAGCAGGTTTCTTCATCTCAAATAAGACTCTTGAATATGTTTTAAGTTCTTTCTCTGAGATATGCTCAGTAGAGTGACCCAGGTTACGGGTGAGAGTTTCAAAGATTTTCTTTTTGGATAATAGAGCAATATAAGGAAGTTCCTTAATAGCTTCTACCAAAGCATCTTCCACCTCTCCATCATTAGAAAAGATTTTACTTGCTAAATTATCTATAACAGGTTCAGAAGCCCAAACTAAATCGAAGGCTTCTTTAGCTTCAAGTATCTCTTTCTTAACTAACTCTTGTTTACAGATCATCTCATAAATAGATTTTTGAGAATTATCTAGAAATTCAAATCTACCATTTTCTTTTAAAGTATCTATCGTTATTGTAGGAACATTAAAAGAGTTGGAGACCGCTTCAGAAAGCTTTAAAGAGTTCACTATCTCAGGAACCTGAGAAGTAATTTGATCTTTGTTTTCGGTTAAAAATCCTACCAACTCAGGAAGCACCTCTACAAATCTTTCAAACTCTTCAGACTCCAGTATATTTTGTGTCTTATCAAAGATTGATGCTTTCTTTTCAAGTTTCTCAGAGATAGACTGGTAATGTGTTCTAGAAGTAAGAATATCTACAACGTCACTAAAAGTCCTATTTGCATCAGTATAGTCGTCGTTGTATAGCCCCTCTAAAAAGATAGAGACTTGATTTTTTACTTTATTATCAAATCTCTTATCGTTGGTGAATATATCGGAATCTTCTATACTTATATTTTCAAGAATATATGAATTATTTCTAATTAAATAATTACCTGAAATAATTTTTTTATTCTCTGTGAGATAAGTCACCTTATCTTCAGTACCATCAACAGAGAATAATTGAACATTTTCTCTGATAGAGTACCCTAAATAGTCCCCTAACTGTATTAAATTGGAGATTTTCTTATTTCTCGATTCGAATATTTTTAACATATATAGATCCTGACCCTTAGAAGGCTTCTTTATTATATAGGATTGTTTTTTTACCTAATTTTATAAATTTTTTATTTTTAATGCATCTATAGACTCCATAAGATACATTTGTTTGCTTTTTTCCCCATATTTATTAAGTATGAAGGATTTAACTATCTCTATCTCTTCTGCTGTGGCCTTTTTATCATTAGGTTGCTCTGGGGGCAACGGGGCTTGTCCCGCTGGTCCAACATTCTGATTACCTGCTACTGGCTGTGGGACTCCAGGATTCATTGCCGCTTGTTCTGCGCTCTGTTGGTCCTGCGCCCTCTGTGCTTGCTCATCTTGCTCCTTCTCCAACTTCTCTTTAGTAACCCCAATCTCTTGGTCCGTCATATCATAAAGTTCTTTATAGATAGTTTCTGTTGGGAATAAGCCAGTACCTACGACTGCCTGGACTACCCTAGCTTTAGCCTCATCAATCTCTAATTTTCTTTTAGTGAACATATCAGAAGGATCTGGAAGTGTAATAGATAAATCCTTTATCAAACTTGCAGGAAAATCTTTTAATTTTAAATGTCTCTTAGCTATAGATTCCAAACCTAGACTTATACATTCTTGTATTCTAACAATAGTTCTAGCAAACTTAACATCTAGTTGTGCTAAGTTAGCTTTTCTTTCTGGGGACTTGTCGAACTCTATTATGTAATCCTTTGGAATTTTCATCGTAGCCAAAAGTTTATCCCTGAAGTACTTAACATCATCAACTTCACCTAAGTTCTGTCCACCAGGGAGAGTTTCTATCTTCGTCCCAGCCCCACCTCTAACAGGTACAAAGTAATCCTCATCAGCAGCTAACGGGTTATATCTAGCATCTACTTTACCATTAGCGTAAAACTTCTCTTTCTTATATCTTTGCTTCACATCTTCAATAAAGGCTTCTGCTTTAGAGGTTGGAAGTTGACCAACATCAATATAGAAAATTCTTCTCTCTGGAGCCCTGGCTAGTCTGTACACCAGCATGGCATCCTCCATTAATTTTAATGATCTGAAAATACTAACAGCAGCAGAGGCTACTGATCTTCCATAAGGATAAAATTTAGGGTCTGAAGTATGTAATCTAAAATGTACAATCTGGTTTCTATCTAATTCTATGAATTTTTTATTTCTCTCAAAGGGGTCTGGAGCAGACTCCCAAGCAGTCTTATCTGGTATTTCCTGGAGGAATCTTTCTAAGTACCCATAAGAGTTCTCTACTCGTATAATATAATTAGGATTTAGTACCTTAAGCCTACGGAGACCCTGATCAGGTTTATTAATGTCTGCAATTAATTCTATGAAACAATCTCCATACTTAACGGTATTTCTAACTATATCCCAATAAATTCTTTTCAACTTCATTTTAGTAAAGAGTTTATCTATTTCATTTACCACTAATGTACTTTCTGAATTAATTATCCATCTTCTATTTTTAGTATCCCTTTGGGTAGAATCATCTGCATAGATATCAAAACCCGCTGTTATTTCGGGATAATCATCCATCCTCTCATACTCTGAATACCTCTTCTTTCTATTGATTTCAACTTCAGGTAAGTAAGGAAGTTTCTGATGATAGGTGGACATCCTGGCTGGGCGAGTAGATTGCTCAGGATTAATGATCGTATCTCCAGCGAGATCCTCTTGATCTTTAAGGTATGGTATAGCTGGCGTAGCAAAGAATTTAGCGAAAAATCTCCCTACTCTACCTCTAGGGTATGCATAGGCTGCTCCATTTCCAGGCCCCCCAAAGGTGACATATCCAGGACCAGCGTTCTCATTAAGTTTATCTTCGTTTATTTCATCAACCATGATATATCTTCTTCAACATCTCCACCGAAGCTTTTTAAGTTTCTAAGCTTAATAGGAGCTAAAAGCTTCTCTGACGGCGTTTTACCTTGCCCGTCAATAAAATTAACAGGAATACTCTCTAAATATGTAGTCATCCCAAAAGCACAAAGAGCTAAACTAGTTACCAAATCATCATGTTTAGACTTCTCTGCTTGTGCCTTTCCTGTTAGGGAAACTATAAAGGTGTTCAATTCAGAGACCGTTCTTTTGGAATTAATTTTAATTTTATTTAACCTCAAACACTCTTCCATCATAGCTAAAATTTCATCCCTGTTTTTAGTAGTTACTTGAACTCCAATATTCCTCTTTTCATCAAAATACAAATTCTCATATTGTAATCTTTCAAACAAATGATCTATTAGATTATTCCCAATAGTATTACGCTCCAAGAAGATTATAGCTAGATTATATCTTTGGCCCACCTGATTTAATACTTCTGCTAACTCATTAATGGGGGTAGTATTAGAATAATACTCTGCTACCTGCTCCCCAGAGTAAGAATCCATTACATGGAATGCAGAAAAATCTCTCTCCCTACCCAAGGATACATCTACCCCAATTAAGTATTGCCTAGAGGGTTGTGGATCTTCCCATACATATAAGCGATTATTAAAAGTTCTATAAAGAGGTTTTTTTACTCTACTATCCATATTGGTAAGTATAGTACCTTCAATATAAGTCTCCCCAGTACCAAGGAACTCACATTCATATTCCTGTAACCACTTCTTATGACTCATATTAGAACGAGTAGTTTCTTCCCATTTATCAATTATAATGGGAGGTTCTCTCTGTTCCATAGCTTCATACAGATGCTCATAGCCTTCTATACGAGTGTACTCAGGGTGATCCTGCCAATTAATCTGTATAGGGTGAAAAGAGTTTGCCCCCTCCATAGCCCTATACCAAGCATCGTAATACCAATTACCTACACCATTAACCGTGGAAAGTACAAATGCTCTACCCCCAGTCGAGATAATAGGATAAACAGCAGCCCAGATGGAATCAATATGTTCAATAAATGCTGCCTCATCAATAAACAAGAATGAACCAGCAAGAGATCTACCAGACTGTTTGCCAGAAGGACGAGACTTAATGATAGATCCTGTACTAAGTTTTAAGTTATGCATATTCTCTTGGAGGATAGTTGGCTTCAGAAATGCAGGTAACTCATCAAACATAATCTTAATTCTATCTAAAATCTCTGTAGACTCCGTATCCCCCACAGACAAAAACACAATGGTTTTATGCTCCTGAAAGATACACATCCACAAAGCATAGGCAGCAGAAATAGTAGTACATCCAGCCTGACGGAACTTTCTAAGGATATTAAACCTATTATCTTCCAAACAGTTTACAATCATCTTTTGAAAGGGATATAATTTAAAAGGGACTAATCCTCTAACAGGGTGTACAACCTTGATATAATTTGATATAAAGTATATGGGATCTACCTTGCATCTCTTATACTCCTGTTTTAATTTAATTACTTCTCTTGAATCCATGAAGATATACGCTTTTATTTGTACTCGTAAAGAGGCTCTACCTGATTATACACATAAATTGCTCTCCTATTTATCTAGGTGCAAAATAGAAGTAAAACTCTTAATAGATAAAAAAAGTATCTTTGAGGCTTATTCTGAAGGACTAGAAAATATTATACTAAGAGATAACGATATCGTTATATTCTGTCATGATGATATTGAAATTATCATGGACCCACAACAATTTGTAAATGTACTTGTGTCAGCGTCCAGAAAAGACAAGTGTGGATTCTTTGGTCCCGCAGGAACTACCTACTTATCTGAGGATGCTGTATGGTGGAATCATCAAATCTGGCAACAAGGGAAGCATAGGGGGATGGTGTTGCATGGGAAGGATATAAGAGATGCTCAGTATACTTACTACGGAAATCCAGGTAGGGTAGTATGTCTAGATGGTTTGTTCTTAGCTGTGAAAGGAAAGACCCTTAAATCTATTAATTTAACTAAACCTGAGTACTTCGAAGGGGAGTGGGATTTCTATGATATTCACTATACAATACAAGCACATAAAAAAGGGTTCTATAATACGGTAGAGCCTATCTTTATGATTCATCATTCTTTTGGGGAATTGGCAGGTAGAGACTCTTGGCACAAAAATAGAGAAGCCTTTATCGCACAACATTCCTTACCTATAGAAGTATAACAATGGACTCATTAGAAGAAAAATATTTAAAGTTACTAGCTGATTATGAGAAGTTAGAAGAAGAGCATCCTTGTATTGATAGTTTAAAACAATGTAGTTCTGCTTACTATAGATTAAATGATGTGAGAAAAGAACTAATAAAAAGTATAGAGTCTTTATATTCCTCCTGGATACCCCCTAAGATACATTCATTCTTCTCTACAATCAAAGCATGGTGTATAACAGGATTTAAAAAATCTAAATTCGTAGATCGTAGATTGGAAATCTGTTCTAGCTGTGAATACTACAAGGATAATAAACTATGCCAACTATGTGGATGTTATATGAAGTATAAAGCTCAGATGGCAGCAGCAAGCTGCCCTATATCCAAATGGAAGCCTGAGGAAGATAAACCTACCTAAGTCCCACAGTCCCACCGCTTCTTGCTGGGGAAAGTCCTCTTATTTTTCTCCACATATCTTTAGTTCCTGCTGCCATAGGGCTAAGAGCTTGGTGCGTCAGGGTTCCTCGTCGGATAAGTCCGTGACTCACCATACCTCTGCCCAATTTCCCCATGGGGGTCTGATCTGCCTGAGGATCACCACCATATCGCCCCACCCCCCATTGAAAAGAGCCGCGCACGGGCTTGCCAGTCTGTGGGTCCACCTCAGGCTTACCAGTCTTTGGATCTAGTGATGTAGGTCTGCCAATTCTGGAGATCCCACGAAGTCGATCAAGAGGACTTCTCATCCCACCCCTAGGGGCCCTAGAAGCAACCCCAAACTTATGGCCCCTTTCATATGCTGCTTGCCCTGAAATCCCTCTGGCTCCAGCAGCCGCACCCCTATTGTATGTATTCTGTCTTCTTATCCGCGCTCCCTGTCTCTGCCTCGACACATCTTTTAATTGTTGCATAGCATTCCAAGCACCTCTATCCCTCGCAGATTGCGAAGAGGGGACCTGTGAGGCAGCAGATGCTCTCCTCATGTTCCTGGCCTTCGCAGTATCATCAATCCATTTTTGTATATCCCTGTCCCTTTTCTGATCTCCAAATTCGCCCTCTAGTAATACACCCATTCTTTTATAAATATTACTCATAGATCTTTCCTCTCTTTGTGCTTCTAATTCATCCTCATCACCTCGTTGTGTGGTGGTAGTGAATCGTCTACCTCTAGGATTTCCACTCTTTCCACGAACATGTCCACCTCTTGGAACTACTTTAGGAATTGGAATTTTGAGTTTAGCTTTTTTAGGCTTTCTTGGTGGAGCTTTTGTTCCTGTGGCAGATCCTGTAGGGGGTTTAACTTGTTGTCCTTGTGGTAGAGTTTGTGTTGCGGGACCTGTTTGTGTTGCGGGATCTGTTTGTACATTCGTGCCAGCCTGAGCTAATTTATATGCCCCATACAGAACAGGAGGAACTAACCAATCAAAATCGTCCCCTTTATTAGGTCCGTTTGGCGCACCAGTTGTTCTTTTAGGTGTTCCAGGAGGATCAGGGGTGCCAGTTCTTCCTGGCGGTTTTCCTCTTGGTGGTGGTGTTCCCGCTGGTGTAGGTCTAGGTGTAGTTGGTGTAGGTGATGGTGTTCCCGCTGGTCTAGGTGTAGTTGGTGTAGGTGATGGTGTTCCCGCTGGTCTAGGTGTAGTTGGTGTAGGTGTAGTTATTCTTCCTCTTCCCCCTCCTCTAAATAAACTTCTCATTCTTCCTACTGCCTTTTGTCCTAGATCTGTGGCTACATTTATAGGGTTCGGAATTTTTCCAAGTTGTCGTATAATCGCTTGTCCAGGTCCAGTTTTTGCTACCCATTTACTTACTTTTGCAGCACTCTTAATCTTTCCTGGCCCAGGACCCATAACATCTGCCGCAAAGCCACCAGGAACACCCACTCTCCCGCTCTGCATAATCCCCCCTGGAACCATAGGTGTCGGGGCAGATACTCTCTCCCTCCTATTAGGATCAGGAATAGTTTCTCCACTCCTCGCTGACTTTATAGCTGCCGCTGTTTTAGCGGGATTCACTGGCCTCAAATAGGAAGTAACAGATCTAGATGGGGGTGCAGCAGCCCCCGCTCTAACAGGAGCATCTTGAACCTTCTCCAACAAAGCTAAGGTCTTCTTATAAAAATATTCTTCTTTCACTATTTACTCCGTAGATTCGACACCTTCTAACTCAAAGATCCAACTAATCCCTTTCGCAATTCCAATTCCAGCACCAGCAACAAGTCCAAGCAAAACTACAAGCTCTGCTAAACTCATCTTATACACTGAAAAAGGTGTTCTAAATCTGTCCTTGAAAAATATTCCCCATATTGGATTCATTTCTTATCTCCCCGCTCTCTACGTAGGCGGGATTGGCGTGCTTGCCTTCTCACCCGTCTTGTTGATGCCATCCTACCTGCATGTCTTCCAGCAGCCGCAACTGTACGGGGTAAAGGCCACTTATCGAAGTGTTTCGCTAACTCCTCGTCTGGCTGAGTTAAAATCTTCTTAACTTGTGACTGTCGTACAGCCTCCCCATGTTCTTCGGGTGATTTAGCCTCTTCAATAAACTCTCTTCCTGCTTGTGTTAAATAGTATTTCATTTCTTACTCCCTAAAAGTTCCTCTTCTTTCCCTTGTCCATTTTCCACGATTCCCTTTAAAATCGTACTCAGATTCGTCACTACCAATGTGATTAAGCCCGCAACCACCGCTATGCTTTCTGAGGGAATGAATTTAATACTACCTATGAACGCAAGTACGAGAATTAATAAGTACAGCCCTGCAAACTTAGCGAGATGCTTAGAAGCAGTTTCCTTAGCACTTTCTTTAATTAATAATTCTCTAAACTTAGCATCAGATTCCGCATGCATCTTATCTACTTCAACTCTGCCTTCAGCTTCTTTCAGCCTTAAAGCAGAATTAACATCAATATAACCTTTTCCATCAACCATTGGAGTATTTGCCATAATATACCTCTAATATATTTAGATCACATCTCAGTATCTTTTCGTATTTTTTTATTATCACTTACCACATTTACACTCTGCTTCAAGTTTGGGATGATCAGACCCAGTTGTATCAGGATGTACCGATTTACGGGGACTATCGGGAAGTTCCTTTTGTTTTGTACTTTGTCCTTTCATAGGACCTAGAAGTGTTTGTTTTGCTAAACAGCAAATAGGGGGATAATTAGCACTTCCTGTTCTACCTATTGTTCCAAAATTACACATATTATTTCTTCGCCTTCTTCTTTCTACATTTTTTATTAATTACTTCACATTTCATGTCTGGTCTACACCCAAGATATGTAGCCAACTTCTTTAAAGCCTTCTTTAGTTCTTTCATATCTATTTGGGGGGGTGGATCCGCAGGTTGTCCCCCACCACCCAATTTCCACAATTCCTTCATAACATTATGATAGGCACCTTTACCTCCCTTATAGGCTTGATTTACTGTTTTAAAACAAAACCACCTTTCGTTCTTTTCAGTTAGCCATTTGCTTTTATCTTCCTCGTCTTCTTTATCTAATTTACATTTTTCACATACTTTTACTTGGCTCCACCAAATCCATACCTTCTCTCCTGGGTCTTGCCGACCAAGCACCCCATCTTCTGAAGCTACTCCAGGATCACCAAGATCTTTTTCATCTACTTTTTTTACACAATTTATCTTGGCAGAATAGGTAGCTCTATACATAAAAAAATCTCTAGAACTAATGTTATTTTTGTCTATATTTATGT
>Ga0080013_1002661_pt1 | contig 20475 bp, 40 predicted proteins | sample ETNvirenome_6_85_FD_69236 | JGI IMG/M metagenome (GOLD analysis project Ga0080013, IMG submission 69236) | Marine viral communities from the Pacific Ocean - ETNP_6_85 (SPADES assembly) (version 2) | ecosystem: Environmental > Aquatic > Marine > Oceanic | place: Pacific Ocean | collected 2013-06-19 | reverse complement strand
GAAACTTCAACGGCTTTATGCTGATGATGGCCGGGATTCAGTTTGGCGATACCCGTTGGGCCGGATTTGGTCAGTGGAAAAAGAGCGGGAACCCTGTACGCGGCGGCGAGAAGGGGACTCCTATTTTCTTCCCAAAGTTGGCCTGCAACAGTTGTGGCCGACCCTGTGGATTTGCGAAAGTCTGCAAGCCCTGTGGCGCGAATCTCAAGGCTAAGGGTGCCACAAAGTTTATTGGCTTTGGAAGCTCTTACACTTTCAACAACCAGCAAACATCGAACCCCCTCCCGTCTGCCGAGGTTCCAGAGGTTGACCCAAAGGTGGGCCATGAGGCGGCGGCGGCACTTGTCAAAGGTATCGACGCGGATTTCCGCACGGGCGGCGGGCGTGCTTTCTACTCCCCTCGCGAGGACTACATCATGGTGCCCGAGGCCGGAGCCTTCACCACTGTTGCTGACTTTTGGGCCACCACCATCCACGAGCACGCCCACTGGTCCGGGGCAAAGGGCCGCCTCAACCGGGATGGTATCGTCAAGTTTTCGGGTTTCGGCTCGGAGGGGTATGCTTACGAGGAGTTGGTTGCCGAGATTGGCGCGGCATTCACATGTGCCTATCTGGGAGTCAAGCGGGAGGGTTTGATGGACAATCATGTAGCCTACCTTGCCAACTGGCGAAAGGCCCTCAAGGATGACCCGACCGTTATCCAGCGGGCCGCGAACGAGGCGGGCAAGGTCATGCGCTACCTCATCGACAAGGGGGAGCGGCGCAAGTAGGGGTACTGTCGCCGCTGGAAAGCCGGGGCTATGCCCCGGCTTTCCTATGTTCTATGTGTCAAATTTTTGCCCGCAGGGCAAAAGATTTACATACATGTTGGCATGATATTTGCATTAGCAAGAACCGTGCCAATGTTTTTTGAAATGCGTTTGCACATCGGTTACTCAGCGGTGTAAGGAGAAATCACATGTTCAACTTTGAATTTGCACAGAAAGACGTTCACTTCCGCGCCGCTTGCGATGCGGTCGGGCTCCCCGCCTCTCGTCGGCAGGCTGGTAAGTGGCGTCGGCAGACGGGCATCGCCTACCTTCATGGTCGGGGCGGGGCCGTCAAGCGGCCGCAAGAGGATTTGTCCTCTTTGACCTGCAAGGCTCTGCGTCAGCGATGTGCTGACCGGGGAGTCCAGGTCGCAAGCAAGGCTCGCAAGGCTGACCTAATCGCTGCCCTGGGCGCAGCATAAATCGACAACCAACACCGGTTCGTGTTGTCGTCACGGTTGACTCATGCCGTGATAAGTCGGGGTACAGGGTAGGACCCCAACAAGATGAGCAGCTACGCCCCTCTGGGAAGGCAAGGCAAACTGAAAAGCCAAGGGATGTCACGAGATTTGTTCGGGTCGCGAACCAAGCACCTCTCAAAGAGCAAGCTCCCTCGCTGCTGTTTTGCACACAAGCCGCGCTACCCAGAGGGGCTTCGCCCCTTCGGGGCAAAAAATTTACACGCATGTGTATCTTTTGCCCTACGGGCAAAATGTTCACACACACGTTGGCACGCTTCTTGCATTAGCAAGAACTGTGCCAAGCCTGGGCTCTGGGCAAAAATATTACATTTGTGTTTATCAAATCAGTTTACTCATCGGTTACTTATCTACGTAGGAAACATCTACAATAAACCCATTAGGAGAGACACTGTGTCCCAGACCCTTACCCAAATCGAGAAACTTGCTGTCGCAAAGGCAGTCAGCCTTCAGTCTTGCAACGATGAGACTGCACTTCCACCCAACACTGATACGTTCGTATCTTTCACCGCCGAGATTGAAGGTCACCTCTCCCGAGGCCCTTCCAGCACTCGCGCTGCAACCAATCGGGCACGTTCCGTTCCGACCATCTGCTTGCTGCTTCAAGAGTTGGGATGTACCAGAGAGTATGCCCCAGACCACATCATCCAGCTTTGGAATGACCTTTCCGGTCTGTCAAAGAAGGCGATGGAGTCTCGGCTGGGTTCGATGAAAACAGAGGACCAAGTGAAATACCAGACAATGTTGGCCCTGTTTGATACGGAGATTGTTGACAACATTCCCCGGATTGATACCAAGGGATACGTCAAGTTTGACGGAACAATCAAGAAGGCGTGACCTCCCATGCGCCGAGGCTCCCGGTCGAAAGGCCGGGGGTCTCCTTGCCTCTGGGCAAAAAATATACACTTTTATGTCAATCTTTTGCCCGGGGCGTTTTTGAAATACGTTTGTACATCGGTTACTCATCTTTGCAAGGAGGTTTGCATGAGAACAATAACTTTGGTTCGTGGCGTTTCGGGTTGTGGCAAGACCACATTGGCTCAACAGCTTGCCCTTGGTGGTCGGCGCCGTCTTTTGGCTGCTGATGACTACTTTATGGATGAGAATGGAGTCTACCAGTTCAATCCGTCCGACCTTCCCAAAGCACACGCATGGTGCCAAGAGGCAACGGCTACCGCTATGGATGAGGGGCTGCACGTCATTGTTCACAACACTTTCACTCAACGGTGGGAGATGGAGCCCTACCTTCAGATGGCAGGGAACAATGGCTATCGGGTCACGGTTGTCTCCCTTTTCGATGGTGGATGTACTGATGAGGAGCTTGCTGGCCGCAACACTCATGGCGTGCCGCTTGCTGGGATTCAGTCGATGCGAGACCGCTGGGAGCATGACTGGAGGAGTGGGAACCCTCTTCCTCCATGGGAGAGATAGACAGGGCATGAGTGGGATGCCCGGCCCAAGGAAGGAATGGTGGCCTTCCTTGGGCCTTTCTTTGTCGTTTAATATGTCAAAGTTTTGCCCGAAGGGCAAAAGTATTACAATCAGTTCTCTGGGCAAAAGTTTAACATACACATAAAATGAATTCTATTTCTTCATCGGTTACTTACTGACACAGGGAGGCTATCATGGCTAAGACAGCACGAAAGAACCGTCAACGTAATGCTCGCCGCCAGGACCGTGAGCTTCGCGCCTCGATGCGCGGAGAAGGTAAGCGAACCAAAACTCGCAACCTCGATGTGCTCGGCCTGATTCTTAGGAACGGTGCCGGTTCGCATGGCGACGAGCGAAAGGCTCGTTCCAAGAAGGCGTGTCGCGGAAAAGTGAAGGCTGAGGACTACTAAAATGGAGTCCTCACCCCTTTCTTTTGATGAGTTTATCGAATATCTCAAAGAGATAAATTCAACGGGAGGCCGACTTGAGTGCCTTAATCTTTTAACGACAACCCAAGGCTTGACCCTTCCTGACGCCATATTCTTTTATGATTGCTTTGTAGTATTGTAGTCAGTACAATTATTGTATGAAAGCTTTACTGCACAAATACCATAACTGGTTGATGGAAATTCCAGAAGATACCGGAGAAATAATTGCCTCTGTTGTATACCTTACTTTTATGATTTCTTTAATTGGCGGCACTGCCGCATTAACATCCCAAGCATATATGCCAATGTACTTCTGTTACGGAATTGCTGCAATTATTTTTGGCTTAGTACATATTGCATAAGGAAAAAACTATGTTGGAACTTCTTGACTACGATTATGAGATCCGTCGCCACATTACCCTCGTTGGGTCAAGCGTGTGCGAGGACGATATAGAAGAAAGATATGGACGCACACCCGTAACGCGTGAGCCTATCGAAACCCTGCACCTTGACCCGGGTGGGTTTGCGTTCACGGACACTGATGCAATTGTCTTTGATGTAAGTGGAGTGCAAGTATCTATCAAGCCCGAGCATTTGTACGCCATAGACACAATTTCCACGCGTATGCTTCCAGGCGACAAGTGGGTTAAGGCATATACGGATTACGCGTGTGTGGTCCTGCCTTCGGAGACTTGGGCCGAAATACTCTCAATCGCACATGCGTTGGACCAAGCACATGCAGATGGACGAGACCTTCTTGCTGAGAGGCTGCGCGGACTTCCACACGTAAAACTCGACTGAACACGGGCAAAACTTTTACAATGTTTGGCCAAATGCATATAGCATAAAGACCACAATTGCTAAGATTGATGTGGGCATTAATACAAGGACAGCTAAATCCTTTATAGTAACTCCTCTCCACCAAAGCTTGTACTTTATTTTCTCTAACCACTTCATATGATTATAGTACTGGGCAAAAGATTTGCAATCAACTAATTTGAATTCTATTTTTACATCGATTACTCTATCTCGGAGGTATCTATATGTCACTTGACGACTACAACTACTACAACGATTCTCGTACCCGCGCCGCTCGCCAGAGCAAGTGGTACACCACCCTTGACGAATCTACCATGACCGCTCAGGTTATGGTGGAGGATGAAGATGGCGACGAAATCCTGGAAACTATGCCCGTTAGGTTCGAGAAGTGTGGACTTTGCAACGGGACTGGCTCTCATGTCAACCCCTCGATTGATTCGGGCGGCCTGACTTCTGACGATTTTTACGATGACCCTGACTTTGCTGAGGAGTATACTTCTGGCAGGTACGACGTGACCTGCTACGAATGTGGCGGAAAGAAGGTCACGGCTGAACTCGATGAAAGTCAGTTGAACGACCGTCAAAAAGAGGTTTTGTACGAGATTCAGGAGAATGCACGGTATGAAGCAGAGTACGAGGCGATGGTAGCTGCCGAGCGGCGGTTCGGCTGCTAAAAGCAGGGGGCCCAACTGGGCCCCCTTTTTATTTTAAATGTCAAAATTTTGCCCATGGCTGGGAGCGATTCGCATTTTATTATTTTATAGAGTCCTCGTACTCTTTCATGGCCTTCCACATCTTGGCTTGCAGCCTTTTTGAGCGTGGAAATCGCATCGCTTCAAATTGAGCCAGCTTCAATCTTACCTCTGGAGTTGGCTCAATCTCTCCATCGAATAGTGCCAGATGCAAATCGGCGGCTTCCTTGCTCATTGGATTATGCTCTTGTGGTTTTCCGTTCATATACATTATCGGAGCCTCACCTTGAAACATCTTAAGCCAACTAACAAACTGCTTCCTGTGTACTGCCTTCTTTTCCTCAGGAGACATAGCTTCATATTCTGCATCCCTCTTGTGCTGCTCCGCAGTCTTTGCGACAGGCTCTGTTCCTTTCCAGTCATTCTTCTTACTCACACACCCTCCTTGCCTCTGGGCAAAAGTTTTTCATATTGAAAATATTTAGAGTTAGGGTTGATGGCTCTTCTTCAAGAAGAATGAATCCGTGCGGCTTGCCCACGTCCTTTACCATCTTAGGGTTCGAATCCCTTTCGCCTGCATGCCGGCAGGAAGAGCCCCTTGCTTCTCCCTTTGTTCTTCTGTAAAAAATGGCAGAGAATTGTCCCCCCGCTCTGCCTTCGGTCGCTGCTCGATCTATAACTATGTAACTGATGCAAAAAGTCTTTTGACATAATAAACCTGGGCAAAAACTTGACAACAATAAGTGAAATCTATTTATTCATCAGTTACTTTATAGTGGGAGATAGAATGATTTATTATGTTGGCGATATTCACGGTAGGGTTGATGATGTGGCGGCAATTGACCGAGCAGCTATAAAGGCTGGGGTTGACATTGTTGTTCAGGTTGGCGACTTTGGAATTCGCTGGGCTAAAAACTGCCCTATCGTAAAGTATTTCAAGAAGCGGGAGAGACAGCAGCGGCCCGGTCCAACTTGGTATACTTGTGGCGGAAATCATGACAACTGGCCGGAATGGGCAAGGCTGCAAAAAGAACAGGGTAATGGTAAAATGGTTGAGCTGGCTCCGGGCTGCAATTATGTGGTTCGTGGTGCGACGACCAAGTTGGATGGAAAGACTCACCTTTTCTTTGGTGGTGCCGAATCTATTGATAAAAGCTTGAGGGTCGAAGGGACTACGTGGTGGGCCGAGGAAACTCCCTCCGCCGCAGAATTCCAACGATTCTTTGACTCGTTGGTTGAGGATGCCCCTGAAATTATCATAACCCATGAGGCCCCACTTTGTGTTGAACTGAACCGAACTGGCCGAGGCACGCAGCCTACCCCTCGTAATCTTCAGAATGCCTTGAAGCACAGCAAGCACACGCCTGAGCGTTGGTACTTTGGTCATCATCATATTTTGCAGTCCTGGGTAGTAAACAATATTGATTTTCATTGTTGTGGCTTTCATGGAGAGTATCAATCTTCGTGGGGTGGACTTTATGATGTTGGGCCGGGTGCAAACCAATCTCGACTCCATGCCGATGCCGATGAAGAACCTCATCTGGACCACGCCCTTCAAGGCTCACAGGTGGAAGCGTATGAAGAAATTATTGAACTTCATAAAACCTACGGTGGCGACTAACCCGGGCAAAACTTTGACACATACGTATTTTTAGGAAATCTATTTCTTCATCGGTTATATCCTCTCAGAAGGAGTATAACAACATGGGACTTGACCAATACGCATTTGCTCGCAAAGGTGAGGAACAACTTGATATTGCCTACTGGCGTAAGCACGCGAACTTGGAAGGATGGATGTCTAACCTATATGCAGAACGCGGCGGCCAAGGCGACTTCAACTGCACAGAGCTACGCCTTTTTGAGAATGATATCATTGCGTTGGAAGAGGTCTATGATGGTCTGGAGACTGCATCAGGATTCTTTTGGGGAGCATCGGAAAAGGAAGATGACGATACGACCAAAACATTCATCGAAGACGCCAAGTCTTTTATAGCCGAAGGGTATGAAATAGTTTATACTTCTTGGTGGTAACTATGAAATCATCTACACCACTGTGGGACAACATGGACAACAACAAAAACAACTCTCCCTCTCTTGAGTCTGGTGATAGGCTTATGGCAAGCCTGGCTGGGGGAGTAGCGAAATCGGTTTTTTATATTTGTGTTACGGTTGTTGCGGGAATGTATATATCATCCTGTCAGCTTGATGCCAGCACGATAGACCAGTGCCAAAAGGCTTGCACGGATATCGGAACACGAATGGAGTCAGTTACCTCCCGTGAGTGTGAGTGTATGCAGGCCGGAACTATCGAGGCAAAATCAAATGACATTTGGGTGCTCCCATGATTCCATGGGGCTCAATTTTATTATTTTCATCTTTTGTTATTGCTTTAGGTCTCTTACGCTTCTGCGTGTGACCACAGGCAAAAGTTTGACATTTAAGATAAAAAAGTAGAAAAAGTAGAAAAAAAGAGGGGGAAGCAATAGCGCAGCGATTGTTTTAGGGCGGACGCCGTATGCCGCTATTAAGCGGTTGGCTCATCGCCTGGAGGCCTTGCCGTTCTACTTCTCCCCTCTGAGATATAATAACTGATGTTAAAATTGATTTAATATTTTGGTACCCGAGGCCGGACTCGAACCGGCAAGCCTAATGGCGGCAGATTTTAAGTCTGCTGTGTATACCGATTCCACCACACGGGCAAAAGTTTTGCTTATTTCCGCTCGTAAGGGTTATCACAATGAATACAGTTATCCCATGCAGGGTCTTCAATATCATTATACTGACAGGAGCCCGATGGGCTTTCTTCGCAATCCCAATGATGCTCATTATCTTCTTGTCCGTATAGACGAGGATAAAGCCGAACAATAGGATTAGGTGGAGCATCCGAATCTCCGAGACGACGAGTAACCGAAAGACCCGCTACAAAACTACCAGCGGCAGAAGTAAGAATATAATGAAAATCCTTAAGATCAACTGGACCATCTTCCTCAAGAATAGCGAGAAGATCCATAAAAGCTACAGTAGCGTTATTAGCTGCCCGAGAAGCCTCGGTGGGCCAAGCATCATTATCTGGGAAAAGACGACGAGTCATTTTAACTCTCCTTACATAACCAAGTAACCGATGAAGAAATAGAATTGAAATAATGTTTAAATTCTACCGATTAGGATCACCCAAATTTAGTCCTGCGCCGGGCAAAAGATTTGCACCCTAACTTCTCAGATAAGCAACGTCCTTCTTGTGATGAAGGCTCCACGCCTCCAGCGCGGTTAGTCCGATAAACTCTTCGGATGAAAAACTAATCTCATCTGGATAAAATGAGAACAAAACTTTGCATTCTCCATTGTCAAAGGTTGCTGTTACCTTTGGCATTTCAAAGTCCATAAGACTTTTTGGGTATGGACCAATTTTGCAAGAAACAATTTTCGACATTCCATTATCCTTCTGGGCAAAAAATTAACATAAAATGGTGGGTCCACAGGGACTCGAACCCTGAACCTACGGATTAAAAGTCCGTTGCTCTGCCTGTTGAGCTATGGACCCCGGATTATTTATACTGCATGAGGCCAATTGAAATCAACTTCCAATTCCTTTTCAATCGCAGCGTTTGCTCTCTCCTGCCGACCATATTCCTCAGCAGCATAATCCTCAGCCATCTTGTCGAAGCGAGCTTCCTCGTCAGTGATGAGGCTCTCCAAATCTGTGATTACGCCCAACAGGTCAACAGGCATGTAGCCCTTGCTGATGGAAAGATCGTTGTACTTTTCGATAAGGACAGTGATTGCATTGGCGTCGATGAACATTGATAACTCCCTCGTTGTGTAATGAAATAACCGATGAAGAAACCGATTTACACTTTCCCAGCAACCCTCCGGGCAAAAGATTTGCAATTGCTTTTTTCAAATCACTTTTTACATCGGCTATTCAACCTTGAAGCGTTAGGAGGCTTACAATGAGAAATGAACAAGTGATTATGGCATGGATTGATGGTCGGGCGGCTCGTAATGGCCGAGGCTCGTTGACTACGGATGGTCGGCATTTGCTGTCCTACGATTTGGTCATCGGTGACGGGGGAAGGGTCTTTGACTACACCGCGTCCGGTGAGTATTACAGTCAGACGACTTCTCGCCATGTTGGTTTGGCTCTGCGGGTTTCCGGTATTGAAGCCTCTGCACCGCCGACTCAGGCTGAACTTCGACTGTGGCGTAGCTCGCCTCGACCGAGTGGAAGCGAACAGGGGCCGTGTCGGCCCCGTTAGGGAGAAATGATGATGGAATGGATTATTAGAAATCGCTTGACGATTCTTCCAATCGCTGTGGCAGTCGATGTCGCAGCATGGGCAGCCGTGATTTTCTTTGGCTGGCACTACTTTAGCTGCGGATAGGAGATACGAATATGTTTACAATCACTCAGAACAAGGGATTTCAAATTGCTTTCGCGAACGGGAACGTGGTTTCTGTTCAGTGGGGTCCGAGTAATTACTGCGACCCCACCCACGAAGACGGCAGAGGAGCCCCCTACGATGCGGCTCAAAACGCGTCTACGTGGTCGGCCACTACTGCCGAGGTAGCAGCCTGGAACCAGGAAGGTGAATGGCATAATTTTGGAGGAGATCAAGTAAACGGCTACCTGGACCCAGAGGAGGTGCTGAAATTTCTGAACTTTGCAGCAAATAATGAACTGGACACCACAGACCCATTCGCGTGGTCCGATGATGAGGATGAAGCGTCGGATGGTCTGAAGGAGACAGCTTCAGCCTGATAGGTGAGGCGGCATTTGCCGCCCGCCACGGGCAAAAAATACACATATATATGTCAAACTTTTGCCCAGGGTTTGACATATATTTCCAATCAATTTTGGCATCGGTTATTACATAGAGTTAGAGGGGTGTTAAATGAACTTAAAAGAAGCAAAGGAAATTACAGGACACAAGTCAGGTCTTGGTCGGCCATCTAAGATGCCAGGTTTTGCAACAAGCCTTAGCGCCTATGCCTGCAATACGGGCGCAAAGCTGGCCAAAATAGAGGGTAGTGTTTGCAGTAAATGCTATGCCTTTAGAAATAACTATAACTATCCTAACGTAAAGTCTGCGCATCAAGCAAGGCTTGCTGCCTTAGAACATCCACAGTGGGTTGAAGCCATGACATTGCTCGTTGGGCATTATACCGAGGAGTCAGACCCGTATTTTAGAATCCATGATAGTGGCGATATACAGTCCAAAGAGCATCTTGTAATGTGGATTAATGTTGCACGGAACTTGCCTTGGGTAAAGTTTTGGATGCCTACAAAAGAGGTTCGATGGACAAAGGATGTTCGGGCTAAGACTACAGACTGGCCTAAGAATCTTGTCGTTAGATTGTCAGCCCCAATGGTTGGTCAGGCTCCTCCTCAAAGTATGAAAAACTTTCCTACCTCGACAGTCCAGTCTGAAGCAGGGTTTAGCTGTGGAGCACCCACGCGAGGAAACAAGTGCGGTCCCTGCAGAGCCTGCTGGACATCTACTGTTAAAAACATTGATTACCACGTCCAATAATCCGGGCAAAAAATTTACAATTAAATGTCAAAGTTTTGCCCGTGGAAAATTAAAATGCGTTTAGTCATCGGTTACATATAGGCACAGAGGGAGATTACAATGTCAACCAGACCTGATATCAAAGCAATGTTTGTTCGGCTGAACGATGAACATTTTGATGGAGAGATTCCAGACCTGCCGGTTGTGTGGAACACGCGCATGACTACGACTGCTGGTTATTGCAGGTATAAGGACGTTGGCGGCTCGGGTAGGATGCTCCGTTACGACAAAAGGGCTCGCGAACTGGAGCCGTACAAGATTGACCTGTCAGACAAGCTGTTTCGCAAGCTGGAATACGATATTGATAAGATTGAACGAACCCTGGTTCATGAAATGGTCCATGCCTATCTGGTTCATAAGTACAACGAGAAGGGTCATACTCGACGCTTCCAGCGCATGATGACCAATATCACTGGTGAATATAAGAATCACCGATGCCACAACTATGACACAACCGGGCTGCGTCGTAAGCAGGCTAAGAATGTCTTGTGGCAATGTCAGGGGTCATGTGGAGCCGAAGGCCGGGTGGCTCGTATGCGAAAGGCAGGCCGGATATACACTTGCCGGACCTGTGGTGGTAGGGTTCGATTCACCGACCTGAGAAAGACAAACACGGACGTGAAGATTTTCTAAAATCTATTTCTACATCGATTATAAAACAATAAGGAGAAATATAAATGCTAACTTTGCCAGGAAACCCCATGACCCGTCGCCAATTCTTTGGGCAATTGCGGAGGCTTGGGTTCAAGAAGTCACGAATCCAAATGACCCGAATTGGTCTTACCTATGAAAAGGAAGAGGCTGGGAGTCGCGTTACCGTGTCCGTGCCTAAGCATCACGAACAGACTTTTCACATCCTTGGCGATGTTCCTTATAGTGGAATTTTCGTGCAAGCAATTGATGGTGGCAGGCAAGTCAATTGGGGAATCCCGGTTCGTCTTGACGACCTTGGGTTTGCCAATATGCTGGAGGTTTGTATTGGGCTCTGCTCTGGAGATATTCAGATGGAGCGGCAACCTATCGAGGGTCGCTCGGAAGGTGGTCCGGCATGATGAAGCTCGTATACGCGGACAAGACAGATTCGAGTGATTGATGGTGCTTTTTCTTCTATTGCGTTATTTATGATATTCATTATTATTATGTATTCATAAGCACTTGTGCAAAAACTTTACATATTGAATAAAGTAAATTAAATTATTCCTGGGCCTGAACTTTAATTTTAATTTACCTCCCGCCAGTAGCAATAGGCCCAGCTCGGCAGCCCCCAAGCCAGTGAAATTCTATGTGTATGCACAACCGTGCTCCCTGCCGGCAGATGACTCGCATCGGGCTTGCCCTCCTGATGATCAAAGGCCCTCCACGCTCCGCCGGGGAATTGTGCATCGGCAGCACACAAAGCCTGCTGACTATAAGAAGCCGCGTCCACACCCACAACACAAATTTCAATGTTCATTCTGGCTCCGGGCAAAAGATTTACTTTTTAGATTCTATTTCGGCGGTCAACTTGGCCCGCTCCTTGCTTGCGCCCACACCTGCGCCCAACCGTTCATCGAGCAGGGCCAGTTGTTGTGCGGGCGTGCGCGTGGCCCTTTCCTCGGCCAGTACCTTTACTCGCTCTGCAAGTTCGGCTCTCCGTTGGTGGCCTCTATTTATTCCTCGTCCCATTTGCTCCTCCTTGGGCAAAAAGTTTACTAACTCTCATCAAAATGGATAGCAACATATAATCCAACTAAAAACAAAGATAGTAATAGCATATAGTCAGCCATTACTATTCCTCGTATTCTTCCGGTGGGAGCATTTTGCTCCATTCTTCTGGGGTGATTCCAGTCATAATAAACTCTCTCAATTCCTGCGGGATACTGGCAAGGGCATCTTGAATCAACTCTCCCCCAGTCCACCTATCCAGCATATCTTGGGTCAACCCGTTGATGAAAACGGTGCTGGTGGCACCAGACAAAGGTGAGGTTCTCGTAATGTTCATTCCATACTCCTTGTGACGATGAGTATCCGATGTAAAAACTGATTTGAAATTATCGCCCGCCTCGGGCAAAAGATTTGCAATTGGCGTTTTTATCAAATCAATTTTGGCATCGGTTATTCAGCCTTGAGAGGAAAAGACTCAGAGAAAAGAAAAACAAAGAGTCAAATCAGAAAGACTATTTTTATCAAAAGAGTTTTTACATCGGTTATTTGGAAGTAGCGGCAATACCAATAACTATCAACCAACCCGCCGCATGAGGTAAGTATGAGCGACAAAACCAACATTTTTGCAAGTGAGCACAACGAGTCACCTGCACAGGTCATCCGACAGACGATGGCAGTTTCCTTGAGCGACGACGGCGAAGCCGTTATCTCGTTCTCCACAAACCGGGGCAAGGGTTCTGGTTCTCAGGTTCTTCCTGTTGGCGAGTTTAGAGAGTATGTCGAGACTCTGGAAGGTTATTCCAAGGATGGAATTCCTGAGACTGGAGAAGAGGAATTGCTTTCTGCCGCTGAGACTGTTCGGCGTACCATCAAGCAGGACGAGGGGATGATTTCATTCCGAGTTCGTTCCGGCAAGGGTGCGAAGCCAGCCAAGGTTTCTTCCGGTGATTTCGGGGAAGTCGTAGAGCTTCTGCGCGGAACCGTGGATGCTGTTGAGCAGGCGGGACAATCGCTGGCTCCCGAGAGTGACGAAGAGTAAGAGTGATGGACGCCGGGGCAACCCCCGGCGTCCCCTCGCCCGAATATGCTAATTTTTTGCCCGAGGTCTACGGAGACACACATATGACTGACACCTCCGAACATCGTAAATTTGTCTATGGTTTTGCCAGAGACGCTTTGAAGCGAAATGCCACAACTGAGCAAGTTGAGTATGCGCTTGAGTTGTTGAATCCGCTTACGGGACATAAGGCTCTCGGATTCCGCACGAGGCTTCAGGCCAAATTGGACGGAAAACCGTGGAGTTGGGGTAACTTTTAGGCCAGCCCCGACCAAACAGATGCCTCATTTTTTCCTTGACTTTTTCCGTACCCGTGCGTATGATAAATAGCACAAGGGCAAAACTTTTACAGAAATGTCAATCTTTTGCTCAGGATTATTTCAAAAGAGTTTTTGCATCGGTTATTTAATTGCAGAACGGAATAGTTCTTTGAAAACTCGAATTGACCCGGTTCTCGGGTCACTAAACCCAGGTGGAGTTACCGGCTCCTGGGCCTCGTAAGAGGATAGAGAGAACCCTGTCCGAGAGAGGAGTGTTTGCACACTTTGCCGCTCGGCTGTAAAGGGGAGTGAGTTAAGAGGCGTGGTAGTCTTGAAAATCACTTAGTAATCGGATGCATGAGCCCACGTACCACTGTGGGAATGCTGCTGAAGGTAGCCACGGACTTGTAGGTTCATCGTGGAAACGGGATAAGGGCAAAACCAGACTAAAAGGTCGTGGTAAGTTGGCGAAAGCTGATAGAATTTAACTTCTGAAGACAGAAGCCTCTCTGGTAGAATCGGCAACGATTTTATCGTCCCGAAAGGGGTTGTGAGGACGCCTTACCATGAGGCAGAATCATAACGTGTAACATAAGGGGGAAGTGTACAGCTTACCTTTTTGAGCACAGAATGTCGGTCAGAAGTATTGCTTGCTGTTCAGCGCCTCCAAAGGGCGAGAACAGGGAGGAAGCCTGTGCAGGGTGTTTACCTACCCGTGTGCGTACATCTAACCCGTATGGGGACAGACCAATAATTGGTTTGATGGTCACAGGCTGATAGGAAGACGTGCTATGCCTATCCCCCTTTTATTATAACGCTCGGTGTACCATTAAGTAAAAGACCGTTAATGTAACAATCTATAGCACGTTATATTTATAACCCTGGGGTCCGTGGCTTCCGCGCTCGCCCGGGGTTATTTATATCTATTAATTATTATTTTAGTTATATGAAAAAGATTGCACGGTTGGGTGCGAATCATCGACGACTAGTATATCTAAAAGGAGATAAAAATGATTAAAGAATTAACAAAGCTAGCAAACCATTTAGATAAGAAGGGGCTAACAAGAGAAGCCGACTATCTAGATGCTGTTGTTAGAAAGTATGCGTCAACATCAACTTATCATATGGCAAGAGACAACTCCAGCTCTATATGGGCGCAGTCTAGAAGTGGCTGGTACAGGTACGATACCGCAAGCAAGGACTGGGTTCAAGTCTGTACATCTGGTGAAGTAGCAGCGGATCAGTGCCGGGATGAAAATGATAATTCAAAACTTCCTAAGTTCACAGAGCGAACGTCAACAGAGGCTGAAATAATAGAAGCTGGCTACCAACCTTTAAAGAAGTAATGATTAAGCAACTTGTAAAACTCGCTCAGTGACCTACCTGGGCAAAAAATTGACACATTAAGCAGAAAGGTGCCGGAGTCAAACCAATGACTCCGGGCTCTGCCGCAACAGCGAATGCTTTGTTATCTTATTAGTTACGGCTAATAAGATTTTTTGTCATTCCGATTATACACCCATCTTTAGAATATTATCTCACCTACTCAAGGACTAAACAGTAGCGCCGCTTTTGGTAAAGTAACCACTCGACAGCCCGCTCTTTGAATCATCTCGCCTCGCTCGCCGGCAGTGGATTGAATTTGATTCGTGACGGCCATTTCGGTTGCCTCTTTGCATTGCCTGTGTTTTTCCTTCAAGAGAGAGTAGCTGATGCAAAAACTCTTTTCAAATTTTCATAAGCCCGGCGACCGGGCAAAAACTTTACAAATGTTGTTTTCCGGCCTGATATATTATTTGGCACAGTTTTTGCATCAGCTACTTCCCAATGAGCGATTTACGAGAACGGAGGTTACATGAGCACTTTTTTGATGTACGCTGGACCCACTATGATGATTTCTCTATGGGGTTGTGTAGCGTTTCTGATTGGCTTTGAAATGTACGAAATGTACAAAGACATTAGGAACTATTGAGTAAACAATAAACATATGGTAATAACATATTATGGACACCGCACTTTTGTATTCAAAAGTTTTCAAGCGGCGGCACACAAAATTACTTTTAATATTGGTGCTGCTTGATTTACTTGCTACAATGGTGTGGTTCTGTTATTACGATGTTCCAGAACTTAATCCTGTCTTGGCAGGTCCAATACAAAAGTCTTTACTTAACTTTGTAATTACAAAGTTAGCCCTATCTTTGCCCAGCATTTATTTGATAAACAAATTCCTTCACAAGAAGGTTTCTCAAATTGGTGTTGGGTTATTGCTTTTTGCTTATATTGCAGTCAGTATATTTCATTATTATATTTTTATTCAATTGCTCGTTTCATAGCCCAGGGCAAAAGTTTGACATATAAGACAAAGGTGCGGGTGACCTCATGTTACTGAGGCCACCCTTGCGGGGGAGGGTTTTGCGCATACACACACAGTGTGTGCGTAATGTATGCGCGTGTGTATGCTACTCTTGTAGAGCGTCGGAAGCACCCTCTACTGCATCAACAGTAGACCGGAGAAGCTCGACAACCTCGGAGAAGTCATCAGCGTTCACCCTGGCGGGCTTTGCACCCTTGCCACCCCGCACTCGGAAAGAGATAACACCCTCATCCTGACGGATGGTTCGACGGACCATTTCGGCCGCCGACAGTGCCTCGTCATCATCCTCGGGCAGACCCGACTCAATAACCCCTTCCAGAGTTGCAACGTAATCGGCAAATTCGGAAACCGGGATAACCTGAGAGCCAGAACCCTTGCCGCGATTGACAGCGAAAGAAACGACCGGGATTCCATCGTCATTGAGGCTAACGCTCATTGTCTGACGAAGAATAGCGACGGCACTCTCGTTGTGCTCATTTGAAAAAATGCTCTGCATGGCAGACTCCTTTTCGTTTTCGGCCCCGACCACCGGGGATTTTGAGAGGACCATCCCCTACGATGATAGATAACCGATGGAAAAACTCATTTGAAAAAACACCATGGGCAAAAGTTTAACATAATATCTCTCACCCACCCTGGGCAAAAGTTTAACAAATGTTACATTTCGTCCTAACATATTATTTGGCACAGTTTTTGCATCGGATATTCCCCAATGAACCCTTGAACAGACCACGAGGGTAGCTGGAGGCTTATGATGATTGAGACTATTTTTGAAGGAAATAAGTACCGTTTCTGCAAGAGCAGTAAAGGAAACTATTGGCTCGGAATAACTGGTAGTGGAGGGCTTTATCCCGGCAATCACTGTATTGCTCCGAGGTGTGCTTGGCCCCAGCTTCAGACTCAAGCTATTGCCGATGGTCATGCCTTGAGTGATTTTGCCTCTCTAAAGCCTGAAAAGAAAGAGAGAAAGCAAAGGACTGCTAAGAAAAGTAATCGACCCTCTATTTCTATCTTCTAATCTTCTTTATAAAGGAATCTAAAATGTCTAACAAACCGCTATCATCAAATGATATTATTGACGCTGCTGTTGAGGAGTTTTTGAGCAACGGAGGGGAGATTACTCGCCTTCGATATGCGTCACAAAGGGACCAAAACAAGTCTCAACGTCGTAAGTATCACGAAGATAAGGCTATCGCAGGAAGTGAGAAGTCAAAGGACGCACTTGCGCGTGAAGAAGCGAAAGAGAAAACAATGATTTTTTCCAAAGTAGACCGCTGGAAGGATGAGTAATGGACTTAGAGGAAAGTGATAAACTCTCAGTAGAACTTTATGATGCCATTAGCGGGCTTCTTTACAGAGAGGCTATGTATACAGACTTGGACCTTGAAGATACAAATACAATAAGAATCATTGCTAATGTCTTGCGTAAGATTGCAAATGATTTAGTGACAGGAGAATAAAATGAATCGTGTAGATGCAATTCGTAGTCATCCAAAGGTAGGCGTAGGTTCGTGTACGTCTGTGGATGAGTGTTGGGATGATAAAGAAATCATTGAATTTCTTGATGATAATGATGTAACAACAGAAGAAGGCGCAATCAAATGGGCTTTGGAACAAGAAGGATTGTTCCTTGAACAGGGCTTGAATCAGCGTTGGGGAGAAGATGATGACCCGCAACTTATTGCTTGGAACAAATGGAATGAAGGCTAAAGCAAAGGTTGCTATCGGCACTTGCGGTGTGTGTTTTGATAATGTCTTTGAGACAGAAGAATATACTCGCGACAGAGCCGTTAGTGGAGGCATCTATATTATGCATGTAGATTGCTGTCCACACAAGAACTGTGGTGGTAATTACGAAGATGTTTATTGTAAGGACTGTGGCGCAGATTATAACAATGGTAGGTTGTGGTAATGGATATTTATAAATTAGATTTAGAATGGCAATATATAATGCTTGCCCATCATGTTTCCAATTTGCTAAAAGCTGTTGATGAAGGCGGAGTCTTTCTTGCAGGAGAACACATTGGGGCATTGAGACAAAGGATGGAAGTAATCAAAAGATTGCGAGAAGAGGGGGGAAGTCAAGAATGTGAAGATTTTGCCCGTGGCGCTGTTGAGGATGGAGAGCTTAGATGTTATTCGTTCGGAGAATTAGATGATGATTCTATTACATTGAATCAATGGCCTTCTTCACAAATTTGTATGGACTGCGAGCACGGTGCGTTTATAATGGGAGAGGACATTCCTGCATCAACGTATGCGTGCAAGCGCAATGTTCAGCTTGGACCTTGTAATTCTTCTTGTGCTATGTTTGAAGAGAAAGAGTTTCAAGAAATAGAATAGGAGAATTCATGGAAAAGTTTTTTAGAATTGCCATTATATGTTTTGGATTATATTGTGTTCTATATTGGGCTGCGAACAATCCAAAAAGTGTAGCAAGACTAAAGGCTACAGTTGATAACGTGGCAAGCGATACAGTTGACAAAGCTAAAGAGATTGCTAACAACCTAACAGACGAGGAATAAATGCCCAACTGGTGTACAAATAAAGTAGAAATCACAGGACCAACTGATGATATCAAAAGGTTCCGTAGACAAGCAAAGGGGCGTACTCAAAGCTACAACGAGTTCTCTCCCCATAGCGGTAAAGCTTGGCCTATTCATGATGATATCAGGTTAGACTTGCTTGTATCAACCCCTCCAGACTTGGGAGATACTGTTGAGTTCTCTTTTCATAGTCTATATCCTGTTCCAGATGAGTTCAGATGTTTTCCCTATGATGATGCAAGGGCTGTTGAGTTGGGAGAGCTTGTAGATATCAAGCGCCCATATGGTGGCTACCGATGGGAGAGTATTCATTGGGGCTGCAAATGGGGAGGGTGTGATACCGAACTTGTAGCCGGGGAAGATACATATCTACATTATGAATTCAATACTCCTTGGGGACCAGCTATTGATTTCTTTGACAAAGTTTCTCAGGACTGGCCGAATCTTACATTTGATTTGTCATACGATGAGCCGGGAATGGGGTTCAGAGGAGAGGCAACTTGGGAAGAAGGTTCTCTTGTTTCAGAACATTCACATGAGTATAATTACGAAGAGGAGCAGGAAGATGAATAATGAATTCCTACAATATATAGAGAGCAAGATTGCTAACGGAAGTCCCGAGGAAGTAGAGTTTGACCAAACGCTTCTCAGTTTATATAGAAAGGGACTTATAAGCGTGAAGATGCACGAAGGTGAGCCTCTTATCAGCATGAGTGATGAAGGCATGGACACATACATGAGTGAAGTTGCGTTGTCTTTTGCAGAGCCGGTGGAGGCATAATGCTAAAATATATTATTCCTTTGGTATTCATTGTTGGATGCACGCGTGCAGAAGAAGTTGAGCCAAAAATTAATGAGTGTGCGTACATTCTCACACGCATTGTAAACATCCAGCAAATCAGGGAAGCTTCTCGAAAAGACTTTCACATAACCGTAGAAGATAAGCGGGCCGGGAAAGTGTCCAATGCTGTATGGCATAAAGAGCGCGATAGATGGTTGGCTCAAGAAAACAAGTTAGCTACCACAGCAAATCACTTATACACTGAAGCACGCGCAAAAGCATGCTTTGATAACATGGAAGACAAAGATGAAAGATGAAATATATCCCGGCCACGGAGCCTGTGAGACATGCGGAGAGATAGACCTGTGCAAACCCTGCTCGGGCGTGTGGATACAAGCGGACACATCAGAGTCTATAAAGAGCGAAAGCTTTTGGCGGAAGGAAGCATCTTCTGAAAAAGATACGACAGTTAATAATAAAAAGATTAATCTGAAATTGGCATCAACTAATAAGCTATAAGCATGGAGAAAGAATGAGTCCCGTGGTTCGCATCGAAGAAGAGTACGGTTACAGAAACTGGATTTGGATGCCAGATATGTCTGAAGAAGAGGTTGTAGCTTGGTGGAAGAGTCTTTCGTCAGTGGGTGCATACTTTTATGATGGACCCAAAGATCTGCCGGGGGAAATTCATCAGGTTTATTTCGAGCGAACTCCACATGATGCGCCAGAAGAAGATCATGATCCTGCTGGATTGAGGTTTTGCGTCGTAACAAATGGTGAGGGGCATACTCTCGATCAGATTAGCGAATTTATGGAGCTTCCTGAAGGTGCGTGGTATATACACATGCACACGGACAATGATAGTATTCTTATCATTGATAATGATGAGAGGGTTCATCACGCTGGTTATGTTACAGACGAAGAATACTATAGCGATGACTATGAACCGAGCCCAGAGGCTGCGGAGGCTTCTGGGTTTGCCTTACACAAACAGATTCAAAAAATCATAGGAAAATAAAAAGCGAGCAACTCGGATGGAGATACTTCTAACGATAGAATCGATGAAGAGTATAATTAAAGTATACAAAGATTCTGCCGAAATCGAAGGTCAATATAATGTTCTACTCTCTGTCATAAGAGATTTGGAATTCATGCACGCGCAAGAAGCCGTCACCGAAAAAATTGCTATATTAGATGATGTGCTCGATTTGTTAGGAACTATGATGCTGACAGCAGCGAAGGATATAGAAGCAGAGTGAAAAATGGATACGCGAGATTTATGGGAAAACCAAGTTGATTTACTTACAAACCAGTGCCGTATGATGGTGGAAGAGATTACTCATTTTGATGAAAGGGTTACCTATCTTGAAAATGTTTTAGTTACTTTATTGGTTGCTCTAAAAGAAGGTGGAGTAATTGTTGATTCAGATGAAGGCGAGTACGAAGTTTAGTTGAGCGCCCGTAGCTCAGTTGGATAGAGCATCGGCCTTCTAAGCCGAGGGTCATAGGTTCGAATCCTATCGGGCGTGCCATTTATTTATAATAGGAGATGTTATGGATTTTTTAAGTTCTAGAAGATTTAGTT
>Ga0080013_1002660_pt1 | contig 20486 bp, 22 predicted proteins | sample ETNvirenome_6_85_FD_69236 | JGI IMG/M metagenome (GOLD analysis project Ga0080013, IMG submission 69236) | Marine viral communities from the Pacific Ocean - ETNP_6_85 (SPADES assembly) (version 2) | ecosystem: Environmental > Aquatic > Marine > Oceanic | place: Pacific Ocean | collected 2013-06-19 | reverse complement strand
CCTTCATCTATTTCGCCATCGCAATCATTGTCTATTTCATCACAAACTTCCTCTTGACAAGGATCACATTCACCGTATTCATAAAAACCCTTATAACAGTAAACGTTTTGATATCCATTTACTCCATTTTCGTCCACGCACTCCACGACATCTATAACACCGTTTGTCGGAATACATTCTAAAACTTCTTCACAATCACTAATGGATATTACCTCATTATTCTTACATATGTCTATAAAGGCTTTTGCGCGATGGATTTCAGTTAGCGGAGGGCAATAATAATATACCTCCCTAATACAGTCTTTTGTGTACTTATAGTCTTTATATGCATCAATTGTGTTTATTAAATTATTTATGACTTCTGGATTATGTATATTATATGTTGGTTGAGTTGGAGTATGAGCGCCAGTTTCATCATCATTAGTAGAGCAGCTAGCAAATAGCAGTACTAATAATAATGTATATGTTTTAATATGGAACACTTTATTACCCTATAATAACTATAGGATACCATATTAAAATTCCCTAATTTGGTAAATATTTATTAAGTATAAAATTGATCTACGTTCTGCGGTGGCTTATTTACCTGCACAGATATGATTCGATCACCTTCGGCATCCTTTAGGTTACGTATAGTGTTTTGCAACTGCTCCATATAAAAAATTGTATTTGCAGAGCTAACATAAAAGCGAATTGATAAATTCATTATTTTATTACCACTTGTATCTTGTCTCATAGCCTCGGTAGAGCGAATAACAGTAACCCCTTCGATTCCACGAATAGCTTCAAAAATTCTACCATAGAGGCGTGTGGTTGGTTCTGCTTTAATAAGCAATTCCATTATATAAACACTTTTTTGCTCTGTGAGGAAATTTTTAAAATTTTCCATTAATTTTTTCATTTTATGTCCCACCAAAACCAGAAGGAGCGCTTTTTGAACGCTTGTAAGAAGGTTTTTTCATTTTTCCGCCAATATTATAAGTATTATTGCCTTTTCCAATAAGTCTTATTTTCATCTTATGATGCCTTTTTTTAACTTTCTTTTGGAATGGCTCTGTTTGTTCTTCAAGGTTTTTATTGCCCTTATAAGGGGGCATACATTTGTTATTGTGACATGCATTAGATTTACATTCATCCCCATATTCGCATTTTTCACCAGCTTTTTTGGTTCCCCCCTCGGGTCTAGGCCAATCTTCTTCATCTGTGGCTTTTATTATGATCTTATCTGCTTTTTTTTCGGCTTTTTTCATTTCTTTATTTTGCTGTCTTGTTTTTTCTTTTACATTTACTAAAGAAAGATAAAATTTATTTTTTGTTTTTCTGGCCAATGCTTTTAATGCTGCATAATGTTCAGGTCCAAATATTTTGTCCTTACCGTGTTTTGGCAATAATTGTTTTTCAAAATCTACTCCAAATATTCGCTCAAGGTCTAAATAAAATTGTTTAATAGTCAATCCTGCACGTTGAATGTTTCTATAACTTGACAAGAATAACGGACCTCTTCGCCCTAAACGACCACCTCTCGCATATGCAAGTTCCTCTTCAGAAGCGGGCTGCTCTCCAAATCCCATTTTAGCTAATAAGTCTCGATAAGCTTTTTTTGCTTTTCCTAAATAATGTACGCCACCCTTTAAACCTTTAATTGCTTTTGTTGCCTGAAATACGGATTTATAAGGAATATTAAAGCTTTCAGATGCAATCGCCAGAGCAATATCCATTGCCGCTCTTGCCATTTCTCTTCTATCGTCAGATTTGGGCGTCTCAGAGCGACCGAAGGGAAGACCAAAAAATCCAATTTTTACGCCGGCATCTTGAAAACGTTTTAATTCTTGCATAAGTGGTATAATAATTCTATTATAATAATTTCCTTGATTGGGTGTCAATTCTGCTCTAAAATCGCCATCTTTTAGCCCTTGAGCATCATTACCACCTAATGAACCAATGATTATAGTTCTTGTTGTTTTAGGGTTAATCTTTTTCAATTGTTGTGTAATTCTTGATATACTTGCGCCACTTATAGCATTGAAGTTTACTTCTGAAGCTGGGTAATTCTTCTTTGACCATGCTTTCCAATATGCTTCATGAGCTTTTGTATTGGAATCTCCTAAAATATAAACTTGAGTCCCGTCTAGTTTTACAGTTTCAAATTGTCCAGCTTCAATCTCTCCAGACTTAAATTGTTCTATTAATTCTGGATGGTTCTTCTCAAATATTTTAGAATATCTTATAACTATATTAATATATTTGGGTTTTGGTAATCCTAAATATCTTTTTACAGTATATGCAAAATCTTCATAATCACCAAGTTTTATAGCCTTATTGGCGGTTTTTCTGAATGTTTGTCCCGCAGATTTAACCCATGACGCAAATAATTTAATACTCATGGTGCAAGGATTCTCAAAAAATTCATTAACTATTCCATTAGGATCACCGCCTGGGCTTTTAGTGGGTAATCTCCCTAATCTTAAAAGTTCCCAACCCATAACTTGATATTTTCCCCATGCAGTAACATATACTGCAGATTTTGGCGCTATTTTATAAGCTCTTTCAAAATACGAAGGGTTTTTTACATGATCACTGTAGACTGGACCTTTGGCAACTAAACCGGCCTCTTGTAAGGCTTCAAAATCTTCATTAAATAATTTTGCCGCTTTTCTAAGCTTTTGTCTGTTAAAGGCCCGAGCACGACAATTACCACCAGATTCAGCCTTCACCATTCCTGCAATCCAAGCTGGATTAACATTTGATAATCTAGAAGCTTCCATAATATCTCTTAAGTCATTTGTAGAAAATGTTCTATTAGCAGCTTCATGTAAGATTCTTCCATTTATTGACATAGCGTTGTCATATGATTTAGTTTTTAAACTGGATAACTTCTTTAGGTAATCATTCCTTCTTAAAACTTTAAAAACTAAATTTTCAACAGAATAAACTCCTTTTGTGTCTAAACCAGCTTTTCTATATTTTTTTAATTTATCCATTAAATAATTGGCAAGTTTATCAGCTTGTCGATATTGTTTTTCCGCATAAAGATCATAAACATCATCAATTTGGTCCATTAAATCAGAGGCTTTTTGTTTAATCCTGTCATGATCAATTTCTCCAGAATACATAGAGGGTCTTTTAGTGAATCTATCTTTCATAATAGAATAAATACCCAATGCCTGGTGTGGTTCATTTGAGTCTTGAATATATAACTCTACTTCATAACCTTTAATATAAATTCTATGAAGTCTATTCCAATTTGCTGTTTTTTGTTTGAAATAATCTTTCATAAGAGGTAAATTGTTGGATAATTCTTCAAAATTTAAAATAATATGAACATCAATGTCTGACAAATCAGACCAATTATAACTGGCTAATGAACCAGTTAATATTACATCTTTCATTCTTATATTAGGGTCTAATTTGAGAGATTGGAAAAATTCTTTTGCTATTGCATAAAGTCTATTTGTGATATCGGGATTAAGTTTGTCTCTTTCCCATAATTGAGGGTCTAATTCTTTTTTTTGTTTTAAAGAAGATGTGTCAACAAACTCAGGATGAGCTAATTCTTCTAAATAACTTTTCCAAGCTTTTAAGTCCATTATATATTAATTAGTTAGCTTAGAAATAGAAATTTTTTTATAATAGAAATAAAATTACTTAATTTTGATGATTTACTTGCTGCGAAACTTATTTTCAACGATTTCAAACCTTTGATTGAGACCTTCAATTAATTTTGCATAATTAGAGCGTAATTGTACAACTTCATCTCGTAACTGACTATTTGAAGAAGAGACTTGATTGAGTCTTGATTGTAATTGAGTAATTTGTACTTCTAGTTCTTTGTTAGTCGCCATATGAACCTCCAATAGGTAATATTTAAATTAATAATATCATAAAAAAAGAAATAATTTAATTTTTTTTATTCAGGGTTTATTATTTTTTGTATTTCGTCACCCACCCTCCCCAACGCCTTTTCGTTCCCCGGTATATCAGATCGGGCCACTATCGGCTTTTTAGGAATTGCATCTTTAAACGCTTTGGCGGTCTTTTTAATATTTGTTTTCATTGCTTTTTCCATATACTGGGCGAATTCACCCATTTTATCAAAATTACCGAAATACCAATTAATAACTGTTTCTTCCATTTTCTTAGCGTATCTATGTTGCAGTCCGGGTTTATTGAATTTCTCTACGGTTCCCTCCCAGTCTATGCTTGCTCCAGCCAGTATTGCGGCTCTAGCATCAGGAGAACTCGTGGGACCACTGCTTTTGAACTTATTGCACAAGTCTAAAATTAGAGCCACAACCATATCGTGTTCGAGGGCGGCCTTTGAATCCTTCGGACGTGGTCTCCCGAGGGGTTTTCCAGCCCCGCCGCGCTTCTGCATAGTGTCTCCAACCTCTCTCACTACCCTTACTAAATAATCACATGTTTTTTCACCCTCTTTCGCTCCACCGCGGGGCCAATAGAAGCCATCCTTGTGGTCCTGCTCTAAGAAATCTTTCAGCATTTCAAGGCGATATTCGATACTTTCTTTAGCTATTAGTTGTAATTTGGCTTGGACCTTTTTCCAATGCCTCTTCCTCTCAGCGGGGGATTTTAGAGAGAAGATTTGGTTTGCTTGGTCTTTAAGATGATTGATCAAGATGTTGGCATTCTCAATGCAACCCTCTTGCTTAATAAGGTGGCTGATCCCACCCTCTTCATATACCTCCACCAGCGCTCCTGAGAACGTGGACTTGATGCCCTTTATAATATCTTGTTGTTTTTGTTTGTTTTTTTCAAGAAACATATGAAGCCAGAAGCTTTTCGTAACAAATTTCACGGTCTTGTTCTGCGCTGGTAGTGGGAGTTCAAGGCTTTTCTTGAATTTTTCCGATGAAAGTCCTAAATCGTCTGCTGCTTCTTTACCGCTTGGAGCCCCTTCAATCTTCTCGCTCCTTCTAACATATCGAACCCACCACGACCATCCCTTAAAGAGGCCCATCCCGGCCCACCCTAAAAGGCCAGGCAATCCGGTTGCGACCCACCCAGCGCCATGAACGAGGACAGCAGCAGGGGCACTCCACCATGGGCAACCGCCATCCTTCTTCTTACAATAGTCAACCACCTTCCAGGATCCATATTGGAGCGCAATACCTATTCCGGCACGCCCAGCCCACGCGCCGAATTTTTTTGTCAACCCGATGTCTCCTCCACCTTTTTTGCCACCTCCTCCACCTTTTTTGCCACCTCCTTCACCTTTTTTGGTGGGTGGTTTCTTGACTTTTATTTTTGCTGGGCTTACTGACGGGAGCGTTCGTACTTTTCCGGTAACAAATCCCTCCAGAAAAGCAACCACTCTGTTGCCATCTTTTATTGACTTTATGTCCAGTAAATCTTTTTTTATTTTTTGTAATTCTTCTAACTCCTGGGCATTTTGAAGCTTTAGTGCCTTGGCCTTTTTTAAGAACTCACTTTTTGTTGCGTAATATAGTTGTTTTTCTACTCTCGCTTTCTCAACCCACGTCCGACCTTTTGTATATCTATCTAGTTGCTTATTGATGACTTTTATTATATCTTCATAGTGCTTATTTCGTTTATTAATGATAATTTCAAGATGGTTAATTATTTTGTTAAATTCTGGCATAAATTGTTCGCGCCATACTTTGACGGCAATCTCATCTTTTTTAAACACCATTTGGTTACGCGGTGTCAGCTCTGCGGTGGCTTTTGGCCTAAAGGGCCACATAGTGATACGTTGTTTGGTAAGTGGGTCTATTCCTTGGGTAATATTATTTAAAAGCTTTCTTGCTTTCTCTTTGACGGACTGTAATGCTAAATGCGTCTTTCTACTAAATTCTTCCAATTGTGCGCTTGCAACTCCATATCTAGAAGCTTTATTCATTCGTTCAATATTATCCCAAATAGTGCTTACATTTTTACCAAGTCCAGCGTATCGTTTGCTTCCCTCTATTCGTGCTCCAATTCTTCTAATCAAACCCCCTTTTTTAGGCCCCCCTTCGTTTAAATAAACATTAATTTCTTCAAATATAATTTTTTCTAATAAAAGTTTATCAATTTTCATTTTTTTATCCTCTTTGGCGATTACGGCGCTTCAGGCTCTTCTTTTTCTTCTTTAGGTTTCGGCAAGTACTTAACATCTACTGACGGTTCCGTGCGTGGTGTTAGTTTACCTGTGCGTAACTGTCGGACAATGTCGGAGGCGGTTACACGGGGTTTAAGTCCCGATGGTTTAATGGGAAAACCTTCTTTTTCTAGTTTATTGAGTCTTTTAACCTTGTCTGCTGTTTCTGGTGAAAAAAATTCAACAGCTGCTTCCCATTTTCCAACTGTAACAAAAACAATGTTCAAAACAACTTCACTCATTGCATAAGTCCAAGGTCCAAGACTTCCAGTAAGCAATCTAATCGCCTGAATTACATCTAGTCCTGTAAAAGCGCCTATTGCTAAATTTTCGAACCCTCCCTCCATCATCTCTTTGCGACCAGTAGGTAAATATTGAGCTTGGCTTATTATAGGAAGAAAGTCTTTTATTGTTATTTCTATTTTCTGCTTAGTTTTATCATCTATTGCCACATCATTCCAGATTTGTGGGAGTTTCTTAAAAAAATTATTAATTTCCTTGGAATAAAAAGAAGCAGCTTTTTTAAAATCTTTAATATTTACACCGAGCCTATTACGCACATGCGTTATTTGTAAATAATTGGCTGAGAATAGTTTTATTAGTTCATTTTTCTTTTTAGAGCTGAGCCTCGGTGATTGTCGTTGTCCGCGCCCCATAATTATATTTTTGAAAGAAGGAAGAGGAGCATTATATATTCTTTCAATATCAATTGCCAAAGAAATGATTAAATCGAGATATTCCTTTAATTTCTTATTTTCTATTTGTATTTTGTTAGCAATACGAAATAATTTTGGAGGTATTATAGGCATCGAAAAAGATTGTGGAAGCATTTGGTTCATTAAAGAGTTAAATTTATTTAAGCGTAGTAAATATTTGTTGAATGCAGTAATTTCTTTTATTATCTCGTGAATTTGTAGTTCCTGGCCTTCGAAAATACTTATTATACTTCTTACTCCTTTCTTCGTCACAAGATTAGCTCCCTGACGACGGACACCAAAAGCACCAGACCCCACTATCCCCTCTAAACTAGAATACCCAGGAGGTGGATTTTCTTTTAAATATCTTTTGAACATTGTTATTGTTTTTTTTTGATGTTTGAAGTATTGTGGAGCTGCCCTTTCGGTGCGGGGTGCGAATAAGTGACCTTTTTTTAAAAAATCAACAAGCCGCCGCCCGCCATCTTGGTTAGTATCTTCTTTAAAGCGATTTTTTACATATTTTCTTGCTTTTGTAAAAGAACGCCGGGCGTTCTTTATAGGGGTACTTAATTGACCATAAAATTGTATAGCAATTTTTCTTTGTTGGTCTAATGGTAATATTTTAAACAAATCATAGGGGTTTTTGATTTTTAAAGCTACTTCTCGCGCACCTTTTTCTCCGAACTTGTCAAATAGCCAATTAACAAACTTTTGGATTTTTTCTTTGTTCCCTGCACCGGTCATCCAGGGTGGAGGCAGCTGTTCCTTCAATATATATTTGGTTTCTTTATAAATTAAGTCTTCTAATTGGGAGATGGTAATTTTCATAATTCATTTGTTTCAAACTTTAACTTTTATAATTTATTCGGGTTCAATACTAACAGGTCCAGTCGCGGCAGTCATTCCCCCACCACTTCTTGTCGAGGGGACCGGGGCCTTTGCGTGAGTCCAGCCACCCTGTTTTGCGCGAGGCTCACCACGGTCATCGTCACTCCACGCCACTTTCTCTGTTGCCCAAGACCCCAGCTCCCGCCGTAGTTGGTTATAAGCTTTTATTTGCCTTTGAGCATCGCCTGTTTTTTTGGCTTTGTAATATTTGCGAAATTCCTTTCGGATTGAGTCACTCGCGGGGAGTTGTCTTAGACCTTTCATTCCTGTGGGGAGCCCGCCTTGTTTCAGTATTTTGTTCACAAGTGCCATAAATCTTCCCCTACTAACACCGCGACCTTTTTTAAGACCCGAGCTTGCTGGCTTTTCCGACCGACCCCGAGGCGGCTTTTTCCCAAGCCCTCCAGCAGTAGGAATACCTGTACCTATGTTTCCCATTCCTCGTATCTTTGAAGGAGGTGGTGTTCTATATTCCTCACTAAGGATTTTTTTTAGCTCTTCTTTGACAATTTTTCTTAATTTAGATTCTTTAATTAGCATTTTTGTTGTCTCCCAAACATTATAACGTGACCACGCTTAAAGATTATCGGGTCATTGCTCTTCTAGACGTGATTTTGTGTCCTCTTCAAGCTCTTCTTCTTCTGTAAGTTCTTCTTCTTCTTTGAGCTTTTGATACTCTTCTAAGATGATCTCTTTTAGTTTTGACTTAGAAATTCTCATATACACACCCCTGATTCAAGTTTGCTACAATAAATAGTATATAACTCCCAATAAACATTTTTTTTAACCTTTTGGTGACTTAATTCCGTTTTATTCGTCATTTTCAATAAAATCAAATAATCTTTGTTCTAATTCTTCAATTACTTGCTCCAAACGAGGAATAAGTTCTTCGGGAATGTCTTTTCCTTCTATAACCATGGTTCTTGCAAGAATTAGAGTATCTGTGGCCTTTTTTATAGCCTCTTTTAGCTGTATTTCTTCTAAAAAAATTATATTTTCCATTTAAAACTCTTTTCTTTTTAAGTTAAGCTAATAAAATAAGCTCTAAATAAATAGCTTTGTACCTTTTTTATTGAATATTATATAATTTTTCGCCACTATTTATTTTTAGGACATGAGGTGTTACAATGACCAGTGGTGTCACCAATGATTCAAATTTATATTGTTCATTTTGCGGTAAAGGTCGTAAAGAGGTAAACAAAATAATTGCTGGTGTCGGCATGTCAAGTAATATTTGCTCTGAATGTGTAGACCTTTGTTATAAGGTATTAAAGGAAGATAGAAGTAAAGAAAAAAAAATAGCTCAAAAAACGATCGAAGAAGACTTTCTTAATCTTCCAACCCCTCACGATATAAAGCATTTATTAGATGAAATTATCATTGGCCAAGAAAAAGCAAAAAAAGTACTATCTGTATCCGTTTATAACCATTATAAACGGATTTCTAATATTTATATCAAAGGGAATCCTACAAAAATCAAAAAAAGTAATGTTCTACTTATAGGTCCAACCGGTTCTGGAAAAACCTTACTAGCTAGTACATTAGCAGAGATATTAGATGTACCATTTGTGGTGGCAGATTCTACAAGCCTAACTGAAGCTGGTTATGTCGGAGAAGATGTAGAATTAATTCTTTCCAAATTGTTAAATAATGCCGATGGGTCGATTTGGGAAGCTGAGAGGGGAATTGTTTATATTGACGAAATAGACAAAATTGCAACTAAGTTCGGCAGAATGGGAGCAACAAGAGACGTCTCGGGAGAAGGAGTACAGCAAGCACTATTAAAGATCGTTGAAGGAAGTATTGTAAATGTGCCAAAAAATAGAAATAAAGGCCATAATAGAGAAACTGTGCCAATAGATACTAAAAATATTTTATTTATTTGCGGGGGTGCATTTGTTGGGTTGGAAAAAATTATAGAAAAAAGACTTTCTAAAAAACAATCAATTGGGTTTAATTCAAAAAAAAGTAGCAAAAAAGACAAACTTGACCCTGAATTGATCATTTCAAAGGCGAATTCCACAGATTTAATGGAATTTGGATTAATTCCAGAATTAATTGGTCGCGTTCCTGTTATTTCTACACTACAAAGCTTAAATGAAGACATGCTTATAAGAATTTTAACAGAACCAAGAGACTGTCTTGTTGATCAATATAAAAAAATATTTAAGATTGACAATGTTACTTTATCAATCACAAGAAAGGCTTTGCGGGAAATAGCTAAAAAGGCAATTAAGCTAAAAAGCGGCGCTCGTGGATTAAGGGCTATTATGGAAAGCGTTTTACTAGAGGCTATGTACGACATTCCTACATATACAAATGTTATTGAAGTAATTATAGATGAAGAAGCTTTGCAAGAAGACAAACATCCAATTTATATTTATAAAAAACAAGGTAATGAAGAGTAGCTTACCTATATCCCCACTCTTCTTGTTGGTCTTTAACTAAACGTATCAACCCTGGTTGTGTAGGTTTCCAGTAGCCATGTCGCCAGGAACCCATAGTGTGTAATTGTGGGTCAAGAGGTTTTTTCCCTCTAGCCATTCTAGTAATATCGACAGGAGAAACCTTTGGGGTTGCTACTTTCCTCGGTTCAGGAGATTTTTCTGCGGTAGGGGCTTTCTTGAGTGGGGTTTTTTTATTGCCGTAGGCATCCAGCTCACTGGTGCCCGCTTTCTCGGGAGTAGTCTTAGCTTTTTTGGCTTTCTTAGGAGCTTCTTTAGTCTTTTTAGCTTTTTTGGCTTTCTTCGTTTTCTTGGAAGAGACTTTTTCGGTCTTTTTAGCTTTCTTAGGAGCTTCTTTAGTCTTTTTAGCTTTTTTGGCTTTCTTAGAGGGAGCTTTTTCGGTTTTATTCTTGGGCTCGCATTTACCATTGTTACAAGTTTCACTTTCTAAACAATGATTATCATTTCCGCAAAGCCATACACATTTGCCGTTTTTTAAAATTTGACCAGCACAACACTGTTTCTTATTTTTCTTTCTTTTCTTCTTGCATTGTTTTCTTTTAATCTTTATCTTCTTTTGTACTTTCTCTTGTGATGACTGTGTGTCGAGACCTGATCTAGGTAACGATTCTTCTTTATCAGATGGCTTTTTAAGCTGTTCCCATTGTTTTATTAGTTTTTTATGGAGGTTCGTCAAACTCTTCGCCGACTTCTTGTCTTCCATCTGCCTTATGGCGTGTTTCATTCTTCTCTGAAGTCGAATGAATAATGATTTGTCTTTTTCGCCTTTTTCGCCTTTTTTTATTAATTTTATCATCATTTTTTTCCAGAAATGAGCGCGAGCATATGGCGACAACACTAATTTCTTAAGAATATAAGCCTTCTGGTCTACTGTAGTCCTATCAGCATACAGCAACCTTATTAGTTTATCATGTGACAGCTCCTCACTTAAAATACTATTATATTCTTGTAAAATAATTTTTTCTAGTAATTTATTATTAAGTTTAATATATTTCATACAAAATTCTTTTTAATATTGACTTCCTCTATAAATAGTGTTAATATATGTAAAAGCCTGGAGGAAAATATATGCTATGTACTTATAAAATTTATTATGTTGTCATGACTAATGGGTGGGCATTAATAGCAAAAGGTTATGTATTAAGTTGTCTTGCTTAAAATAATTTTTATTTTTAGTTTTGATTTGTTTTCTTTGAGAGTTTTGCGGAAATAATCTTTACTAGCTTTTGCTTCTGGGTCAAATCGCCCTAAAATATACTTAATTGCCTTATCAGTTGAAAACTCTAGATCAAGATATAGCATAACTGAGTCATACAAGTTGTTAAATTTTCCAGTTGGCATTTGAACAACATTGTTCATAACGTAAAATGTTTTAAGGTGATTAAACTTTGGATCCTGAAACGGTTTTTTGCATTCACCATCGTCACAAATTTCACTTTCTAAACAATGATCATCGTTTCTGCAAAGCCATACACATCCAGCATGGTGTACTCGAAGACCTCGACTGCCTTTTTTAAAAATGGAGACCTGGCGGGCTGGGTCTTGACCAGGACAACAATTGTCGTGTTGGGAGGTTTTTCTTTTCTTCTTACACCGCTTCCGCATGGTTTTGATCGCCACTTGTGATGATTGTCCCTCTTGTATCTTTTTCTTCGGCTTCTTTTTCTTCGGCTTTGGCTTCGTCTTGGGTGCAAAATAATCATAAGTGTCACCTTTCTTTCCACTAGATGTGAGGCTTCTAACACCTTGTGTGGTTATTTCTCCTTTTTCGTCTTTTATCCCTAAAACAAATGGTGCCGCGCTTTCAAAGCCGCTTTTATTAATTGTGCTAATAATAGTCCCAAGCCAATCTTTTTCCTCTAAAAGTTTAAAAGTTTCTAGATCTTGATTAATCTCCGCAATGTTTGTAATTGCTTCGCGAATTTGATTAAATGCAAATTGCGTTGTCACACCCAAGCCTGTTTCACCAGTTTGCTTAATTTGGGATGCAACCCAAATTAGAGCTTGAAGTTCTTGTGGTAATATTTTTGGCTCTAATGTCGCAGCTACTTCTTCAACTACACGAGCCATGTATCGATAAGAAACTACGTTAGACATTAGTTTGGTTTTAATCGAACTCCATTCTTTTGCTGTGGAGGCTTTTCTTAACGAAGGATAAAAAGCATCAATCATCCAAGTATCAATTGTGGAGTTCCATTTATAAAAATCATTGTATATTACGTCTCCAAACTCATCTCTCTCACCAGCTAAACTAGGGGCTAGGACATTAAGAGCGAAGTTAGGTACTTTGTGTGCTTTAGTAAATCCTCTAAGTTCACCCGGTTTTTTCTTTTCAGCACCTGGAAATGTTTCAAGATATTGCTTGAGATCTTCTGGATTTTCTTGTGCATCCTGTCGCACAGCTTTGTACATATAAAGAGCTTCAGCGAGATTTAGAGCGAACTTGGCACGCGGTGAATAAGTAGCAATCAAAAGTCCCAATAATGCGCTGTCGCGGTCACTTTCGGTCTCCTTGTCAAGCAATCCACGAATATTGTGATACCAATCTCTAGCTTCTTCGTAAAGACCCTCGGTTTCTTTTATACTTTCAACTAGTTGTTTAAAATCATCTATGACACTTTTAGAAATTTTAATAACATACCCAGTTTCCTCAAATTCTTCAGCGGACATTTGACCAAGACCTTTTTCCAGGCCCCTAACAGCCCTTGGGCCATATTTTTTTAGCTCACCTTCTGGCCCGTGATATTGTCTTCTTAAAGCCATTCGTTCTGGCCCCGTTTGTGATATTTGATAAGGAGTAAGACCGAGTTCCTCATCTGTTTCCTCATCTGTTTGTTCTGCAACCATTTTATGTGTAAGTGGTTCTGCTAACTCGATCTTTTCCAAAAAGTTTGGATCAAAATATGGGATTTCACCTTCAGCATCAAGCTCATCCTTTGCTGTACGTACAACTTCAGCAATTGCATCATTAAGAGCTTTCAATTGGTCTGCATCAAGGGTAAAAGTTTTTTCGTTGCTTTGTGGCAATCTACGAGATGCTATATCAACAACATCTTCTTTCACATACTTTCGCCAATTTTCAAATAGTAGTTTCATAGTTTTAAAATCTTTCTCTTTCTTGCGCTTCTTCAGCCTCTATTTCATGTTTCTCTCTTAAGCTGCTAAGAAAAACATCTACGTCTTCTTCTCCTGGCAACTCTCCATCGTTGTTTTCAACCCAATCCTCGACAAAATTACTAATTTTACTGGCTAAAGATTCATCTGATAAGAGTCCACGTAAGGCTTCTTCTGAGCTGGGGTCGCCTAATTCCGGCGAAGATGCACCAACTTCAGAGGACAAACCTGTTTCCGTTTCTGTCAATTCTTCTCGAATTAATTGCCTTAGTCTAATTTTTGTGATTTTCATACGTTTCTCCTCAATGTAAATAGGCGTTTAAGTGTGAAATGTTAATTTATTTCATAAGATTTTGGTTTTGATATGATTCCTTTAATATCATTTTTTTCGGCGTCTTCAATATCATCTAAATCATCATCATGATGTATTTCAGACTTTAGCTTAAGTAGTGTATCGATTTTTGGCTTACCGTTCGTAAAATAAACATCTTTAATCGGTAAATTGTTTTTTTTAACAAATTCCCAAATTGGCATTTGATATTCTTCAATATACTTTTTCGGAGGCTTTCTTTTAGAATCGAAAGTGTGCCATTTTCCGTTTTCGTCTTGTATTTCTTCATGACGAGAGGTTACAATATATATATTGTATTTTTTTTCGTGATAATTCATTAGTCTATCTACCATTTCTTGGTGTGGGCCATCATATACCCAATCATCCTCTTCTTTTCCCCAATGAGATAAAGCTAAAGTATCATCAAAGTCAAAAGTAACAATTGGGGAAGTTGCTTCATGTAAGAACTTCCTCCAATTTTCAAATAATGTGGGTCTAGTATCTTCAGCAGGGGCACGTGGTGGTTGAATTAATGCGGTAGTCGCTGCACGATGTTGTCTTTTAAATTTTTCCACTTCAAAGCCAGGGTCCAATATAACAAATTGTTTTTTATCGCCCTCTCTCATAACATATCCAACATTATGTGGCCTAATATCACCAGCTGTTGGGTCTCGTCTGTCTGGCTCCCCAGATGGTAAATTAAATTTAGCCAATAAGTCTCTTATATTGGCAAACATGGAATTATTAACAAGCTTGTTAATATATTTATTTATCAACGCCTGTTTTCTAAGTTTATCCGTTTGTTCTTGGGATTGAGATTGAATATTCATGTTTATATATCTGGCAAGAGTTGCATCAACTTTTTCTGTTGCGGGGCGAGTTGGGTCGCTTATTGTCAAAGATGCCCGAGTTCCAGTAGTTGGTCTTGCACGTTCCATTTTTAAGTCAGTTAACAAATAGAAAATAGACTCAAAATCCTCTTTTGTAAAAAAACCCTCTGAAACAGCATCAAGCCAAACAGGAAAATATTCTTGCATTTCTTCCCAAGTTGTAATAACATTAACTCTTTCAGAAATAATCCAAAGATAATCTTTCGCACTAGCATAAACACGAGGCACCAAATTAGACGCAGTTTGATATGAAGCCTCAGCTTCTTTTTTATTCATTTCTTTTCTTCTTTCTTCAACCCATGCTGGTCTTGCTCTTATAGTTTTAAGAATTAAATTTGGTTTTTGTGGCACATAAAAGGCAACCCTAAAAGCGCCTGGCTTGGATACGCGGATATAACCTGCTTTTTCCATGCAGTTATAATAATCCTCCTCTGTGTCCTCAGTGTATCTGCCTATTCTTAAGTTTTTTATACACTGTAGGTCATCAGGGTCTGTGGAGAAATATTTTTTATATGTTTCTTTATCTTTGGGTTCTTTTTTGTAATCAGCTGGTTTAATAGGTTGATTTGGAGTTAAAGGCATATCAAAGGTTGTCTCAGCATGAGGGTCAACCTCATTTATATATTGTCGCCAATTTTCAAACAACAGTTTCATTAATCTTTAAGTCCGATAGATTCCCAATATCTTTCCAGCTCCCTTTCAAGATGATCATCATATAACTTGTTATATGTTTTTAAATAATGTTCTTCCTCAAGTTGGGGCCTCATTTCTTCTAAATTTCGCAGACCTTCTAGTGGGGTTAATTTACCTTTTGGGTATTCAATACAGATTAAACACATAATTAGACTCCTTATGTGACTTATGTTTTAATTAGTTTACTATAGTTAAAGCTTCGCTTAAACACCATTCTTTTTGACTAGTACGACACCATAAAACTAATGCATTAATTGGAGGGGGTTTCATTTTTGTTTCACAATATATTCTGATAACAAGTCCTAAGCAATCTTCATCCTCCAAATAAACGAGATCGCCTATGACAACCATATTTTAATTAGATTTTGTTTGACTTGGTTTGATTAAAAAAATGAACTAGAGGGGTATTTTTGTGAATAAGTTTGAAGTAATTTTTTCGCTAAAGCGTTATTTTCTTCTTCTGCTGCTTTCTTTAAAAGGTTCCAAGCTTGTTTTTTGTTTTTTCCTTCAACTTTTGGGTTAACAAGGTGTCGATATAATGTCTCAAGGTAACTTTTATTTTTTAGATCGTGACGACCTCCACGTTCTATACCCCTATCAACCCCAACACTTAATTGATGTTGTTTTTCCTTTTCCTTATTCCAAGCAGGGCTGCTTGGAGACAGACCGGGCTTGGACTTGGCTACGAGTTGTTTTTGTTTTTCTTTTTCTTTGGCTAGAGCCTGTTGGTCTTGCGTGCCCATAATATCTTTACCCGCAGCTTTAAGGTCTTTTCGTCGTTGTGTACGTTTTCGCCCCGTCTTTCTATGTGCAGGTAAATCTTTAACCGCCTTCTTTAATCGCTTTAAGGCTTTATTGTGGTTTCTACCCCATTTAAAGTCTGTACCTCTAACAATCTTTCCTCGTCGTTTATATTTAAGAATGTCCTCTAAAGCATATTCTTCAAGAGCCTCATAAAAAAGATCATATAGTTCTTTCTTGTTCATGAATTCAGGCGAAGGCACATTACTTTTTTCCCAATAATCTTTCCCCTTCCAGGTGTCGAGAGTTGAGTTGAGTAATGCTCTAGCGCGGGATGGTATACGTCTTATATGCTTTGGGGATGCCCCTGGAATATCGCTTTCTTCTTCAAGAGTTTCGGGAGAAAGTTCCTCTTCCTCTTCTGGGGTGGCTCTAATTTGTGCAATCGCTTCTACTGCAGAAATTAATTGTGCAATTGAATCTTCATCGTTTGAAGGGTCTTTCCCAAATTTAGCCACTACCTCTCCCCTATGGTCAAGCAGTTGTACTGTACCTCCCTCATATGCATATGAAGAAGATTCCGGATTATAATGTAAAGTATAATCTCCTATTTTCCACTCATTTTTTTCCTCTTGACCTTCAGGTGAAAAAACTTCTTCAGGTGTTATAATTCCTTCAGCCTCATAAAAGGTTCTTATTTCTTCTTTTATAATTTGTTTTAATTGTTTTAGTTTCATTTTTTTCAACCTCTTAGCATAATAGCTTAATTGCACTTTTAATGTGTGGTTTTAAAGTTGTAAATACATCTTTCAAAGAAAAACCGCCTTTATCTCTTAATAACTCTAATATGTATTTTATTTCCTCTCTTTTAAGAGTGGGTGCTTTTTCTATAATCTTAGATATGAGCATGTCCTCCGCAACCTGCTCAGAAATAGACTCCACAGCATCTAACATTGTAAGTATTATCTGTTGATGCTTACAAATATCTGTTTTAATTTTTTTTATTTTCCTCATTATATCGAAAAATCCCATTTCAGCATTAAAATTGTCAATTTCTTCTTTTATGATTTGCTTTAATTTTGATTTGGTTAGTTTCATATATATAAACTCCTGTAATGTAAATAGTTGGTTGTATTTGAAATTCTAAAAGTTATTAAATGATTTTTTTAGACTATTTGGTGTTTTTGCGAATAAATTTATCTTCAAACAGAGGTTGAGTCGTCTATGATAGCCAAGGACGGTTTAAAAGTGAATCTTTCCCAAATATGGGGTTGTTTTGGGGGTTAATTCATTCCCCCGAACTCCATATCTCGGCTGCTGTTTTTGAAGGCTGTGTTGGGGCGCTCATGATGGGATCATTTTCATCTTCTTTTAATTCTCTCAATGCAGCTTTGAGATGCGCGAGCGTATTTAATATTGTTGTTTTGTTGGTTTCTTCTTCTAGTGATAGATTTGCTTCATCAATAGCGGCTTGTATTGCGAGTTCTAATTTACTTCTTTCTTGCTGAAGTGCGTCGAGCGCGTCTTCCCACGGGTCATTATTGGCTTCGCGGATATTGGTTAATTCTTCTTTTATTAGTTTAATTAATTTTGATTTTGTTAGTTTCATTTATTTTCTATCTCCCTGTTTCATTAAGCATACCCTTTACTCTTCTTTGTGGACTTTATGGAAGGTGCCTTGGAAATTGTATTTAAAATATGTGCTTTCCATTTCTGCCCCGAAGTCGGCTTCCCGCGCGAAATGTCATCGGGATCGACGGCATTAAGGGCATGCGCTAGATCATCTGGTTCATAAACAACGTTGTCGCACTTTTTTGAAGGGTGGAGCCATCTTATATTTAACTTATTGGTACGGCACAACTTATAGCCCTTTTGAATTTTTAATATATCACGAGCATTCAATGGTCTTTGTAGCCATACACGTACATTGAGCAAATCTGTATAAATTTCGCCCCTTTTTTGCCAATGTTTTCTTTTCTTTATGGGATCATCATCATCGCCCTCTTTCTCTAGAAATGGAAAAATAACTTCTAACCGGCTCTTGTCAGCCTTTGATTGCTTCCAAGCCCACCGGAGGTCGCCCCCCTCTCGCTTCCAAACACTTCTCGGAGCCCAATCAACTGGATGCCCAATCTCATGAGATGCAGTTGATTGTGTTGTCTTTTCCTTTTCTGGTATGGTTATATACCGGTCACTTTCTCTATAATGGGCGAGGCTATCTGGGCTGATTTTGCCGTACCTAAATTTAATATTTAATATTCTATCTTTAATGGGTCCTAATATATTTTCTTCATAATAATCATCAGTTATTTTTTGCATCCGTTTGTCAACTACATTCATAAAGTCACTCAAAGGTAAGTCGCCCGCGCTCGTCTTCTGTAACTCACGTTGAATGGCAATTTCTTTTTTTTTAATAGAGGGAACACTTCTTCTTAAAAAACCCTGCGGTTGGGTCCAAGCACGCCGACTTTCTCCTTGCGTATATGAATTAAGCCATTTTATTCGTATTAAGTTGAATTGATCAGAAGATATTTTATTATTTTTGATATCAGCAATAATATCTTTATAGTCTTGTTCTAATTTTCTTATTATCGCCTCATTACTTCCCTCTTCATTTAAATACTGTCGCCAATTTTCCATTATGAGTTTCATTTGTAATAAATAGTTGAGTTTGTTACTAAAACACGACAAGATTATTCATCATATATAGGGATGCCATCTATTATATCATTTTGATCTTCAAAAAAGCAGTAATATTCGGTTTCAGATGTTATTGTTTGGGAAAAAGAAGGACCAGACACTATTGTGTCTCTATTATCCATATACATTTCTTGAGTATCATCTGGATCCCAATCTAGCCATTGTAGCATATTAAGAAATTTATGCCATTCTTCTTTGCCGATTATTGTTATGTTTTTATTGTTGCCAAAGCTTATAGTGTAATGTATTTGGGCTTTATTTTCTTTTGTATAGAATATTTCAATTTCACCTATTGCAACTTCAACTTTTGATGGTTTATTTTTATTTAAAATTATTTTTTTTTGAACTCTTAACTCATCTCTCACTTGCATGGCTTCCTATACAATAACTAGGTTAAGTTATAAAAGCTTACGAGAAATTTTTATATATGGCATTATCAAAAATCAAATATAACCATCTCATCTAAGCCATTTTGTCTTGGTCTCACACCAATATTCCACATATGTAGGTCATATGTTTGCCCAGTCCCATGAAGTTTCACCAACTGAAGTATACTTTTGAGAAGTTGATTATTTTCTTTCTCAGTTATCCCTTGACGAAGCAATTGATGGCTATAATTATTCTCCCATTCTTCCTTGATTGTGTTTATTAGTGTTGAAAGAGAGTCGAGGGCCTTGATCTTCCCGAAGCGCGCAGCGAGCGGTGCCCTTTTACTTAAAAATGTTAGCCTTTCTTTAAAACGTCTGAATGCTTTATCTATTTTGGAGTATGCCTCCGATTCAACACCATCCTGTGCTCTACCTGTCATTTCAAGCCATTCTGGTAGTGGGATTACTTTTGACATTTCTACATAATTCCATCCTGTTTCAGGAATTTGACCAAAATCAAATATTGCTGGTTCATTTGAGCGACCAGAGCCCGTGCTTTGACTACTTTGAAGTTTTTTGTAGTGTTCTAAATCCCTCTCAACACCCTCTACGCCAGATTTAAATAATTTTAATACATGATCATTATTTAATAAAAAAGCTGTACCATAAGCGCCTTGTCCCAACATTCGTATAATCTTATTATCTGAAAGAGGAGGAGCATCATTTATTTGTCCTCGCAATTTCCTGACGATTCGTTGGTATTCATCAGGTTTGTCGGGGCGGAAATGGACCCCCTGGGTATAGATACCAGCTGCCTCTAATTCTTTTTCATTATGTTTTTTTATCTCTTCGCTTGATTCGCTTGATTGAGTTGCGTGAGCTGGAGCTTTGCTAAATAATTTCTTTGCATCATCTAATGTATCAGCATGGCCTAAAGGATGCTTATAGTCATCATATGCCTGATATTTACCGCGACCGCGCCGACTTATTTTTCCAACCTCTCTTTTTACTAATGCTCCTTTTGGAGGAGACCAACTCCAATGCGCTTTTGCTTTTGGATACTCGTACCGCCATACATCCCATATTGACTTGTCATAGTCTTTTTGTTCTTTCCCTAAAATAACAGTACCTGGCTCTATTTGGTCAGTAGCTTCTTTTAAGTATTGTCGCCAATTTTCAAATAGCAACTTCATTAAAATAATTCCTTAACTCTTCTGGAGTTGGCACAGCACCAAAATCTCTAAAATGTTGAGTAAGCCAACCATTTAAAATTCCTGGATCTCTGGGAGGTATATCTATTAAAGAACCTCTCGCATGGTTGCACGGGTAACAAGCCCAAGCTAAATTCCATTTTTCTGTCGGTGGACCTCCTGCAGAGCGAGGAATAATATGTTCTACTCCCACAAAAGTTTGTTCGCCACACCAACAACAAACTTTTCCAATCTTCTCTCTTTTCAAAGAGCCCTTTTTATAACCAGAAGGT
>Ga0080013_1002659_pt1 | contig 20486 bp, 30 predicted proteins | sample ETNvirenome_6_85_FD_69236 | JGI IMG/M metagenome (GOLD analysis project Ga0080013, IMG submission 69236) | Marine viral communities from the Pacific Ocean - ETNP_6_85 (SPADES assembly) (version 2) | ecosystem: Environmental > Aquatic > Marine > Oceanic | place: Pacific Ocean | collected 2013-06-19 | reverse complement strand
TTTAGTTTTTTCTTTTGGTGTAAAAGGTAAAACTAAAAGTCTGTATCCAACCGGTTCTGGTAACTGGTCAGCTACATCTTTAATATTGTTTTCGTCTAATCTTATTGCGTGTGATTCTTCTTTTTTTTCTGCTTCGTATTTGTCTTGCAGACCTAATTTAATTTTTGGGACTTCCTTGTCCGATGTCGATAACGTTTCCTTCATCTTTTTGCTCCTTTGGTTCTAGCAGGTTAGAGATTTCCTGTATTATTAATTGATAAGCGTGTGCTTGTCCTAGCATATACTTATATTTCTCCATACTGTCAACCCCGCCTGTCATCATCGAGTCTCCTATTTGTTGAACAGTAGCATTAATTCTTTTTTTAAGTTTATCTATTAATATTAAATCATCCATTATAATTTAAACTCCTGTAATGTTTTTAGTTTTTCTTCTGCATTAGCTATCTTTTCAATTAACTTATCTACTTCATCAAGATGTTGTGGGTGTTCACCAATACCAACACTATGTTCTAAATATATTTTAAGAGTTGCGTCTGCTTCTGAAATTTGTGCGTTATACCTATCCTCTAATGCGTCTAGTATTACTTGTCTCATTTCTTTTTCCTTTTCTTTTTTAAAAGTTTAACTCTTGTATGCCAGCACCACTCTGTCAGTTTAATAACACCAGTTTCTACAAAAGAAACCGCATCATCAAGTTTAGCAAAACAGTTATAAATAAATCGATCTAGCACTTCCATCTTCTTCTAGCTTGTCGTAGTCTAGAATTAGGATCGCGTGCTGCTTTAGGAAATTTTTTCATTTGTCCTGCACTTCTTGCGCAGTATGATTTTCGCCTTTTAGCGGCAGCGGACCCCTTCTTGACTTTACCGGTCACAGCTGTTTTTAGTTTTGAGCCTGGGTTTTTTCTTCTGTATGCAGCTACACCAGCTCTAGTCATACCTGCACCTTTTTCCGTTGGACGGAAATTCTTTTTATTTCTTTTAGGCATATTGTCTTGTCTTCGCATTACAACATCCCCTTATAATATTTTTTTAAACTTGGATTACTAACTTGTACTCCACCTAAACTACCATCGATGTAGCTACCTCTATAATTTCTTTGTGCTTGCCCTATCATACCACCATCTTTAGCAAATGTTTTAACGTTAGTTGGTTTAGGTCCTTTGTTGCTCACTGCTCTTTTTCGTCTGACAGCACTCGCCTTTTGCGAGCTTGTCATTCGTGTGGCTTTTGCAAGTGGGACGCACTTCGGATATTTTCTTTTCGAACCTTTTGAGCGCCCGCAAGGCTGATACTTCCCATTCTTCTTCGGAGCTCCAATGTCCACCCATTTCTCGTCTAACCATTCCTTAAGTCCTTTTTTAGCCATTAGACCATTCTTGTTTTTTTACGTCTATTAGACATAACCTTACCACATCCTCTTGCAATAAAACCGCCGTTAGCTTTTTTAGTTCTACCTACTTTGCCTTTACAATATTTGGATGCCCAAATATTTGCATAGGCGCTAGGGTACACGTCAAACTTTTTTTTCGCGGCAGCTTTACCTGCAGGACATAGTTTAGCCATTACTTCTTCCTTTTTTTAACTCTTCCACCTTTTTTCATATAGCCCATTTTAGCGACTACTTGAGGTGCTTTCTTTTTTAATTTAGCAAGACCTGGTTGTTTCTTTGCATCTATTTTTTTCATTATGCTTTTTTCCTTAATTTATTTAAAGTCATAGCAAATCTAGCACGTTGTCCTAGTTTGCCTTTTTTCTTCGCAGCGGCTTTTAATTTAGAAGCTGGAATCTTTTCGCCTTTCTTTATTCCTAAAGATTTACGTAAAGCTCCCGGCTTTTTAATTGCCTTCTGTATAAACTTTTGTCTAGCCATAAACTATTTGTTTATTTTACCAGACTTTTTAGCTTTAGAACCAAATCTTCCATAAGAATCATCTCTTGAAGCTTTTAATTGCTTTTTAGTTCTTTTCTTTTTGATTCTCATAGCGATTGACTCATCTTTTCTATCTTTGTAACCCTGTTTTTTCTTTTTAACAGAACCACCTTTTTTATACATAGCACCACCCTTCATACCCATATCGTCTTTGTAGTAACCAGACATCATATCTTTTCTTGCTTGAGACATTCCGCCCATTGCTTTTTTTACTCTGCCACCAGCCTTCATTGGGTTAGTGACTTGTGTGTTGAATCGTCTATTAGGCATTATTTTTTTCCTCCATTATTCCTAAATATTTGTGTACCCTTTATTCCATAAATGCTCGCAACGACAAGGATCCACAAATTTGTAAACCAACTCGGGAGTGCCGCGAAATGTTCAAAGAACACATTCACTTTCTCCATAGCTGATGGATCGTCACTTACAACTGCCCAAGCCAGCACCGCTATCGGCGCCGACAAGATCAATAAAACCGCCTCGTCCTTCCAATCTGATTGACGGGCTTCTAAAAGTTTACCTTGGTAAGCTTCCTTACCTTCGGCCATACGAGATGCGTGCATAAGCTGTGCATCTGACATAGCTATCTTCGTCTTCTGCTTGTTAGCATAGATCTTACTACCAGCAGAGACGGCTAATTTAATTGCCGATAACCACATACTAGTACCAGGTTGCTTTTACAGGTTTTTTGTCAGGTCTCATTCTCTTTGTGCCTCTAACGTCAACCGTTTGTGATGTAAACGGGTCAGTCATTTCCACAGGAATCCCACCTTGTTGCTCACCTTTAGAGTTTGCACCAAGTTCAGGTACAACTTTTACGTTGTCTCGACCTTTATTTGTTTTTTTAACCATAGTTTTCTCCTTAATTTAATTTATACCTATTTTTTTGGAAAGTTTCTACCAAAATCGTGAATTTTACTAGCATCTGCCATCTGTTGTTTAGCTAATGACACACCTGCACGCAATCCAGCAAGGTCTGCTTCTTGTTCAAGCTTCGCTTCTTGGTTTTCTTGGTTCATCATCGCTTTCATCTTATCAAGATCTAGTCTTTCTTGACCTTCTTCCTCTTTTCTTTGGTTTTCTTGTGCTCGAAGATCAATTTCTCTACCTTTTAATCTCAATAATGGGTCTCCACCAAACTCACCCATAATTTTTTCTTCTTCTTTAGCAAAATCTTCCTGCATTTCTGCAATTAACTTCGCTTTTCTAGACTCAATTTGGTTTGTAATCTGTTGTAGACGTTGTTGTGACTGCATAACTTGTGGATTTTGCATCATACCTTGCGCCATTGCAGGATTTCCAGCACCCATCGCTTGCATTTGTTGTTGAATCATTTGTACTTCTTGTAATTCTTCAACAAATTCTAGTTGTACTTGCTCTTGTGCCATTAAACTTATGTGTTCTAAAATATTTTTTTGCAAACTTGCCATTGCTCCTGGATTATTTTGCGTTTGATTTAGTCTCATAAAGTTTAAATGCGCATCAATGTGAGCTTTGTGGTCTTGACCAGGAAAAGCTTGAAAAGGTTTTATACTCATTGCCATAATATGTTCTAATGCAGGGTCCATCGGCATTGGTTGTGCCGGTGGTGGTAGTATTGCATTTACATTTTTCACCCCTAGCGCATCATACATAGATCTATATGCTTGATATAGATTATGTATTCGAGGATTCGATTGCGCCAGTTGTAATTGACTTTGTGCAAGTGAGATTCTTTGCGTCTGTGAGAAGATGTTTGGATCTGCTACAGGTAATATATCTACTCGCTCGTCAAAATCTTGAACTTTGATTTCTCTAGATGCACCAGGTACATCGTAAGGATAAACAGGTGGTAAGTATGATTTAAATACTTCTGCTAATAATTTGAATTCTTGTTTTAATCCAACATATAATCTTTTGTGTATCGCTGACATTACACGTGAACCACGCTCAAGGAGAGCGACTGTAGTACCGACGGCCGCGGCTTGATTCATATCACCCACTTGTGAATCTGCGATGCTCGCGAATCTTTGTCCTGCTGAAACTACAACACCCATTAATTGAAGTAATGTTTGGTCTGGTCCTTTGAAAGGTAAAGTCATAAACTGATCTTTAATGTTTCCACCAGGTGCATCTACATCTCTAAACTCACCAGGTTGTAATGGTTGTGCATCATCTCTAACTCTAATACCACGAGACTTAAATCCTGCTGGTAAGTTTGCTAAAGTTCCTGCATCCAATAATTGTCTTAACGCTGCTGTTGCAGTTCTAGTTAAACCACCAATCATATGAATTAAACCAAAGCCATAAAATCCTGTGCCAGGTAAAAATTTAAATTGTACAAAGTAATTTATTTTTTTCTTTAGCGGATCGTTTTCTTTATAGTTTCTTCTAATAGATAAAACTTTATGACCTGCTTCTGATAAAGTTACAACATAAGGTAATTTAATTCCTGTTGGTTCTTCACCAGCATCTAAATCTTCATAACCTTCTAAATCTAAATTAGTATGAATTTCATAAAGTGTGTATTGATCTTCTTGACCATCTTTTTGAATTCCTTCTAGTTCTAATTTTTTATCTTGTAATTGATTTTGTGTAACAGGAGGATCACCTAATTCTATGTCTCGATAAAATCCAGCAACCTGTTGTTTTCTTAATTCGTTTTCAGAAATTTTAATTGTGTGTATGACAGCCTCTGCATCATCTAAACTGTTTGCAGAATAAGGTACAATCAAATCTTCTGCTGGTACAAATTTAGAAACCGCTCTACCTAAAAGATCGTCATAGTAAACTTTCTTAAAGGTAGATCCGGATAGAGGGAGGTAAAAAAGCATTTGGTCAAACTCTGGTTCATATTCTTTCATCTGATCCATAATTTGATAATTCATAAAATCTTTAACACGTTTTGATTGCTCTTCTTTAGCAACATTAACGTCACCCATAATTTGTGTTCTTACAGGTCCATCACTTGGTAATAATTCTTTGTAAGCTTGTGCTTGAAATTGTGTAACCGCTTCAGCAAGCACAGGATGGTTGACACCACTAGCTCCTCTGAAAGGTTCTGTTCGTCTTTCGTATTTAAAACCTAAAAGTTCTAAACCGTTTCTATATGTTTCTTCCCAATCACCACGAGATTCTTTGTACTCGTTGTATTGTTCAAATAGTTTTGATCCTAATGGATCTAAAATTTCTTCACCTAAAAATTCTGCAAGGTTATCAAAATGGTTTTCACCACCTTCCATCGATGCAACTTTTGGATCAAAAGAAACTTCTGCTCCACCTTCTTCAGTCATTTCTATTTCAACAGGTCCGCCTTTAGTTTCAACTTGTTCTACGTTTTCTTTAATCGCTTCTTGAATTTCTACTTCACCTGGAACTTCAACGGTTGTTTTTGTATTCGGTAATGGTTTGTCTATTTCGGCCATTTTGCTAGTCTATCCTCTTTTGTTAAATGTTTCAATCACTTCTTCTAGAAGTGCTGTGTTCTGTTTCTTGGGTTCTTCTATTGGCATTGGATTTGCTGCAGCCCATTCTAATATCTCTGCTTGAGTAGCAGGTGTATCATCTGGTTTTACAATTGCACCAATTATTTCGTTGTATTTTAATTCCATTATCTTTTCTCTTTGAACATCGTAGCAAGACCACCATCTCGTAATCCCCAACCAGTCATTCCTGCTTCTTTGTTAGCTTTACCAACTGCATCAGCTTGAGCTTGGGATATTCCACCCATGTGACTTCTAGAAGAATCGCCCGCACCTCCACCTCTTTGAGTAGCTGCATCACCAGCGGGCTTATTATCTTGGATTGTAGTTGTAGTTACATTATCTCCAGCATCATTATGAATATTAAAATTTTCGTTGTATGTGGGATCATTTTTAATTCTGTCTCTAATGTTATTAGCCGTTATTCTTTGATTCACCCAATCATTAAAGTCTACTTGTTTATTTATATCTTCTTGTTCTTTTTCTTTTTCCATATAGTATTTATCAAAATCTGTTAGGTCTTCAGGGTTTTTATTCTTAGCTTTTGCTGCGTGTTTTGCAACTAAATCAGCATAATTACCAAACATACTGACTTTATTATATCCATAATAATCTTGGTTTGTTAGATTACCATGCCCATGAAACGGTGTTTCTTGATTAGCTAATTGCATGTCAATGAAAGCATTGTCAGTTGCGCTTAATCTATTACCCCTAGCTTGATTTTCTGCCATGTTCATTAAAAAATTTCCACCAGGAATTGCCATACCTATTCCTGTTTTAATTAAACCACCTATTTTATTCATGTAATTTTCTTCAGGTTCTGTGCCCTGTATATAACCAGTATTGCCATAATTTGTTCTATTAGTTACAAAATCTCCTTGGTTTAAATTTGCTGTGTAAGGACTAAACACAGAAGTGGGTCTACTACCTCCACCTTCGGCACCGCTATTAATAAATGCATTAGTGTTAGGTATTCCATATGATGTTGTTACTTCTTCTTCTTCTACATCTGTAGTAGGTGTTTGGTAGTTTAAAAGAAATCTATCCATAGGCATATATTTATTGCCTGCATCATATCTTTCTTTATCGACTCCTTCGTAAAAAGCCATTACCTTCTTCCTCCTGGATGTATATCTAATCTAAATGTTCCGAGCTTCCAGTTTTCATTGCTAGTTGTATTTGCTACTTTTATAGCAATAGATCTGGCTCTTAGTCTTGTGTCTTTTTTAGTGGTACTACTATCAACACTATAATTAGTAGTAGTGCCGGAACTATTTGGATAGTTTTTAGTAACAAAACTAACTTGAGTATTACCTGTTTGTGAAATAAAATCTGGTATAAATCTGCTTATTCTCATTATAAATTCTCCATCTCCTCTAAGGTCGGGCATTCCTACACTACTTCCTGTGGTACTTTTTTTCTGAGTAATATCAAAATCACCAGATGTAATATTTCCAAGTACAGCGGTCACATTTCCCTCTCCATCAATTTGATCGGTCCCTGTTTCCTGCTCATAGTATATAGTAGTTCCGTCAGTATTTCCAGTTACATCATAAGATGAGTCTACACTTGCACTATAGTGAGTAGCGTGTGGTTTAGAAAATACAGAAGAGTCTGCCCAGGAGGCACGAGCTAATGACCCGGTGGTCCAAATAGGTCTTTTAATTGTTGAATCTAAATAGTTATAAGTCACCACTCTATCCACTACATCTGACCCGGATTGACAATAAAACCAGCTAATTTCACCAAACAAATTATTTAATCCACAATTTACTAAGTCTCTAGATGTAGTATTTATACCAGGCCCAGTATCCGTAGAATAAACATAATCTTCTACCAAACATGGTAATGATGATAATTGACCATCGTATGCAAAGAAACCATTTTCAGACATCCAGTAAGCTGTACCATCAACCTCTATACATGCATTCTTTCCTAATAACCCACAGTTAGTCCCCACTTGTTCAAATGAGAAGGTAAAGGGTTGACCTACGAACTTCATTAGAAATAAAGCAGTATCGGTCCATACATAGATTGCATCTCTACCTCTAACAGCTCCTACAATTCTAGAACCATCAGCAAGTCTTTGAGTACCTGCGGTGTTGTTTGCTCTTACAGTGTAAGCGTTTGTTCCATCAATATTTTCTTGGTCAGAGAATCTAATATACATATCATCTTGTTTAGTTGGATCTCCAATTGTTGTTTCGGTTCCAAAGAAAACTAAGTGACGATCGGGTGTAGAAACTAATACATGACGTGATGCAGTAGGTGCATTTGGCAACACAGTTGCCCTGATACTTGTTGCATTTGAAGGACCCGAATCCCATTCAAAACATTTACCATTATAAATAAGTGCAATTAATTTTGTTCCGTAGTTATCTAATATCCATAGTCCTGGGTCAATTGTAAAGTCAGCAGAAGATGCTTCGCCCCAGGCAACATAATCAGAGATATTGGTTACAGTTACTCCACCACTATGGGCTGCTTTAGTTGTACCATTAACTTCTCTAGCTCCCCCACTTAAGATATTAGTTGTCGTATCATTAGCTGTAAAACTTATATCTTCTGATCCAATTCTTATTTCTCCTGACGAAGGAAAAGCAGCTGAACTAGTTAAAGGAATGTCGGTTACAGCATCATTAATAGTAGAAGCTAGTGTTGTAGTTGCTGGTCCTAAAGCTGTACCACCCCACAATGCTGTACCAAAACCATAACCACCTAATTGTTGAGAAGGTCCTACAGTATAATAACATAATACTGAAGTACTGTTACCATCACTTGTAGTTAAAGGTGTCCCTGTTTCCTGAGTCGCCATCGTAATTTTAAATGTAGTTGTCGAAGGAATAGAAGTGACCATAAACTTCTCATCTTCAAAAGTAGCATTACTATAAGTTGATCCAGCCGGTACCCCACTAACAGAATCAAACATTACAATGTCATCTTCTGTTAAATTATGTACTCCAGTACATGTTACTGTAACACTTGTTGATGAAGAGGTACTTGAAAACTTAGCGCCTGTTAAAGTTGTTCTAATGGGGTGAATGTCATAATATGCTCCCCCAGAATAAACATATAAAATTCTATTAGTGCCTATTGCAGCGTATTTAATACCTGCGTTATTGTCCCAATGATGAAGTGCACGTCCGGCTCCCGTTAATTTATTATTACCAAGTTGCTGCCAGCCACCTATTTTTTCGGGAGTACCATACCTAAATCTTACATAATCCCCGTCAAACCATTGCCCTTCGGCTCCAGTTTCAGTGACTTGTTTGTTGAATCCGGGTAAAAATCCTAATTTTTGTAGCATAATATACCTTTATATAATAGAAATATTAAAAATACACCCTTTTTTACTTCCAGTTTATATTGATATTAAACCTAGCTTGTTGATCTGTGCAGTTAGTACTTGAATGAAGGACGGAAGGATCAAATAATAAAATACGATTTTCCACTGATTTTATAAACTTTTTACCTATGTAAGTTCCTCCATTACAAGTGTTCAAAGAAAGTATTGCTCCTTTATGGGATAAAGCTGGAGGCAAATCTCGATGTGCTTTATGTTTTATTAGCTTTTCAGTTTTAGTATAGCAATTTACTTTTACCCTTCTTAAAAACATAGTATTTAATTTGGTTAATAAAGGATCTACCTTTTTAAAAAAATCACTATTAACTACGTTCTTATCATAAAGAGTATGGGTAAAATAAAAGTCTTTATCATACTCATCTGCAACACTGTTATTAAAGTAATAAGGAAAATTTGCTGACATAAAAAGTTCTTGAATTTTTTTAAATTCATCTTTAGGGAGAAAATTATCTATTACTTGCATGTTCTTTTAGTATTTTTAAAAAGTTATCCTCTACATAATCTGCATTAAAGTTAAACGAAATAATTGTTTTTCTTTTTTTAGTTTTAGAAGGTGGGGCTCTGTGTATAAACATACTGGGAAATATAATTACATCTCCTTGCTTAACATCTATATCTAAAACTTTTAAAGATAGGGGTTCTACTATTTGAGTTTTAGGAGAATTTTTTCCAAACTCTAAATAATACACGCCTGTAAAATTATGTCCGTGAACGTGCCAGCCATGTGTATCTCCTTTATGATATTGTTGAAACCATAAATCATGTAGTTGTATCTTTGATAAACCTATTTTTTTTACTTCTTCTTTAAAATGATCTATTAAAAGAGGACCAACTAGTTTAGTCCATTCTCTTTCGTTATCTCCTCTTCTATCCCAATCTACTCTTGAAATATTATCAGTAAAATAATTATCATTTTGTTTTAAAGAATTTGATTCTTGTTTATTTATTAACTCAAGTACTTTTTTTCTTACTTTAGAATTTTCTTTAAATTTATTTTTTAATATAGGAAAATTAAATGGTATCATTTTTTAGGTCTAAACCAGTTTGGTAATCCTAAATGTGGTCGTGTGTCAAACATGTTATTTTTAGCATTCGGTGTCTTACTATTATTGTAATGTAAAAAAACTTGTACACATTCTTTACCTTTAAATTTTTCTCTCCAATGTTCTAGCTCGCAACCGCTATAGACCAGCATATCTCCTGGTTTTAAATCTACTTTGACACCTTTCATATCCTCTTTACCAGATGGTTCTAGATATATTGGCCAATCATCACCACCAAGATTCATAGTAGTTGATATCTCACAGCTAAATCTGTCTTTGTGTCTTTTAAGTTCATCACCTTTTTTATACGCTCTTGCATATGAGTATGCAGGATATAACTTAAGTCCTGTTGCTTTTTCCATTGCTGGTTGGCATTTAAGTAATAAAGTTTCCATGGCTATATCAGAGTATGCGCAATATGTATTTTCTACTTGATCTTCTTTAGTTTCATAAAAACCAAACATATTCTCATACGGTGAAATATATCTATGTTTAAGACAAGTATCGTAAACTTGTTTTTTAATTAAAAAATAATTTGCAACAAAAGCTGCTAAGTCTTTTGTTATTGCACTGCGAATAATTGTGTATTTGTTTTTTTTAAAACTCATATAAGTCTAAACCATCCTGTAGCTATTATTTTTTTATCATCACTTATTTGTCCTTTATGTGTGTGCGTCCAATCTGGTGGCCAAATTATAGTCAAACCTTTTATTGCAGGTGTGGTTATATCTTGATATTTAAAATGAGTTCCCCCATCTTTTACATTATTTAAGTAAGTCATAAAAACTAAAACTCTATTCATATTTATTTTTGCTCCTCTTTCGTAGTGCCATGTCTTAAAGCCACCTTTGCTAGGGTACCATTGAATATTAACATCTTCAACATTAAATCTTTCAAGACGATTTATTTCAGGGTATTCTTTTACATACAAATCTAAAATTTCTTGTAAATGAAATCGGTATTCAAAAACCCCTTTTTCAAAATTATTATTTCCTAAACTAAGATCCAAAGAATTTTTAATTGTTTTATCTACGCTTATGCCTCCTTGATAAAGACTGGTTCCAGGCTCGGCTCTGTACCTATTTTTATCAAAGTATTTTACTAATCCATCACAAGTTGTTTCAGGAATATACCATCCTTGTATAAAACTATTTTTTGGCAGATCGTATTTTTTATATTTATGGGTAGACTTCATTTTTGTTCCTTATAAAATTAAAATTTATTACATGTCTTTTCCAAACATCTGTGTGGTACAGAACTTTGTGTTCTATCTTACTATCAAATAATAATAATCTATTCTCTACACTATCTATAGGCACTTCTTTATTTTTAATTTTTAAAACAGTCTTTGCATTACATGTTGTTAAAAATAAAATACCTGTAGTAGAATACAAACAATTATTGTCAGTGTGGTATGGCGTCTCTATTGTATCAACGTCTCTTAAAACTAGATTTGCTCTTACCAATATAAGAGCATCAACGTCTAAACTTTCTGTTATAGGTCTTATGTGTTCATCAAACTTATCGGACAAAGGTTTATGATTACCATAATAAGAATAAGTAAAAAGACCGTTGTTCATACTCTTTTTTAAATCTACATCTATCTTAGTGTAATACCAAGGCATGTGTTCACCTTTTATATCGTACGAAAGTTTTTCGTAAAATTGATTATTTAAAAAATTATCTATAACTTTATAACTCATTAAGGTTTCCACTTACTATTAATCTATCGTTGCTTTTATTAGGTCTTACCTCATGAGGCATGTATCCAGGAAATATAATTAATTTGCCAGGATTAAATTCACAAACAATGTTTTTATTTACGTCCACTGAAGGATATCCTACATCGTAAAAACACAAAGGTGACGAGTCTTTGTTTCCTTCTATAAACCAAACAAAAGATTTACCCTTTGGATTATGTGTGTGCACACTGTGATAACTATTCTTTAAATATTTTTGAACCCAACAATGTTTTAAATCTAAATTAAATTTTTCAAATACAGCACCTAATTTATTTATAAGTAAATTGTATAGTTCTTTGTTGTTTTGATAAAAAGAGGTCAGGTTCATTTCAGGTCTTATTGTATCTTTAGTTAATTTTATTTTTTTAATTTCTTTTTTAGTTGCAGCATCAACCTCAACATACTCTTCAATAATGGTGTATATAAAAGAATGCTTACGCATTTTTTGCCATCATTTTTGGAACTGCTTGTATGTTCCAATGTATAAATCTAAAGGGGTCTTTACCATGGTCTACACTAAACTCATGTTCTAAATAGCCTGGAAATATTATTAAAGTTCCTGGTTGCACTTTAACATGTACAAGCTCACTGCCGTGACTTAGGTCCTTGGATTTTGTAAGTAACTTTGTTGCACGGGCTCCTGTTCTTGGTTCGTGAAATACTGGCATCGATGTTCTATCACTAGCTTTTAAAAAATAGAATCCAGATACATGTTGATTCCAATGTATATGTGCTGAATGATGACCACCACCTTTTTTAGCAAATTCCTGTACCCACATTTCATGAAACATAGTCTGATATTTTGACATATCAAAACCACACCAATCTAAAAAATCCCAAGACTTTTGACCTACATAGCTTCGAAGATCTAAAAAATCATTATCTAATGTAATAGGTGGTGAATGATAACTCGTACCAAAGTCACCATATTTTTTTATGTGATCTTTATTTCTTTTTTTAGCTTCTTTAATAAATTTATCAGAAGCTTTGTTTAAAGATTTAACAAACTCTGGTTTATTCTCCATCCATATAGGTGTTTTAAAAAATTCATGTCTGTCCATATTATTTAAATGGATATCCAAGGTTCCACATTACCAATGAATATCTTACTCCTTTCGTTACTGGTTTAACTCTATGCCACACAAATGAAGGAAATACAACAATAGATCCTTTAGGCAAAATTTCTTTAGATTGTTTTAAATGCACTGATTCATCTCTCATAGGTGGATCGTATTGTCTAAAATCAAATTCAAGTTCTCCACCCTCGTATTCTGATCCATCGGTAAGTTGACAAGTCATTGAAATCTTTCTTATTTTACCTTTAGTATTTCCTTTTTCGTACGGCCTATTCCAACTGTCACAATGCCAATCATAGTACTGATTAAGTTTATATTTTGTAAACTGACATTGTTCTGAAAAATCCCAGTTAAAATTCCATCCTGCATTTTTATTAGCTGTATTAATAAAAGGATGCAGCTCTTTGTATATCCAGGGATCATCTAGCCATGTTATATCAGAATTTCTTTTACGTTTTAAATCTGTAATTTCGTCTTTAGATAATTTTTTATTTTCGCTAAAAGCTCCTGTTCTTGCCATAGATTCTGATTTAGATAACCCATGTTGAATTATATGGTCGCAAAGTCTTGGAGGTATAGCTGATTTAAAAGCCCAATAATAATTTTGTAGATTCATTAGTATATTGGAATAAAACCTGAGTTTATATTCACTTCTCCATATTTATTGTACGTATGTTTAATACTCTTTTCATCAATAACATCAAAAGCTATTGTAATTCTTTTGTCCTTAAATTTTTTCTTACATACTACTTTGTGATAATTTGCTGATGGTCCTATATAAACATTACCTATTTTATTTTTTATAGTATAGTCTTTAAAAATTGTTTCAGTATTTTTAGGATCAATTGAAACGTAGCCATGAAATAAAGAATCCCCATGGTTATGCCATGTTAATAATTGATTTTCATCGTGAATATTTAACCACGATTGTAACCACAATGGTTTTTTAGTCTTAGCGTATTTTCTAATAATTTTAAAAATATCTTGAAACATCTTATAGTATTTTGCAGAGCCAACTAACAAAGATATAGAATTATATTGGTTATATAAATCCGTAGTTGCACGACAATACTCAACCCCAAACTTATGTTCAAAACGTTTTTGTGCTAAGTCTGCATATTTTTTAAAATGTGCTAGATCTTTTTTTATGTAGGGTAAGTTTACTAATATATAATTTTTTTTAGAAATATTCATATGTTATGGTTTGTATAAAGTTTAATAATTTTTTTTGATTGTTTTCTATGTGATAGAAATTATTTGCTGGAAACATTATAAACTGACCATGAGTTAAAGGTATGTCCCAACGTTTTCCTTGTCTTCTATTATCATCATAATAGATTCTAATCATTACATCTGCTGCATTAATTCCATATAAGCAAACAAAGTCAGGAGAATTTTTTAAATCATTGAGATCTGTTTCTCTTAAAGGATTACTTTTTTCATCAGGAAGATACATAGTTCCCCAAGTTTTTATATTAGCTAAAGTTAAGTCGTATTTTATACGTAAATGTTCTTTGATGTATTTATTTAATCTATCCCAAGTTTTATTAAAAGGTGCTTCTGTTTGAGTATATGTGCTTTCAAAAATAGATTTAGATAATATAAAAGGATCTATTTCATAGCCTTTCGGCATTTTGACATCACCTGAATATATTGCTTGTTCACTTAGTACTTTCTTTTGCATACCTATATATGTTTATAGGCCTTATATATTATGCGTCTTTATTTGTCAATAAATTGTAAAAGAATTGATCTAGATCAATTATGCGTCTAAATTTGTCAATACCCAGCCAGTTGTATTGTCAGCTTGATATGCAGCTTCGTCCCATTGGTATGTCCAAAAATGAGTAGCTGCTTCGTTTTGTGCTTCTTGTTCTGCTGTTAATGCAGGATGTTCATGAGGAGCTTGCCAATTCGCAGTTGCAATATTTTTTGTATGAGAAGCAAATGATTTTGGTGGCCAAAATATTTGATTTTCTGAATCCCAAGAAAAACCTATGCCTGCGTAGTTTCCACGAAAAGGTGTACCACCTAATTTATGTTCATTATTTCGTGTGTTGTATGAAGTTTGAATCCAAAGATGTTCTGGCCAACCATGAACTCTTTCTAAATAAGCTGCTCCTTTTGCTTCTGAAGCAACGTGACTATCGTTAACTGCACTGACTGATAAAACTATATTCTCTTCTGATATTTTTGCAAAGTGTGCCATAATTAATTTTGAAATTTATACCTCACTACTACTATTCCACTACCACCAGTTGCTCCTGGACCTGAAGGAAGCCCTCTGGCTCCTCCGCCACCGCCTGTGTTAGCTGTTCCAGCTGTTCCTGATGTAGGAGAATTTTGTCTATTACCGCCTCGGCCTCCTCCGCCGACACCGCCACTTCCTCCTGGATCTCCGGTTTGGTCAGAACCACCGCCACCGCCACCAGAAAAATATGATGAACAAGATGAACATTGACCATAAGTACTTGGTGCGATTGCAGTAGTTGCTCCTGCTCCTCCAGTTTTGGCAGGACTAGCTGCAGCTAATGCTCCTCCGCCACCGGCACCTGTATTAAAAGGTCCTGTTCCTCCGTTGTTACCTTGAGGTGGATCTGTTGGGGGTGTGTTACCCGAACCAGCATTATTATTTAATCTTCCTGCTCCTCCGCCTGACCCTCCAGGGCCTCCGTTAGAACCAGGACCCACAGGATCGTTACCGTCGCCGTAGTTTCCACCACCGCCACCGGTAGATGTTATTGTTTGAAAAACTGAATCTCCTCCAGGAGAACTTCTGTATGGTGTACCTGGACCACATGGTGCAGCAGTTCCGCCACCACCAACTGTAATTGGTAAAGCTCCTGTAGATACAGGTATAGCAACTGCAGGGGATGCTCCTAATGGTGAAACGGCATAACAACCAGAGGCTGTTCCAGGAGATTGTCTAAATCCGCCTGCTCCTCCGCCGCCTCCAGTTCCAGTTCCTGATCCGCCACCGCCGGCTACAACCATGTAGTCAACTGTGTCTGAACCTGAGCCTGCTCCTTTAGAGGTTACACAAAGGTTTCCATCTCCTGTAAAAACGTGAATTTTATAATCTCCAGATGTGATAGTAGCATCACCACCTGTTGCCTCAACATAGGCAGGACCTGAAACTGCATTAGATCCAAATCCTAAAACTTGATAACCAAAGCTTGCCATATTTTATTCTCCTTATGCGTCGTTAGCTGCATCAGTAGTATAAAACAGTTTTACTCCTAAAACTCTAGCTTCACCAGTAAAAGAATCACTACCGTCGGCTGCATCTCTATATAATTGTAAATAAGTTTGTTGATCATCTGCAGGTGAGCCCGCAATTGTCATTGCACTACTTTCAGCTGTTACTTGTTGATCTTCTACTGTTCCGATACCTGCATCTGTAACTTCTATTGCAGTTCCATAAGCAACGTCAATAGTATCACTGTCACCACACGCCACCCCTTGTAAACCAAATATACAGTTACCTGTATTAGTTGTACTAGGAGACCAAAAAACTTGATAAGTCACAGTTCCTAAATTCCATGATTTAGGCATTGCTATTGTAAACTGAGTGTATTGTTTTGTACTTGCGTCAAAGTCAAATACTTTTAAATCTGGTCTTGTAGCTGTTGTTTCAACTAAAGCCCCATCTGCAGGGTTAGTTGTTGGTCCATACATAGCTGCAGCTGGAACCCATATAGTTTCTTTTCCTGCAATTTTCACTGCAGCAGTTCCTGATTTAAGAACACCAGATCCTTTAGGGTTAATATTTATATCAACATTAGTTTCACCTGAAGCTGTAAATGTTGGACCATTACCAGTTGCTGCGTTAGCATACGTTAATTCGTTAACTGCTGATCCTGTTGCAGTTAATAAAAATAATTCATTTCCATTAGTATCTAAAATAGAAGTACCAATTTTAGGTGCAGTTAAAGTTTTGTTTGTTAAAGTTTGTGTTCCTGTAAGGGTTACATCACCTGAACCAAAACCCATGTCAATAATATCAGGGTTTGTACCATCGTTTGCAGAAGCAAATACAATAACAGTCGCTCCACTAGCTACTGCTACAGTATCACCTGATCCTGAAACATATTTAAATGTTACAACTTGAGAACCACTTGTAGAATTTTTTAAAAAATAAAATGTTTGAACATCAATAGGTATAGTTACATTTCTTCCAGCACTTAATGATCCTGTAAATTCAATCATTCTATGTGCAAGAGTTGCACCTGTTCCACCATCTGTTACAGATAAATCTGTATCAGCCCCATCAGTTACAGCTTGTTGTGTAAAACCACCTGAAATTTGTTCGATGATGTTTAAATTAGTATTAGTTTTTGTTCCCCATGTACCGGCGTTTTCACCAGTTGCCATTAGTTCTACACCGAGAACCGTATAAGTTGATGCCATAATTTTATACTCCTATGCTTTTTTACTTAAGCCACATCTGTATAAGATGTATTACCTGTTATGTCAATATCATTATAACTTGTATTTCCAGTAATATCAATATCAAAATAACCTAATGGTGAAACATTTCCTACTGAAGAAGTAAGTTCTAAACCTTCTAATCCTACCACATCTGCAGGTGTTATTGAGCCTACTGCAGCGGTTGCAGAAACACCTGTTAAAGGAACGCCTAATCCAATAGTAATTGATCCTACACTAGATGTAGCTCCAACACCAGTAACATCTATTAAATCTACTGCATCTATAGTTATAGAACCTACGCCAGTTGTTAGACCTAAACCTGTTACTCCTATTACATCTGCTGGTGTAATTGCTCCAACAGAAGATGTTAATACTTGTCCACTTAATCCTACGAGCATATCTGCATTTTCATTTACAGTTAAAGAACCTATAGAAGAAGTTAAAGCACTAGGTGCCGTTAATGTTCCAGTAAAATCAACTATGATAGAAATTGATCCAACAGAACCTGTTGAAACTTGTCCAGATAATCCTTGTACGTCGGCAGGGTTGAGAGTAAACATACCCCAACTATTATTACCCCAACTAACTTCACCCCAACCACCAGCACCACAATTTGTTGTTAGTTCGCTAGGTGCAGTTAATTCTATTGCAAGACCTGATTGTCCCCAGTTTTCAACACCCCATCCGTCTTGGCCCCAACCTGTATTTATTTCGTCTTGAATTGTTACACTTCCAATACTTGAAGTAGCTCCTAAACCACTTAATGTTTCTGTAATTCCTGCTCCATCCCAATCGTTTTCACCCCAACCTAATCTACCCCAACCAGAAGTAGAGGCTGCGTATGCTAAATCACCTAAAGTAGATGTTAAACCAAAACCTGTTACTGCAATAACCGGACTATAACTGTCTCCCCATGGTTCTTTTCCCCAAAGCTCTCTTCCCCATCCTTGTTCAGAACCACTTATCGGCTCTCCAACAGATGATGTTAATGATAAACCTGTTAAGGCAACTACTTCATCAGTAGCTTGGCCCCATGAACCACCGGTACCCCAGGTCTCAGCTCCCCAACCACTTGTAAATGCTTCTTTAACACCCCAAAGATTTGAACCCCAACCTAAAGCACCATAAGAATCTTCACTAATAGTATTTGCTTGTCCACCCATTCCTGAGTGATTAGTGCAATAATAGTAAAGAGTTGGTGCGCTAGCTGCTACAACAATTTGTGTATATGCTCCAGCGTTTCCAGGTGTTCCACTAGATGTTACACCAGTTGTGTATTCTGTTCCACCTGCTGCATCTGCTGCAGTTGCAAATCTTAATGGGTGTGAACTGTTAGATGAATCTGCTTGATCAAATTTATAAGTACCTGTTTCACCTAAATTTAATGTAGGTGTTAGAACACCGTCAATATAATATTTATTGCCGGAACCAGGATTGCTTACGGTTACTGTGAATGTTCGGGTTACCGACATAAGGATTTACTCCTTATGCTATTCGAACTATAGCTGTCGTTGCTGCGGCTGCTGGAAATTGAATTGTGAAAGTTCCAGAAGAAACTGTTTTGTCTCCTCCAAAAGCTACTGCACAAACTGCAGGATCACCTGTTGCAGTATCATTAAAAATTAAACAACCATTAGCTGTAAAAGAAGCTGACGTCCAAGATACATCTGCAAAATCACAAACTGCTGTTGATGAATCTAAAGCAGGTGTAACGCTTGTTAATACTTTTCCTTTTGGAGAATAAGACGAACCAGATGAATTAGTTATTTCGTTTGATGAACTATAAGCTGTAGTTGATGCACTTAAAGTTGCAGAGCTAGTATATAATGCGATGTTAAAATCATTTCCAGTAGTAGCTGTAAAATTATGAACTGCTTTTAGAATCTCAGTTTTAAAGCTGTTACAAATTGCTGATGTTATTGCCATAATAATTTTCTCCTCATTTACGGAGACGGTGAGTTAACTTTTATTCTAACTGTTCCGTCAGTATAATCGTCTCGTCTTCGTCTTCCCAGTTGCATTCCTGCAAACTGTTGTATAGCATTTTTATACTTTTGTTCGTACAATGTCAACATATCCATTGGACCTTTTAAGAATCCAAAAGCCTCCACCAGGCAGGCATATAATAGCCCTTGTGGGAAGTAAGTACTTAGATAAGTGTTATTATTATAACCCGTACCAGATCCCAAACCATTCGGAAATTTGTTATAATAAACCCTAAATCTATAGTTAGCATCAGGAGTTGGAACAAAATACATACCTCCAGATGAAGTATCTGTCGTATTGTCAGCACCGCCAAACATAGCATAATATTTAGGAAATCCTGTAACTGAATTAGTGGTATCAGTGGGAGCTTGTATTGTTCCAGAAGGACCATATTTTCTATCTACAAATTCTGATAAATAAGTTTGGTCTTTTTTCTCTAACCAAGTTCCATTACCTTCTGTATTCGCTGTTGAATTAAATATCTCAATACCTCTTACAAAAAGACATCCCGCTGGTGCATTAAGAGTATTATCATTTGCAGCTAATGTACCTTCTTGAACAAATCTTTCAGAGTCCATTGGAAGCTCTTGATAAATTCTCATCTCAGCAGCCATTATAAAACCGTCTACAATAGTGGTTGTAAAAACATCGGAGCTAACTTCAGCGTAATCTCTTATCGCTGTAGTTAATGTACTGTAATCATATTTTTTAACACCTGACATTATAAACTCTCTATATTAAGGGGACTAATAACACAATTAAATCCTCCTCCTGTTGCAGTGCCTGTTGCAGCACTTGGTAATGTTAATGTAAAACTATTATAGTCTGTTACCGTTGTGTTAGCATCGTTAACATAACTTGTTCCTACTAAAGACGCAACTTTAAATGACCCATAGACCGTGGCTCCGGAATCATGAGAACCGGCAGTTGTAGATGGTGGTGTATATCCTCTATAAATAGAAGATGTTCCTCGAGTACATCCAGTTAAATTATTAGATGATCTTCCAGTATATTCTATTACTTCGTTTTGATATGTTCCAACTTTTAAAGGGTCACTTGTATCTGATGAAGTTAAAAGTTTTTTAATCATAATAAATCCAGAAGTTGGAAAATTAGATCCATCAGCTAATGTTATTGTAGTAGCGCTATCTGTAATATTGCCATTTAAAGTTGTTTGTAATTGAAATTCATCAACTGTTACTCCACCAACAGCTTCCTTAACTGCAGTAAATCTTAAAACATCATTTACCTGTAATGATCCTTCAGGAAATGAAATCGTTAAAGTTGTGTTAGATGCAGTTGTAAAAGGATTGAAAGGTAAAAAGTCCTGTGTTCCAAATTCTGTTCTAGCTGGTCTTGCTCTTTGTAAAGCTTGTGGATCAGCACTTGTAGGTTTTGGTTCTAGTTGTGGAGATTTAGGTTCATATTCAGAACGATGGACCCATGCACCA
>Ga0080013_1002658_pt1 | contig 20492 bp, 13 predicted proteins | sample ETNvirenome_6_85_FD_69236 | JGI IMG/M metagenome (GOLD analysis project Ga0080013, IMG submission 69236) | Marine viral communities from the Pacific Ocean - ETNP_6_85 (SPADES assembly) (version 2) | ecosystem: Environmental > Aquatic > Marine > Oceanic | place: Pacific Ocean | collected 2013-06-19 | reverse complement strand
GACACTTGTATGATTTCGAACATTTTGGATTGACCTTTCTGTGGCAAGCTTTGCCTCGGCTGACCTTTCCTTGACCATTTTATTTGTTAGCTTTTTAAATGATGCCATGGAAGCTCGTAATTTTTGCATAGCTATTAGTTGCTTTTTATGCTCTCTGGTAAATCGTTGTTGGTTGTCCATCTCAATATTGTGTGCCTCTATCCTTTTGCGTTCGGCTCTCTCTTGACGTTCAATTGCTTTTCGATGCTCCTCTTCTATTCTTTTTCTTCTTTTTTCGGCTTTCTTTCTTGCGCTAGAACCGCCGATCAAACCTCCAATCCAGCCGCCAATAGCAGAACCAGCCATCGTACCGATAGGACCTAAGAGAGATCCAATAGCTCCACCAATTCCACCACCGATCAAACCGCCGATATCTTCGCCGCCGATGTCTTCACCTTGGGCCACCTTCATTACCATCGGAATTGCTGATAGGGCAAGGCCTGCCACGCCGCCGCCACGCATTTTCATACCACGCATTTGTCTTGCGCCGGTATAGCCTTGCTGACGGGCCATGAAGTCTGATCTTCGGCCGTATTGCCCATATGCTCTTCGCCCAGCTTGCATACGGGTCATGCCTTGATTGCGAGCTGTCCTATAATCTACCCTAGCTGATCCTGAGCCGTATCGATACGAGGCACCGGTGTTTGTTGCGTTCATTCCGCTGGGCATCATGCCCATACCCATCATTGCCATCGACGCCGGATCCATACCCCCTCCGCCTGCGGGCATGCCCCCTGGTCTCATGCCTGGGGCCATCATACCGGGCAGATTAGCCCCTCTCATTCCCATGGGCACAGCTCGAGTAAAAAGAGTAGAAAACAATCCAGCTACACCTCGAACTACTGCTGCTCCGAGCATGGGATTGAACATCATAATAAAAGCAGCTGTCGGTATGGGATTCTCCATTAAAGATTCACCCACAGCCTTGAAAAAGCCCATTGCCATTGTTCCAGCTGCAGCAATAAACTTTTTAAGGCCGTCTTTCTGCCACCATTTCTGAAGGTCGTCCCACTTCTTCATGAAGTAGCCTTTAATGCCTCCTGTGCCATCCTCGCCCTCCCACATTCTAGTAAAAACTTTTTTCCAGACTGAGGCAAACTTTCCGCCAGTTTCACCCGAGAGCATTTCCAGGGTCGGGACAACCATCTCTGAAACGCCATATTTCATCGCTATCCCGCCCTGTTTCATGGCTGCCTTGAATTCTTTAGGATTGAGAATCATCTCTCCGATCATAGTGAAAGTTTGAACCCACATTTTTACCATCTGTGCAAGTCCCTGGCCAACGATTCTAAGGGCAGCTTTTATGAACGACTTAATGTGCTTTATAAACTCTCCGCCTTTACCCGTTCCAAAATGCTTATCAAAAGCTTTTTTTAGATTGTCAAAGAATGTATTGAAGTCCTGTGTCTTGAAAAGCATTTTAAAGATCGGGCCAAGTTCTTTTCTGAAGCGTGCAAATTTCCTAGGGTGTAAAATCTCTGATAGAGCTTCAAGCATTCCTTTCATGCCTGGAAATGTCTCAACGAAAATTCTTCCAACTTCTCTACCAGCAAGCTTCATCTGCAACAAGCCGTGATGAATATTTCTTAGTGTCTTTCTAAAAGGCCCAGACATTACAACGCCGCGATCAAATCCTTGCATGAAAGCATCAAAGAATCCTGTAACTTTTGGCCCTAGCTCTTCGACTAGTCTTCTTATTCCCTTTGAGAGCTCTTTGAGAACTTTCTTCTGGGACAGCCCTTCCTTTGTTGCCTCTTTGGTTCTTTTAGCTAACTCTTTGTAAGATATCCCCCGATTTTTAGCAGAAAATGCAGCATCTAAGTCCTTTCCTTTCATCTCAGTTAGCTGCGATAAGTACATTCTTTGCTGATAGTTGAACTTGCTTAGATCGTTGCCAGATGCATGAAACGCCTTTCTAATCATATCGATCTTTTCAGCAGGGTTTTGAGCAGCCATTAGTTTAGCAGCATCAATATTCATTCCAAAGCCTTGCTGCATTTCTGATGCTGCTTTTGCTGTATCAGAAAATCCTGCAAACTTTGACATGACGCCTGCCATGTTTTTGATCTCTAGACCTAGTTTTCTAGCGTATACAACGATAGGAGCAAACGCTTCAGGTCCAAGATGACCAAAGTTTTCAACATCTACTGTCAGCTCTGACATACCTTTGGCGATATCTTTGACTCCTAGGCCGAATTCTTTAGCTGTTTGAACAGATATCTTGCTAAATTTGGTCATGTATTTTTCAACATCTTTGCCCATTACTTTAGCATGATGCATCATATCGCCCATGGTTTCTGCTGAGATACCTAATCCTTTTTGAAAAACCAAAAGCTTGTCTGCACTGTCTTCAAACACTTTCGCTAATAAAGAAAAGTGATCACCGGTTGCCTGGGCTAACTCAGTCACATATTTTAGAGCAGCTGCAAATCCTCCTGTGCCATACCCAAAAACCTTGGTCAAACGAAGACCTGTCTTGGCAAGGTTTCCTCCGTCTTTTTTGAGAGCACCAAAGCTCTTAATGACAGACTTACCTGGTCCAGAAGCTAGCGTCCCGAAAGTTTGTTTGACGTCTTCGTAGGCTTGCCTTAGCTCTCGGCCGCCGCCTCCTTCTTGAGCCATCGAAACCAGCTTTTCAAAAATCTTAAGTGGAAAAGTAATAATTGCCATTGCTAGCTTACCAATACCACCTATTACGCTAGTTATTCCTTTAAAGAACGAAGTAAATATTTTTCCAGCACCCGATAGAATGCTGGTAAAGAGTTTTAGTGGATTAAGAATAGACTTGAGTGTACTGCCTAGTTTTCCAAGAATAGACTTACCCGATTTTTGAGCTGCATTTAATTTATTTTGCTGCTCTAGAGTGTTGCTTAGCTGGTCAGCGTAGCTAGACATGCTAGCAGTTAAAGACTCATTTCGACTAGCTAGACTAGAGCTCTCATTGTTTGCCCTTTGCATAGTGCTAAGCATTTGAGATGCCACATTTGATTGCGCGCCCATCTGAGAAGATGACTGCTTCATAATGCCAGCTCTTTCTCTAAGCGCAGCGTTTATTGCATTCTGTAGCTCTAGCTGTTTCGATAAATCGGCCATGTACGTAAATATCTAGAAGCGAAACTTACGTGAAACGTCTTAGCTTGGCTGGAGGATTAGATCTGTGCCTGCCCATGAGTGTTCTTGTTCCCTGGTCGTTGGTGTGTGCTGCACGATTTTGGCCTTTGGAACCATTCATCTCTTTTTGCATTCTTTCTAAAAACCATGTTCTTTGCCATATAGGTAAATTCATGGCTTCGTTGTAAGTAAATCCCATGTAGTACATAAGATTGAATGCAGCTTCTAAAAAATATTCTTTATGCTCAGGAGTCAGGCCAAAAAAAGTTAGCGCCAATTGGCATATCGACCTCCGATGTTTCGTAACAATGTGGGCAGTCATACCAGCCTTTCATTTCAATTCCAGGCTCATTGTCGTCCATGTAGGTTCTTAGCTTTCGGCTGTCAAGAGCAGGCATATTTTTGATAAACTGTGCAATCTTATTTTTATCTGATACGCCTTCAATTTGAACTATGCAGTGTGTAAGTCGACTTGTGACAACGTTTTCTAAGTCTCCGCCAATCTTTTTCTTTTTTCTTCTTTCAGCCTCAATGGACATGTTTCTTTCATCATGCCCTGTGAGAAATCTAAATACTACTTTCTTTTTTGAGACAGGCAGCGTAAACTCAAAAGCATTTTCGCCCTCTTGAACAGGGGAAATCTCTAATCTCTTGATTGGAAGTTCTCCTAAATTAAACGAATGCTCGCCTTTTTCTCCGCACTCTGGGCAGTCCAACTCAACTTTGTAGTCTGCTCCGTATCCCGTGATTCGAATTGCTGTCATAAGAGCATTTCTATCTCCAGAAATAAGATTGTTGACATTGATCTTCTTGTCTACGATACATGACTTCAAGAGCTCAGAAATGACTGTGCCCTTCTTGATGTATGCCCTAGATGTCAAAATATCTTCTTCTCTAGCAGTCATTGCTTTAATTTCAACTGTCTCTCTATTGTGAGAAGCACTATCGGATGGATAGATCTTTCCTTGAGAAGGAAGCGGAACTGATTCAACAGCAATTTCCATGGAAAAATCATCTTTCATGACGTTGCTTGTCTCGAAACCTTTCATCTCAGCATCTTGTGCTGTAAACACCTGGTTGCCATCTCTACTTTCGCTCATTTTATCTCCTGATTATTTTGGGCGCTATGATCTTCTACAAAAATAATTTATAAATTGCATCATTTGTAAATTTAAAAAAAAAGATGCTCGTTGTAAAACGAGCATCTTTGCATAAGCTAACTTTTTGCGGTAAACAATTAAATGAAAATATTCTTGCTAAACAAGCATCTAAGTACAGCTGCCTAACAAGAATATTTTGCGTAAAATGTTTTTAGTACTGAAGTACGCAGTTATCGAAGCGGATTGTGAGCGAAATTTCACTCGGATCACTTGCACCGTAGTCCAATGATCCAAAATCTGCTGCTGTCAAAAAGCATCCCTTCATGTCCCACAACTCGACGACTGTTCCGATAGGATCAAGCATCTTGAGCTGTATATCACGCTTATAGAAATCAGCGTACCCAGCGCGACCCGACACAGACTCAAAGTGTGTACGAATCCATTCCATAACCTGCTGCGCACCAGACGGCGCGATAGGATCATGTAGGGTAACAGACAATGTCTCGAAAGATGATTTTCCGGCTATATAGCGTTTATGGTTGATGTACGGAATTTCCATCTCCTCGATCGAAATATTTGGTCTTGCTGCCGTTTTGACAATAAATGCATCAATTCCCTCCATAGCAAGAACCCACCTAAATTGGCGTTTGGGCTCAAACTTATTGGGTAGCATATCGGTTACTGAAAGTGTCTCTGCCATTGTTTACTCCTAAATCTGCATATAAGTATGCAATTCTCTTGTTTCCTTTAGATGTTATTGCTAACTACGAAGTCAAGCGAAACAAATTCCACTGAGCGTGTAGGTTGCAAGAAGATTCTTCCTCTTATTGTATTATTTTCGATGTCTGCCTGCGTAGTCGTAGAGGTGTCGATTTGTACCTTAAATCTATCTAAACCACCTTGCGATTGTACAGATGCTAAAATTGGAAGAACTCGCGCGTTGAAGGCAGCAATCGTTGATGCCTGGTTGGGCTCAAACAAGAACGTTCGAGCAACATTTCTGACCCTTCTTCTAATGTCGATCAGAAGCCTTCTAACATTAACTCTATCCAAAGAACTTTGAGCAGCAAGCAATGTTTTCTGTCCAAAGATGGTAACACCACCGGTGACTGTCACATCGCCGATGATAGGGTTAATGTCTGCTGTGTAAAGCTCGTCTCTGTTTGTCTGTCCAAGATCGACACCAGGATAAATTGCAGATGCCAAAGCACCTCTTGTAAATCCTGCCGGAGCGAACCAGGGATGAGCAATGCTATCATTCAAAGCCATAGCTCCTAAAACCATTGCAGAAGGAGCAACTTTTACATTTGTTCTTGTCGCCGGATCTGTAATGACCACATCCGGGAAGTAAGCAGCTGCAAAAGATGAATCCAGACCGCGACCTGTGAATCTTCCGATTGTATTGGTAACGTTTGGAACTTGCAACGAGCTAGTAATAAATTCATTTATTTCATCTTTTTCTTCAATGTCCATGACGTAAAGAGCATCAAATCTTCTCTCTGTGGACTCAAGAGCATAGTCTGTAATCGAAGGATGTCTTATACCTGGAATAGCTAGTAGCTGAATGTCTACATCCTGCTTCGCTTCCATAATGTCGACTGCCTTTCTAAATCCTGCCACAGTAGAGTCATTTTTGCCTTGCTGGTTCGAATCAGTCATTTCTCTTCGAGCAGATGTATCAGACATTTTAGCTGATTCCTTATCGAAGATGTTGAGACCATCCCAACCACCAATCATCGGCAATGTAAATTTGAAGTACTTTTTAGATGGAGTGTGTGTAAAGTCTTTAGCTGGGTCTAGGAATCGAACGTTGGTTGCTGAATTTCCGTCTCTGTCATTTAGACTTGCAGCTGCAGCACCTGTTCTTTTGTAAGCAGCAGCTGACCACTGGACCGGATCTGGTCTGTCATTGGATCCTGTGATAACCTGTACCCTCTCAAGAGAGAAGAAGTTATTGTTGAATCTATCAGAGTCCAGCACGGACCCACCAACATCGGCTGTTCCTGCATTGTCTCCGACCCAAACATTCTGATTTGAAGTTTGAAAATTTGGAAACATCTTTGCAAAAGATAGCAATGAATTGTCCAAGTTTTCGTTCTTGTTAGGCTCAGTTGGGCTGGTCTTGTTTTCAAACTGCACACCCCACGTTAGTTGAGCTTTCACACTTTGTTTGGGCGAAGTGCCTATGGCAAGTGATTCTCTCAATGGAATTGGAAGCTGAATAGTTCCTGCAAGCTCTGCTACAGTAATTTCCGCAGTGTTAGCTGCTGTATTATTAGAAAACGATCCCGACAAGATTGACCCGCCCGCACCGGACGTCAAAGAGCCTGATGTGCATTTGGTAACCAAGTGATGAACCCCTCGGAATCCCATGGGAAGAGCTTTAGCATCGATGCTGCCGTTCTTGAGATCATCTGAGAGCTCTACTCTTACGAAATTAGAGACATTAGGATAATCGCCTGTAACAGCAACTTTTTGACTGCCTAATGCTGAGTCGAAATCGAAAAACGTGTTTTGATCTCCAATTCTCTTTCCGATGTAGTTATCAGATGTAAGATCAAGTGTAAGACCTCTAAATGACTCTACAACTTCCGGATTTGTATCATTGTCTCCAAATCGCCTCACCAGAATATCAAATGTTCCGTATTTGTTGCCTGCCTTAGATGAAGCAAAGACATTTTCAACCGTAATCTTAAACTCACCGCTACCAATGGCTCCATCAGTAAGTGTGTGAAATTTGAACAAGTTTCGATTAGTTGAACCAAACTTCTGTGAGCAGATCCACGGCGAAAATGCGGCACTAAATCTATCTTCAAAGTTTTCAAAGTTCGGTATGCCGATTGTATCAGCCGAGATGCTTGTTGCATTTCCCGTATTCCTCCCTAAAGAAGACGACAAGAGGAACGCAACAGGTTCATCTGTGAGTGCACCTGGCCCTGTAACGACTGGTACTACGCCAGATCCCGTCACCGAAGCTAGCTTAGGAGCAACGTCCCAGTGAGCGTAAAGATAGTGACCTGCTTTTTCTAACTTTGTAGGATCTGTATTCAAGACATTTACAAAGTAAGAAGGGGACTCTGGATCAAATGAAGCTGTGAGTGTATTTTTATATTGCTTTGAGTTCAAAAGACCGTTGACGAGAAGAACAAACTTTTCTTGATCATTCGCAAGCTCTACAGTTCCAAAAGAAGCACCTGCGTCGGCGCCATCACTAAAGTAACCAGCTGCTGCCTTCTCACTAACAGAGTTGTTTCTCTCCAAGCTGCAGCTTAGCCCAAGATTAACACCTGAGGGTGCCATAAGAACACCTCGGATGATGGGTATGGCAGTTGCTGGTGCATCAGCATGCCCTGCGTCTGTAAAGATTGTTGATCCGGCTGAAGCTGACATGAACGCGCCCAAGAAGAACGTTCTTCCAAGTACACCATCGCCGTCATCAGCACCGCCGGCTAGAGGTGTATTGATTGTTGCACCGGCGATGTCGACATCTGCCAGAGTTACGCTGTTTCCGAGGACGCCTCCAATGGACGCTGTAATCGTTAACCTAGCTGCTGTTGTGCCGTCTGTTGCTGTGAGGCCAGCAATTCCGTTTGTCGCGCCGTCGTCGATATTTGCTCCGTATCTTACACGGTCTGTGTTGGATTGCCCGTTGATAGCTGCCTTGAGATCATCGATGGCCTGAGCAGTTCCTGTGCCTCGAATAACGTTGATTCCGCTCGCCGCTACGGCGACTTTAGGATCGGTCAAGAACTTGATAGTAATAGTTTGACCACCGTCGACTCCAAAACCAGTAGGCAATGTTATTGTCATTGTCTCGGTATCACCCGGGTCGCCTGTAAATATTATTGCGTCTTCAAGAGAAGCCCCAGTATGAGCTGACGTGGCACCTGCAAACTGATTGTTCCCAAGAAGACCATTTTCCTGCGGAAGTCTGTCTCCTACAACGAAACCTGCATTAACAACTCTACCCAGATTGTCTCCGGAAGTTGCTCTTGCCAATCCGTTTCCTGCGCCAAGAACACGAACAAAAGTTCCTGATCCTGCGTTTCTCAGCCATTCTCTCATGGCTATCGGACCGAATTTTTCTCCGTCACTGTTACCGAAAACGGAAATAAAATCCTGGAAAGTAGCAACAGTCACAGGAACGAAAGCAGGCCCTCGAACCGCTGTGCCCACAACTCCTGCTGGTATACCTGTCGGTGATACTTGGGAAGGTGCTGAAAGATCGATCTCTCTGGTAACTACCCCGGGGCTAACTGGAAATGTTAACTCTGCCATTTTTTCTCCTGCTCCATATATCTATTTATCATTTACTCAAAGCTCACGCCGCTGTTTGTTATAATAAAGTCAACAGCAATGAACTCTACAGCTCGCGTAGGCACGACTTGAATCTGTCCTACCATTCTGTTCTGATCAACTTCAGCTGCTGTATTATTTGATCCGTTACAGACGACTTTGAAGTTCTCAATACCCTGACCGGCCTGGACCAAAACTAACTGCTGTGAAGCTCTTGATGTGAAGAGAGCTCTTGTAGCAGCATTGTTCTGCTCGAATAGCAGACCTTTTGCTACAGCAACAACTCTTCGCTTGACGTCTAGCATCATCCTTCTAACATTGATTCTATCTAGCGCGGTTTGTGCAACTTGTAGCGTCTTTTGTCCGAATATAACATAGCCTGATCTTGGGAATGTTGCGATCGGATTGATTCGTGCATCATAGAGTGAGTCTCTATCATTAGAAGATAGACGATTCTCTACATTAGTCACAAAATCTAGCGCTCCTCTGCTGAATCCAGCTGGTGCGAACCACACGTTGTTAGTACTGTCATTGAATCCAAGCGCACCCATTGCAGCAACTGAAGAAGGTACTTCGACGACACGATTGTTTTTGTTATCGTTCATGCTTACATCGGGGAAGTAAGTGGCAACATAATTGTTATCCAAACCTCTCCCTTCAAAGGCATCGATTGTCTCTGTAACATCTGTTCTATTGGAAGAATCCTTGTATAGACGAGTTCCGTCTTTGTCATAGCCCGGAATATCCATTACGTACATCGCCAAGCTGTAATCTCGAGCAGCATCTGATGCGTAGTCAGTGACATAAGCATCTCTTATGCCTGGTACTGCCAAAAGATTTATCCGAGACGAAACAGGATTTGAAATAATATCGATTCCTCGCTTTAGAGAAGATACGTTGTTATTTCTTCTTCCAGTTCCTGCGACATTGTTTGTCAATCCGATATCTGGTGTTGTATCATTGATGTTTAATCCGCCGGTGTCTCCCGAGATAGACCGATCAGTAAAGTAGAACTGGTCTTCATTTAGAATGTTGACGCCGTCATACCCGCCATAAAAGATGTTGGTAAACTTTGCAAAGGGCGTAAACCTGTTGAACAGAGCTGATGATGTTGCAACCAAAGTTGCAAGCGTAACTCTATTTGAGCCTGCCGATGTGTGATCTGTGACTGTGTACGTAGTAGTATCAGGAGTACCGTTTCTAACATAAGCAGCTTCAAGCATATGCTCATTAGCTGATCCTGTTATCGCGGTGACTGCAGCTGCCAGTGTAGTAGCTGTGTTTCCTAAGGCTACACGTGCTAAGGAGAACTTATTGTTATTGAATACATCTAGCGCTGATCCCGTCACAAGCATATCAAGCTTTTCAATTCCTTGAAACTTTGTGTATGCCTCAACAAGCGGATTAACACCAGCTCCAATATTTGAGTTTAGAACAGCATTTGTGATTCCTAGCACCGAGTCTGAGGTTGCATCGACTGATAGTGGCGTTGTTTTTACACCCCAGTAGAATCTTCCATCAACGCGTTCATTAGTGCCAGGTAGTCCTAAAATCCATGGACTAGAATTTACTGCACCTCGCGTGACCTTAAATCTGTAAGGCAGTGGAGGAATAATCGATCCTGTCAAGGAGAGGCCAATCTGTCCGGCGCCTATCGATCCCGGTTGTAAGGGTGCTAAACGTCGAGATGCTGTGTCACCAAGAGTTTCATCACCATCTTGAAGCGCATCGGCGCCACCGGTGGTGAGAGCGTCTGATGTTTTCAAAACTGGCGGTCCCTGGAAACCAAAAGGAAGCGCATCCTTTGGCACATCTCCATTTGACACGCCATCAGCCATTACGATTCTAACTCTTTGCGAGACGTTAGGATATTTTCCAGTAACAACCAAGCGCCGTTCGTCTGGATCCTCCTGATCAAAATCGAATCTAACTTTCTTGTCGCCGATAAGCCTGGCAATATATCTGTCAGATTTAGGATCTAAAGAACAGTTAGGATATCTTTCAAGAATCGCCGATGATGTATCAGAATCACTAAAAACTCTTACTTGAACTTCGAAAGTTCCGTAGGGAACCTTCTTGTTGACGCTAGCCTTGAGGCCAGCGATTGAAATTTTGTATTTTTGATTTGCATAAGCACCGTCATCCCGAGTCTCAAAGTGAAACAGAGGATACTCAGCTTTACCAAAAGGTTGAGAGATAAATTCTGACGTTCTTGGTGTTGTGTATCTCGTATCAAAACGTCCAAAGAGACCTAAGAAAGAATTTGATGACTTAGGAGCTCTTAGCGCAGACCCGGACAGCAGAGCCACTGTGTAACCATTATTACCAATATTAGCAGCTGGAGTAACAACCGGTGCCAAATCATTCTCAATAGCAAAGTCAGTATACAACAAGTGTTGTTCACTTCCAAAAAGCTTCGGGTCTGTATTCAAAACCTTAGAGATGTATGCTCCATCTGCAGGATCGAGAGAAGCTGTAAGAACCTTGATACCCGGAGTTCCATCATCATTTGACCAACTTTTTCCTGCTGTTGAACTTAGAATAAGCTTGAAATATTTGCTATCAGACAGAGCTGATCCTGCAATCGGACCTGGATAAGCTAAAAATCCATTCGTACCTGATAATAGGCCTATTCGCCAATTGCTGCTTCCAATTGCCATTCGAGTACCTGAGGCGAGAAAAACAATGCCTCTTACAAGGTTCATTGAATTCGCAGTACCGACGCTGGTATTATCTGTAAAGATAGGAAATCCAGAGGCTTCGTTGGCTGCCGCATTGTGGTGGGCTGTAATGAACTGAACGCTTCCGTTATGTGATCGTACACTACCAAATCCCGTAGAGACAAACGCTTGAGACCCCGTAATGGCAAATCCTGCATTTTTTACCGTGCCTACATTTCTGGTATTATCAATGTCCGCGGAGGTTTCATTAGCTCCGGCGCCTAAAACTCTAACATATGTACAGGCTGTTCTGTTGTCAAGCCATTTTTGTACAGCATAGGGACCGAAGCTCTTAGGATCAAGAGATCCGAACTTTGTTTCAAAATCAGCAAATGACCCTACGGTCACTGGGACGAATGCGGGTCCTCTTTCTGCCGTGCCAACCACTCCTGCTGGAATTCCCGTAGATGCAACCACTTGACCGGAAAGGTCTATCTCTTGATCAAAGAATCCGGGTGATCTGAATGTTTGCTCTGCCATGTCTTCTCCTGTTCGTTAGCTAACGACTCGTTATCTGTAAGTATTGAGAAAAAATCAAAATGTCCTCAAATTTCACCACTAAAAATCTCTACGCAATTTTTTTATTTATCATCTTGCATTAGAACATCGTATAAATATCGTCTGGCGGGTGAATTGATTGATTTGCTACAAAATTTCTCTATAGACAGTTTCGCCATTTCGGCTAGTTCTTGTCTTTATGTAAGATTTTTTATCTTGTTCTTTGCCTGTGAATGGATCTTTCTCTGTTGTAATAACCGGTATTCTTTGCGGGGTACCGGAACCGCCGTATTCCAATGTGCCTGAAATTACAGCATTTGCAAGAATATCGTTTGCTGTTCCGCCTATCAGCGCTGTATCATCCTGGCCCATATTTTTTACTCCCGGCTGCCTTGGGTCTGTTCTAGAGAAAGAACTTGCCCCACCGATGGATTGACCTGGAAGAGCTGCATTTATTGATCGATCGTCTAAAATATAGTCTTCAGGATCGCCACTCGGAATGTTTGCATTCTTAATCGGGATCTGTACTTCACCATCCAAAAAGTCCATCGCAAACGTAAGTTGGGGCGACGACATTGTCGATCTAATTCTGTTTGGTGCGCCTGTATACGTCTCTCCCAAAAGATAACCCGGAACTTTTAAAGTAAAGCTTGTTCGAATAATTCTTTCGTCTGCTGTGTAGTCATCAAAATTATTTCCTGGGTCAAAGTTAGAATCTAAATAAGCCACAAAAGAATAGCCCTTTCTTGTTTCAAGCTTAAAAGATCTTCCGGAATAACTTTGCATATTTGTCATTATTGCCATAACAATATCGTTCATTTGCTGTACATATTGAGCCCACAGTGTAACTTCGTATGTAGCTGTGATAAACTGAACAGGTGGTATCTCTATCACCTCAAAAATATTGTTATTGAGATCAGGGGAAAGCAAGTCTCCTCTTCTAACCCCTAGGGGTGTCTGTGATGATGCTCTTCTAGATGCAAATCGTCCTGGCTTTGCTCCTTCGAAGACAATAGAGCCTGTACTAAGAAAGGCGTCAGTCGCCGGCATATCATCAGCATTTTTAAGCGCAAGTTTATTGATAATTCGCTGGTAGCGTGGATCTTTTCGAGACAAGCTTTTCTTGATGATGTGAGGAGCATTCTGATTAGAGGAAAGTCCCATCTCATTTTCTGACGTCATTGACGATCTCATCAAAGATAAGACTGGCAATATCAAAGCATTATTTTTATCCCTAAGCGGCTTTTTTCTTGCAATAAGAGCAAAGCGTTCTCCCGATGCAAAAACAACAGGCACGCGGTGGGTTTTTTTCTTGTAAGTAAAGCGAATCGGTAGCTGCTTATCAAACAGTTCAAAAACTGCCCTATCTATGTCTTCAATCGTACAGCTGGGAAGCTCTGTAATAACGTCTGATGTATTTTCCCCAGAAACAGGTATATTACCAGGACGTTCAGCTTCTAATGTCTCTCTCGTACTCATAGACTAACTCTCGTCATAAAAAGAAGAATCGATTATTCCAATCTCATCTTTACTTCCATTGCCGCCCTTTTCTGATACTTCAGCAGGTCCGGTAATAGGCGGTGTCAAAACACCCTTGGCTTGTAATGATCTTACATCTCCAGTTTCGCCTAATTGATTTTCGGAAAAACCTCTTTGTTGAGCAAACGTTTCTTGAACAGCGCCCTTGTCTGTGAATATTTCATCTGTTGGACCATTAGGTGTTTTTGAAATTTGTCCTTCTCTGGCTTGTTTTCCAACTATTTTTATTCCCATAGAGTGCTCAATCTGGCCGTATATAGTTGTGTCATACGTCATCTGAACTATTTCAAAAAACGTTGTACCATAGGAAAAATAGTCTCCTTGCTGCACAGTTATGTTTTTATCTAAAAGGTCTCGGTAATGCAAGTAAACATCTATTGTGTAGAAGTCTTCTACACCAAACATATTAGCTCTGTTTTCTTCTGGTTGATAATCAACCCGGGCATCAATTTCAATTGGCTGCTCAAAAACTTTGTTCATGGCTTCTTCATAGACATCATGAACTTTGGTTGCTTTTACTTGAACAGCGTAATAAAATATTTTTTGCCCAACAACGTCTTTAATGACTTCTTTACTAATGTCATTTATAAAGTCTATTTCTCTAGGTGTTAGGAAAAGTCTAGACATCGATCATCATCCGATAAAAATGGCTCGGCCATTAGGTGTAGGGATTTTCTTAAGAATGTCAGTCAAGCTTTGGGCTGCCTGTGCTTCATCTTCTAGCATCTTGCTGTATGTTAATTCTTCAAGCATTTCGCCCAGTTTAGTCTTGAGCTTTTCTTTTTCTTCTCTTCCCTGGCTCACCAGATCACTTCCGTTCATGTTTAGATCTCCGCCAGGTATCGGAACGGAAGAAAACTTTGAACGAACTAACCCTAAAAGCTCTGTAGCCAAAGCCAATGTATACTGTCGTACCCATTGTCGACCAATAGAATTTACCTTAGAATAAGTCAAGTTTCCAAAAGGAATGTTGCTCATATTTGAAACGCCATAAATTCCGGGATCAGAAATGTTTGGATTCATGGGATCAGGAGCAAACTGAACTCTTATCCATAGATCTTTTGGATCTTCTTGCGTCGGTTCCGGATAAATTCTTATATTTTGACCTACAATTTTATAAGAATAGTTGGACCTGCGAACTCTATTCGACAAATCTAGCTGGCCGCCTCGCAGGACATCTTCGAAGACAGGTAATACATAAAATATTGTCTCCGGAGTAAATGACTCAAACGAAAACTCATTATTAAGATAATTTATAGCTGATGTTGAATCAAAAAATCTGTAAGCTGCTTTCGAACTGTAATGAAAAACTTCCATGATTTTCATTTTACCGCTCTGTGAGTTTAAGCTGCTGCTAAATACTAGCGCGCCAGTATCGTCTTTAAGATTATCATAAATGTTATAGTCCTGCTGCCCCTTCGTCAAAGATATTGAACCAGAAACAGAATTATAAGATCCTCCGAGCCCTGCATCGGATGCATAGGGTTCGGCTCTTCTAAGCATAAACTCCAAGTTTTCTCTGGGAAACTTTTGTTCTTGTCCCTCTAATGATCCCGTAGCGTAACCTAAAAGGTTTGCTAGCTGTGACTTAGCTTGATACTGATTTATTATCGAACCATATTCACAAAAAGATTCTTCAAAGCATGCCCATATTTGTTTTTTAGTTAGCTCTACGCTGAGTATATCATCACCTAGCTTTCGCTTGACAAATGTAACCATCGCATCAGCTTCTGTCTGGTATGCACTGTCGGCATCAAAGAAACCAAAAGGGGTTGGGGTCAGGGTATTAAGAAAGCTAGTCATTTAGGTGCCTCTTGAATAAATATCGCACCAATTGATTTTTGATCAAACGAACTTTTCTATAAAAATTGCAGTGGCCATTAGAAACTGAATTACAGCGAAAACTGTAATTGCCTTAGTCTTAAAATGTTCGTGCTGCTGTACTTGACCTTGCAGGTCTTTCATCTGGGAAGGTGAAAAAACTTCATCAACCCTGTCTTTCCATACTCGAAGTTCGTCTACCTTGTCTTCTCTTACTTGCATTTTAGCAATTTCTTGTTTGACATTCTGTAGTTCACTTTTAAGACCATCGATACCGTCGGACAGTGTTTCTAACTCTTTTAGAACAAGACGTGAATATTCATTCCAACCATTTTGCTGATCGACTGACATTATTATTCCTTCTTATCGGATAAAAGCTGTCTTAGGCGGCTTGCATCTAGAGCTTTCTCTGACTTATTAAAAATATTTTTATAGTCGCCTCTTCGATTTCTAGATAGCTCTGAGACATCTTCTAGGCAAGATATCATTACTGCATTAGATGTAATATCCCAAGAGACACCTGTTACTCCACATATCTTCCCTTCATCATCATGTCGAGGTAAAAGCTTGACATAAAAAACACACTCTCCAGACATAGCAAAATAGTCTAGTTGTTCACCACGGAGAGCTGCTTCATGCTTTTTAATTGATGTATGTGCAATATCTGGACACGGAAAAAGCTCATCTAAGTTCTTGGCTTCATGTGCGATAAACCCATTACCTCTCTTTGATAGTATCACTCCATCAGAAGAAATTGACCACATAGTCACGGGAATAGGAAAAGTTTCAAAAAACTTCTGAAACAGGCGCATGTCCTTTTTGAGCTGATCGTCTCTATCAGACAGCTCATTTACTAGATCATGCAGCCTAGAAAGACTGCTTGACTTTGCGGTCTTTCTAGGCATTAGAGCAGCTTAGAAGCTGGTTTGGCAAGATGGCCATATCCTAACTCAACAAGAGCTTTTGCGCCTCCTCGTCTAGCTACTCCAACAAGCATAATTCTGTCTTTTTTTGTAAGAGTTCCGTCCAGCTTCTTAAAAAGTCTCATTAAATCATCTGTATTGTCAGACTTTGCTTTTTTTGATTCAGAAACTTTTGTTTCTGGCGCTTTGGGTTTTGCATTAGATGCTACTCTTTTTGGCTTTGCAACTTTTGAAGTTCTACTTCTAGGCTTGGGATTCTCTGTAGTGTCCATTTCTTTCTCCTTGCAAAATGCATGTATCAATAACTATCTTGCACATGTGAAACACTATTTCTCATGTCAGACTTTAAAAAAAAAGGGCGCCCCCGAAGGGGCGCCCAGTAGAACAGCGTTCTAAGATAAACTTAGATTACGTTCATATCGAGGCACGTAACTGTACCGTAGAAGTCGGAACGAACCATCTTCTTACCGTAGCGAGTCATGACACCCTTTCTCGGGGTGAAGTCCTCAGGAGCGAAGATTGTAGGCGTAACGATCAGCGGTACGTACGGAGCGTAAACATATCCTGTCTCCAGGTAGCTTCCGCCCTTGTATCCAACAAGAACCTTGTTGCGTGGGAAGTACGGATCTTTGTAGACCGTGAAACGGTTTGACAGAGTACCGATTTTGTCGGCTCCGATAACCATTCCGCCCACCTGGCCGTCTCCATCGATGGAGTACGAAGGCTTGTAGAATACAGAAGACTCAATGATAGTTGCCACGTCAGGACCAACAACAACAAAGTTGGCGGATCCACGAAGCGTCTTACGATGAATCTCGTTAGCGATATCAATGATGGTCTCCATCAGTGTTTCATACCACTCACGAACTGTACCGGTAAAGTTAGGACCTGGCGCATTAGAACCAGACCGAAGAACCTCACCGCCCGTCTCTTTGTTGACAAACTTACCGGGCGAACGCGACCAGTAGTAGTTAGCAGCACCAGCCTGGGTAAGAAGATCGTTGAGGATCTCACGATCAAGCTCAAGAGCGATCTGCTCAGACAGGATCTGAGTAAGCTCTACCTCAGCGTCGAGGCTGTGGTAAGCGTTCAAGTCCTGAGCCAGTTCTGGTGACCATCGAGCGCGCAACTTACGAGTCTCAGCAACAACAGCAACACTCTCAACCTTGATGTCGATCTCGGGGATCTCAGGTGAAGGAGTTGTTCCGAAGTTAGATTCGAAAGCCGGGATGACAAGTGTCTCACCACCTGACGCACTAAGCTGTGCAGAAATTGGGAACGTGACGTTCATTGTTCCTGCAGCAGCGTTAAGGCTACCATTTGCTCCGGAGCAAACCATCAGAAGGGCTGCGCCCGAAGTCTGCGTTGTCACAAGAGGATTTGGCGTGAAGACATTAGCTGCGAACGTACCAATCTGGTTGAGTCGTCTAATGTTTGCCGTGTTACCGCCCTGCATCTTCTTACCGCTGGTGTCATTGGTAACAAGAGCATAAGGACCGGTCGCAGGAATTGCGAACTCCTTGGCAAGTGAAAGATCAGCGTTGTCAAAGTCAGTTCCGTTCGTGAGATCGACGATCACAGTTGTGAAAACAGCATCACCAGAACCACCACCAGCAAGTGTAGCCCCACCTGTCGCTGTATTGTTGTCAATCGACTTAGCTACCTGAGGATCGAACTGCATGTTCTTTCCGTCAGTACCAGTTGCAACCATGTTCTTCGTGGCATCAATTGCATTACCACCAGCGTTACCGACAGCACCTGACGCCAGAAGCGTACAGTCAACGTTGTCGTAAACTCTAGAAACACCTGAGCCCGCCAGATTGTACTGGCCGCCTACTGCAAGAGAGCCGGATCGAACACCCTTACCAGCAGGATCATTATAGATAGATGATCCTGAAGAGTAAGGCTCAGCCACTGCATCACCAGCAAGCTTGCCAGCAAATGTGTAGTCGAGGTAAAAGAGCAGTCCGGAAGGAAGGCTCATAGGTTGAATCGATACAAGATCATTAGCGATCAAGCCGCCAAAGACTCTACGTACGATTGGGAATGCAATGTTTGTGAAACCTTGCAAGTCGCCGGAAGTTGTCAGTGCGCCAGCACCTGTAGAAACGCTAGACGCCTCTTTCAGGATCTGGCCGGCCTGGCTCTCCAGCATACGGGCCATGTTCTCCCGCTTGACGCCATCAAGACCTCGAAGCAAACCTGTTCGGTTCCACTTCTCGATCAGCTGCCTGTTTTGTGAACCCACGTGGCGTGCGCGAATTCCTTCAGTCAGCGTTTCTAAATCAAAGCTAGACATTTAAATTCTCCTTTTAAGTCTAAACAAATATTGGATCAGTTCTTGCTGATACCAGCTAGGACTGCCCATCTATCCGTCTCAACACCACTTTTGGCCGGCTGCGCCGACCGGGTTGATCTGGAGGACGATCCGAGAGTCCTTCTAACCGACTCGCTAAGATTTTTACCACCTTGGCCTCTCCGCGCGAGCGAACCGGAGAGTGACTTGTAAAGCAGTTTTGCTTCTCTGAGCGTCTTGGCATTATCTAAGGCCTCAACAATTGCTCTCTGCTGCTTAACAGTCAAATTTTTGTTTTGCAGAAGCTTATTAGCATACAAAAGCTTTGCATTGAATAAATTCATTTCGACAAGCTGCTTCTTTAGATGTGTTGCAGCTTTCTTGTATTCTGCGGCTTCACGAATAGCCTTCTGAGCAGCTCTGTTTGCGGACCGACGCTGTGGGCGCCGTCTCGTCTCAACAGTTACCTCAGAATCAGAAACTGTTCCGAGCTCATCTGCGAGGGCATTCAAAAGATCGTCTTCGTCGAGCTCAAGAACATCACCGAGTGATTCTGCTGGAGCAGGATCGGTGTATACTTCAAGAGTTGCTTCCTCTTGCTCACGAAGGCGTCTAGCCCGTCGCATCTTAGAAAGCTCTCTTCGAAGAACAGACTCATCGATCTCGTAAACTTCCTCGAGCTCAAGACCTTCCTCTTCAACTTCTTCGTCTTCGACTTCGACTTCTTCGTCGACTTCAGACTCAACTGAGACTTCCAAACCTAAGGCAGCACCAAGATCCTCGAGAGCAGCTTCAGCATCAGCGACTGGAATCACATCTTCGATGGGACTCTCTTCAACCTCTAATTCTTCATCAACCTCAACAGTCTCTTCGGCCTCAACCTCGTCCTGTTCGTACATACCTTCTTTCTTCATCTCAGCATCCTCCGCCTCGAAGAGAAAGTCGAAAATGTTTTTCTTATATTTACTTGACATTTCTCTCATCTCCTTAATGGTAGAATTCAGCCTTTCTTTGAGGCGCTGAGAACCTCGTCCACCCTGGTCTATGACTGCGCTCAATTCGACCGCCTCCTTGATACACGCCATAAAACTAAGTTCCATTCTGTGCCGCTGTTCCTGTGACAGCTTATTTTCTTGCACAATATTCAATACGCTTGAGAGCTTTTCTACTCTTTTACAAAGCTCATCAACTCTTTTTTGATTCTTCTTATCAACAACAAAATCGTTCTTGACAAGTTTAGCAAATGCTTCGGTAACTGCTTGATCTAATACTAAATCTTCTTCAGCTTCCTCTTCACTGGAAACGTCGACATTAACAACATCCCCAGTTGCATAAACTGCAACAGCAGGAGCCGGATTTTCTGCAGCTGCCTCGAGTGCAGCATTTTCATCAGCTAAATCTACTGCTGGTAAAGCATCGATTAGTGAATCCAAGTCCACATCGCCGTCGATCGCTTCCACATCTTCTTCGTAAGCTATATCTTGCTCAAATAAAATTCGCTGATTAATCATTTCTCTGATTTGAGGAGTAATTGTCTCCATAATCTTTTCACGAGCTGCTAGCTCGGCTGATTCACGAATTTTTTTGGCATCAAGCAATGCTTCATCATAGACTGTTGACATTTAATTTCCTCTGCACGTAAATATCCATTAAAAAGAAAAGTTTTCCTCTATTGACATCTTTTTTGCCATATCTTTCAGCGAATAAGTATCCTCTTCTTTTGAAAACTCATCTTCTTCTTCACTAGTAGGAAAATCTATAGGCGGCGGTGTTGAGGCCCAGCCCTGAAAAGTCCCTGTTTTTTTAGCTGACGTTCCGCCCCCACCAGGATAAGAAAAAGCTGGGCCATATCCTGTCTTAGATGGTCCTTTGCCCTTGTAAGCTTGTGGAATGGGTGACATTGAATCACCAAATGCTGCTATTTCGCTTAGAACAAAATTAGGTCGATAAAAGCAGTCTGATAATTTTGTGTTTCCCGCAGCAAAATAGAATGGATCTGTGCCTCCGGCGGCGTAGGAATCGGTAGGCAAATAGTCGATGCTTTTTTTACGAACTGAAGCTTGTGTCTCTTCATTATCGTCTTCTAAGCCTTCATACGGATCCGGATCAGTGTAGGGGTATGTTTCATTAGCTGATCTTGGATCTTGAA
>Ga0080013_1002657_pt1 | contig 20500 bp, 25 predicted proteins | sample ETNvirenome_6_85_FD_69236 | JGI IMG/M metagenome (GOLD analysis project Ga0080013, IMG submission 69236) | Marine viral communities from the Pacific Ocean - ETNP_6_85 (SPADES assembly) (version 2) | ecosystem: Environmental > Aquatic > Marine > Oceanic | place: Pacific Ocean | collected 2013-06-19 | reverse complement strand
ATGCTTCTTGTTGTTTTCGTTCTTCCCAATAAAGAGTCATTCCTTGTGAAATGTTCTTTTTGTGTGTCCTACTCTTTGGTTGCTTCATTTTTTCAATAGTATCCATAGTAAGTTTTCTATCTATCTGAGCACAAGATTTACATACAGCATTGTTTCCTACTGCACGGTCAAAGGTGTCTTTTCTTGTGTAATATATTATACGGGCACAATCAGGACACTTTCGATTTTTTCTATTTTTCCAATGACGTTTTCTCATACTAATAAATATTAAATAGTTAAAATAGTAAAAGAAAAGTGGAAAATTAAATTAATTCTTCAATCATTTCCTCAATTTTTTTATTGAGAATTTTGATTTCTTTTAATCCTTTTTTAATTAAGGTAGGTTTACCTCTGTTGATTCCCGAAAAGACTTTTCCGAGATTGACTTTCCAACTATCACCGTAAATTCGTAACATTAAAAAGGCCCTTTTCTCATCACTCATTTTTTCATCAATAGAAGTCTTACCATTTTTTAATTCTGTAAATTCAGATTTAAAAGGTGGTCTGTCTTTTGCAGTATAAACTTTACCTAACTCTACATTATCTTTACCACCCAATCTCTCAAATTCTGTTAAACCATCGTGTTCAGTTCTCATAACAGGCTTAGACCACCTTTTTGGTAAATCTCTGAATGAAGTATCATTCCATTCTTTTAATAATTCTTTTAGTTTAATCATTCTCAATAGTCTCCTTAACCCAATCATTTATTGGACTTGGTAAATCACCTACATCAAAGTATCCCCAATCTGTATGTTCGTGGTTTATTCTTGGAATAAATTTTGTTGTTCCCTTTAATACATATAAATAAAACTCTCCACCTTTATCTTTCTTATGAATACTATCTAATTCTGGAATACCATTTAATACTATTTGTGTTTCTTCTGTAAATTCTCTAACCGAACCATCTAATGGATCCTCTCCAATTTGTATATGACCTTTAGGAACATTCCATTTACCAGATTTCTCTCCTAAACACAATAATACTTTATCGTTCCAATAATATAAAACTCCACCAGTATCATCAGAATCGTTATCGTGTCCTTCAAATAATAAATCTTTAAGTTTAATCATTATGTTCTCCAAGTAGCCCCATCAATTGTACCGTGATTTCCCTCACCACTATAATCATAAGCAATAGTGCCGTGGTTTTCGGTCATCTTCCAATAGGCTTGTAAATCATCTTCATTAGTTACATCATAGGGTGTTCCATTATTGTAATAAATAGAAACATTACCTGTTTTATCTCCTGAGAATATTGAAAGCTCCATTAGAGAGCCTGTAAAATGACGATCTGCATGGGTAGAATTATTATTTTGATAAGAACCAATAGTTAATGGTTGAAGATAGTTAAGTAAATTAGCTACCGTTCCAGTATCTTTGTATAAATCTACTGTTATTAGTGTACCATCACAATATAATTTTGAACCCGTTATTGCCATTACATCATTATATAACATCCAATGATGCCATTCACCATCCCAATATAATGCGTCATTAGCTGTCCAATGTACATACCAATAAGCTCCATTCCATATTAAAGGTCTACCATCAGAAAAATTTGGAGTGAAAGCCCCCATTCGATTGGTGCCATGCCCAAATACGGAATGATTCCTAGCAGTTTCAGTTGATTTCATCCACCACGAAAAAGTTTTATTTAACGGTGTAGCACTACTACCTGAAAAATTAGTTGTAACTTCATCATTTTCTCCATCAAAATCAAGATATCCTGAGGCTTCAAATCTTCCCCATGCTTTTATTTCATCATCATTTTCTAAGCCATATCCTATACTATTTGGATCTATTTTTAATAAAAAATTACTACCACTTTGTTCTATAGTTAATGCATCGTGTTCCATAATCTGTCCGTTATTAAAAAACAAAAAATCAGTTTCATTTGTTGCTGTTATACCATCTGGTGCTGATGCTGAAAATGCAGTAAAACTGGCTGTATTATTAGAAATAGTTGATGCATTTTTATTAAAATTTTTCCGTAAATATGGTTCAACAATAGTAGTTCCAACATTTGTATCCGCATATGTTTTAACTGCCCCTTCTGTTACAATTGCAGTCGGACTATTATCTCCTAAAAGAACATCATTAGATATTTCATTACTACTATATCCATTTAATATAAAAGAACCAGAAGAATATAAACTACCAGTTATATAATGAGTATCATCTATTGTATCACCAAACCGAGTAGAACCCGATTTAAATATAGTATTAGAAGAAGTTAATTCTGTCGTAATTCGTTCAGCAGTAATCTTACCACCTATGGTTGCGTTGCCAGAGATAGTCAATGTGGATGAAATACTAGCATTTCCTGTATGTGTTACACTACCTAAAATACTACCACCATCATAAATAGACATACCATCACTAACTTTGTAAGAACTCGCAGTTACTGAATTAAACTGAACACTCCCTGTCGTACCAATATCATTTCCAACTGAAATTTGTTGATTAATAGCAGGAAATGATCCATCAAAACCAACACCACTATTTGAAGCTGTTACTCCTGTTCCACCTATTATCGTTAATGAATTTTTTAGTGTTGTTGGCATATTCTAATCCTACGAATTAAACTTACCCCAAGCAAGTATCTCATCATCACCTTCTAAATCATATCCTATACCATCTGTGTCTACTTTAAGATATAAAGTAGAAGCTACTTGTTGTATTTCAAGTGCATCGTGTTCCATATATTGACCATTAATAAAGAATAGAAAATCGTGTTCGGTTGTTGATGTCATACCTGTTGGTGCGGATGCTGTAACGGCAGAAAAACTTGCTGTACTACTCCCAACTAATGCTGACGATATTTTAACATATTGTTTTCTTAAATATGCTTGTTCTCCCGAAGAACCTAAACCACTAATATATTGTCTTGCTGCATATTCTGTAACTAATGCTGTAGAACTATTATCTGTTAATGAAGTATCATTTGATATTTCATTTACACTATGTCCACCTAATACATAAGACCCACTTAAATACATACTACCAGTAAAATAATGAGTATCATCCAAAGTATCTCCAAATCTTGTAGAACCACTTATACTCAACATTGATGCAGATACATATTCAGTATGAAATTCTTGTGCAGTTAAAGTTCCACTAATAGAAGCATTGCCCGTAACTGATAAATTAGAAGTTGTAGTGAGAGAACCAGTAATAACTATATTTCCAGTAATACCATTATCATCAAGAGTAAGTGGATTAGAACTACCAACTAAGAGTGAAGAAGTTACCGAATTAAACTGAACATTTGCTGTAGTATTAACTACTTGTGGAATAGAAATTTCATGTGTTACTGCTTCTGAACCATCAAACGATGTTCCAGAATTAGTAAGTGTAATGCCCAATCCTGAAGATAATGTGAACGAGTTTGATAGAGTAATATCTGGTGAAGTAGCACGACCTATCGATGCTGCTGCATCTGGAAATGCTTCTCCCCCCTCTAACTGTTCCATTAAAGGTGCAATAGGAACATCGGTTTCTGTCCCTATAAGAACAGACTTTGGAGTAAGATGTTGTTGCACGGTATGTGGACCTGCAAGTTCATTAAACGCCTCTGGAATCAAATATCCTCGTAATGTAACACTAAATTCAGTTTTTACAATTCTTTCCCTATCTGTAACTTCTGTACTATCAGTAAAACTATCTATATTAGTTCTAAATCTCATTTTATTCGGTTCACCCCAATATGAACCTGCAGACCAATTAATTCGTTCTACCAATTTATTCATTTGTTCTATATATGGTGTCCAAACAACAAAATCATAACTTAACACCATATAATCTGGTACGGCTACATTATAATATTCTTTTTGGGGAAATAAACCTTGTTGAATTGTAAAATTATCATATCTGTTAGCATTTGTATATTTTCTTTCAAATTGCCAATGAAGTTTAGGTTCTTCTGGATCTAACTTATCTACTGGTAAGGTGGAATCTTTTTCCATCCCTGTTCGTCTGAATGCAATAGCAGGTATTATAACTTGTCTTTTTGCATCTCTCATAAAACCACTGTTTTGTATCGCGTACCATCTTTCTGGAGATGAATACATAACAGGAACTTTAATAGTTTCACCATTCTCAACAACCGTAGGTTTAATAACTTCTGTGAAATAGTACATTATTGCACTATCCATATCCATCAGACTTACTGATATATCTTTAATAGTATCAGTTCGTTTATGTTGTAATGCCCTATTTACAATTGTTCGTTGGGATCGTGGTACTGGTTTAGTTCTACCAGTTGTTGATTCATGAGCCATTAAATACCTCCAGAATTATTAGCAATAGCCTCCGTTACGGTATCAATATTACCAACTGTTTCAGTTGTGCTTGTCAATTTTTTTGAAGTTAAATACTTTTTAGTAGTAATCATACTATTAAATTCTTCTGGTAATAAATAACCATTTAATGATATACTAAATTCACTCTTAACGGTTCTTTCTCTATCAGATACCTCTGTCGTATCAGTCCAACTATCTATATTAGCTCTAAATCTCATTCTGTTTGGTTCTCCCCAATATGCACCTGCTGACCAATTAATCCTTTCAACTATTTTGTTCATTTGTTCAATGTAATGTGTCCAAATAATAAAATCGTAATTCAGTATCATATAATCTGGCATTGCAACATTATAGTATTCTTTTTGTGGTGTAAATCCAGTTTGAACTGAAAAATTATCATACCTATTTTTATCATTCCACTTTCTTTCAAATGTATAATGGAGTTTTGGATCTTCTGGATCTATCTTATCAACTGGCATAGTTTCATCTTTTCCAAGTGAAGTCCTTCTAAATGCTATAACAGGTAATATAATTTGTCGTTTAGCATCCCTCATAAAACCACTTTTTTGTACTGCAAACCACCGTTCTGGTGATGCATACATAACTGGAACTTTTACGGTTTCACCGTTGTCCACTACGGCTGGTTTTATAACTTCTGTAAAATAATACATAATTACAGAATCCATATCCATCAAACTTACTGATACATCTTTTACATCATCATTATCACGCCTTAATTGTTCTCCTCTGTTCATATTCCTTCTATTACTTCGTGGTAATGGTTTTTTTCTAGCCATTAGATACTCCGTATTCTTTCAATATTAAGATTAGAAAATCTAACTCTGAATGTATTACAACTTACAGTCCAATTATTATCTTGTAATCCACCAACGAGTTGATTTTCATTAATACCATTTATTTCAAAATATGCCCAATTCCATTCAATAACATCACCGAGTTCTGGAACTAACGATAAATCTTCTAAAGTTTGTCTTAAAATATGAAAATCTGCAGTTTGTTGTGAGTCTGGTCCAAATTCATCACTATTCCAATCAAAATCTGCTGCATCTACTAAACAAGCAAATTTAACTCCATCTTTCCATTTTTTGCCATCTGTTGCCTCCCCATATAAATTAGTCTGAGTATCATAAGTGGATATTTTATAAAGAACTACTTGTTGATTGATTATTCCGTCTTTGCCGAGTCTAAGATCACCAATCAGTTCTTTATTTACCCGTTCAAAGACATTTAAATCTCGTTGTGGTAAAAATCTTCCTGCCATAATATTATCCTATGTAAATTGGTAAAGGAACTTTTTGTAATTTTTCTTGAAGTCGAGTTGATTCCTCACTATCTGCCTCTAACATCATTTTTCTACTTGCTGCTTCAAGATTTTCCCGTAATTCTGTAATAAGTATTTCTTTTTCTGTTGTGGCTTCTCCTCTTAATGTATCACCATCAAGAGTTGTTTCCGCATTTGGAACGGGAATAGAACCATATTTACTTCTAATCATTCCAAGTAACTCTTTACTTAACGCAAGTCCATATTTCCTAATCCATTGTTTTCCAACATCATTAATATACTGATATTGCATATTAGTATAAGGAACATTAGAAAAATCAGATACAGTTCCAACACCTTCTCCATAACGAGTTTGTAATGGATTATCTCTATCCGATTTTAAAATATATTCAAACCATAATTTATAAGTTGATGTTGGGTTTGGAAAAATCCTTATTTTATTATTTCTCAGTTCAAAAGTATATGCAGATTTTCTTACTTGATCATTAAATTCTATTGCTTGTATTCTCAATAAGTCTGCATATACCGGCATCATCATGAATTGAACGGCTGGTGACAAATTACCCCAACCAAAACCATCCATCATATTATAAGAACCGGCTCCTGTACCTGCATACGGGTCAAAATATCTATGAACGGCTGGTGAAGATTCATAAAATACTTTACGAATTTCAATTGCCTGTCCACTTTCTGATGGGCTCGCCCATAACGCGTTTAAATCATATACCTGTGAACCACTTGTTATCTCAATTGAACCACTTTTAAAATCAACCGTTCCACCAACCCCTGCTTCTGTACCATATTGTTCTGCAATTCTAATATTTCCTGCTAAATTTGGTGTTACATTTTTATGAGTAACACTATTTGACGATCCTGTAGCCTGTCCTCGTAATGATAGTAAATTTTCTCTAATATTGAATTGATTAACTTGTGCTGAGTATTCACTTATAGATTCTTCAAAACAAGTATAAAATTGTGTATCCTGTAACTCAATTGCCATAATTGGATAACCCAATCGTTGTGCACACCATTTTGCAAATTTCGGTGCATCTGATTGAAATGTACTGTCATTATCATATAATGCAAATGGTGTATTTCCACTTACTGCTGAGCCACTTCCTGGCCATATAGCTTCCATATTATAATCTCCTAAAAAAGATATTATTTCTCAACTATAAATATAACGGCAATAAAAAAGGGAACTCAAACGAGCTCCCTTCTTTATTTTAGATCTATGATTTAACTACGATTAAACGTAATTAACATCAGCAACGATGACTTTACCATAAAACTCAGGTCTGACCATCTTCTTCGCGTAACGAGTCATTACACCCTTACGTGGAGTAAAATTAACTGGGTCATAAACCAGAGGAGTCATGATAAGAGGTACATATGGTGCGTACACAGCTCCTGTTTCAAGGAAATTACTTCCCCTGAATCCTAAGAGTATGTCATTTTCTAACATATAAGGGTTTTTGTAAACCGTATATCTGTTATTCAATGCACCAACTTTTTGTACACCCATTGCATATGCGTTATTGCTTGCATCACCATCTGTATCTGCTGCGTATCCAGGAATACTTTCGATAATGGTTGCTGTTTCAGGTGAAATCACCATAAAATTAGCACCACCGCGTAAAGTTTTCTGATGGATAGTGTTACTCACTGCTTGTATCTTGTTTCCAAGAGTCTGGAACCACTCACCTTTCGTGTAAGCGTTAGAATTTCCAGAAACTTCTCTAAAATCGAGTGAAGAGGAAACAAACTCAAAACCAGTTTTTGCTGACCAATATTCGGTCTTAGCGGATGCATTTGCTTTCAACATATCAAGGATTTCCAAATCGATTTCCATCGAAATGTACTCACTCAACATTGAAGTAAGTTCTGCTTCTGCATCAACACTATGGTAAGCGTTAAGGTCTTGAGCCAATTCAGGAGTCCAGATTGCTTTCAGTTTACGGGTCTTAGCAACGATGCTAACTGACCGTAAATCGATATCAATTTCTGGAATATCAACATCATCAGCTGAATTCGGGGACGGAGTAGTAAAAGTACTCTGTTCGAAATCACCACGAGTGATATCAGTCGGTTGTTGGTGATACTTAATACCAACACCACTAGCTGCATTGTTCGGTGTAGCTACATAGAACAAGTCAAACTCGCCCGATGCTGTACGTACTCGTGAATATGCTGGATAATGAGTTCCAACACCAGATCCCGATGGGACCCATGCTCTAATTCCGTTCCAATCAGGACGGGTTAGACCAGTAGTAGAAGTTGAAAAAGTAACTTTATCAATACTTCCTGCTGCTATTGAAGCGGAAAGACTCGGCTCCCATTCAACATCCTGCCAAGTAGCGGATGCAGTTACATATGTACCTGCTGCTACTGAACCTGCCAATGTAATAACACTGGTTTCTTGGTCATTGACTGAGTATCCGAATTTACCTGCTCCATAGAGTCCACCACTTGCATCTTCATTAGATGCAGATGTGTTACCATGAATATCAGTTAGTTTAGTGTGCTGTCCCGTTTGAGCTGTACCATATTTAAAGTCAAGATAGAAAATCAGACCACTTGGAAGATTCATAGGTTGTACACTTACGAAATCTTGTGCTGCTAATTCACCAAAGATTCTACGAACCAAGGGAAGTGCAACACCTGACCATTCTTCAGAATTAGAAACTGTACCAGTTTTAGATGATTCATCTATCAACTGACGAGCTTGGTTTTCTAAAAGAACTGCCATTCCATGTTGTCTGTTACTGTCTTCAAGACCTTCAAGTAGTCCAGTGGGCTCCCACTTATCAACTAACTTTTGGGTTTCTGCTAAACGACTGCGTTGGGAATCATAGCCACCCATCAGTTTTTCGATGGATTGTAAATTATCTGCCATTTTTTTTCTCCAAATCGTTAAGATTTATTGTTATTGTTAATTATTATAGAATATTTGCTAACTTCTGGAAGCGTGCTTTCATATCAAATCCTTCCTCAATCACTTTCGATTTTGATTTAGGTTTTGTAGAAGCAACTGCTTTAGAAGCAGAGCCTTTACTCTCTTTAATTTGTTTTACTGTACTTGCAGGTTTGCTACCAAAAGATTCTGCCAAGGTGGCGAATACCAACTTAACTTCTCTTAGGTTTGTAGCTCTATCGAAAGTTTCTACGACTTTCAACTTCTGTTCATTAGTTAAACCGTGTGCACGGAATAATTTGTTAGTAAACAATAGTTTTGCGTTAAGTAAGTTTACTTCATTCAACTTACCTCGTAGATACTTCACTACCTTGCGGTGCTCACCAAGTTCGGAAGAAAGTTTAGATACTTGCTCTTCAGCTTTTTCTTCTTCTTCATCATCTTGTTCTGAGAGTGCTTTCAAGATTTCTTCAAGGTCAATATCTTCACCATCTTCGCCTTCATCAACTTCAAGGTCACCATTACGGGCTTCCCATTCATCCTGTTCTGCGACTTTGGCGTATTTAACACCATTGACTTCAACTAAATCATCAACTTCCTCATCTTCTGAGTTTTCGTGACCTGCTGCTGGTGCGTCTGCGGCTGCTGGTTCTTCCGAACCTTGACCGATGTCAGACGAATCTGCTGCTGCGTCAGCGACTTTGTTATCGGCATCACCGATATCAGAAGATACATCGTTTTCTGCTAAATCAGCTTCATCAGCTGGTTCGGCTTCATCCGAAGAAAGACCATCACCTACTTCACCTTCTTCATAGTTCTCATCGACTTCTTCTTCCTCTTGTTCATTAACTTCATCTTCGAGTTCACGAAGAATAGCTTCGAGGTCGAGTTCATCTTCAGAAGCTTCTTCCCCTTCACCTTCGGCGAAAGGATTTTCAGCTTCTTCTTCATCTTCTTCAGATACGACTGGTGCATATTTTACACCATTAATTTCAATCACACCTTCAATTGCTTCAGGTTCTTCTTCAGACCATTCATCACCAGGAACTTCGTCTTGTGCGACGATAGGTTCTTCAGCGGGAACTTCTTCACCAGGAACTTCTGCTTCTGGTTCTGAAAACTCATCACCAGGAACTTCGTCCTGTGCGACAATAGGTTCTTCTTCACCAACTTCAGGTTCAACTGCTACTTCAGGTTCTTCTTCAGCTTCAGGTTCTTCCTGTTCTACAGGTTCCACTGGAGCTTCTTCTTCTTCACCTTCAGTTTCAGACTGAATCTTCTGTGAAAGCATGGATTGAATGCGAGGAGTGAAAGCTTCTTCAAGAGCGATTTTAGCATTTGCAAGTGCCGTTTCTCGGACTGCTTTAGCGTCTGCTATTGCGTCTTTTAAAAGATCATCCATTATGTTTCTCCATAAGAGTTTATACCAAGCATAAATACTTGGTTGGAATTAATAAAGTTATTAGGAACTTTAATGCGGTTTACATTATCGGTATGTCATATACGAATGAATGACATATTCTGTGTTATATATAAATATACACAAATTGAAAAAACATCATTTTTTATATTTTAGACGTTCTTTCTTAATTTTTTCTTTAAGTCCACTTGTCGGGGGTTCTCCACACCAATCTGGATTTTGTTGTTTCTGTCTAATCCAATTACGAACCTTTCCCAACTTTTTCTTTTCAGACCTAACTGCTGATGGTTTTTTGTAGTATTGTCGTTCTCTCAACTCCACCATTAAACCACTATCTTTAATTTTTCTTTTTAATAACCGTAGAGCAAACTCTACATTATTCTTTTTTACTTTTACTTCCAAGTAACCTCCACTTTCTTAATCTGTTTCTTTCTCAGCACTCCAATTAGCATCAACATAATTGAAGAATTTTACTTTTTCTTCATCACCTAAATCATCTGGTGCTGATACTCCCCACTTTTTAAGTGCAGATTGGAAAAAATCTTCATATGTTCCTTCTTGTACTGCATCTGCTTCTAATTCATCACCACCTCTGTATGATTTACCCTCACTCGAAACTTCATCTTCTTCGTGTCCAGGTTCGTGAATTTCATAATAACGACCAAGAATGTGTCCCATATCTTCATATAATCCACCCATTCTTTCTTGTAATCCTTGTGCTTCTGTCGCTACTTTCTTAAATTGATTAGAAAGACCAGTTAATTCTTTCATATTACGATTTACCGTGATTTTATCAAACCAATCTTCTGTTTCTTGAAGTGTATGTTGTTTTGCAGTGATAGCTAATTTGGATAATTTTTCTGCTACATCTCTTAAATTACCTTCACGATAAATATCTTTTGAAAATGAATTAAAATTACTAACTTCACCCATAAATTCTTTTACATTTACTTTTTGGGTAGATTGTCCGTAAATATCTTCTACCATATCAGTAAGTTTTGTAGAAGTTTTTTGAGTATTAAATCCCATATCGAGATTTGAAAATGCAGGACGAGATACTACTCCACCCATCGTTGCGTGTTCTTTAATTAAATCTTTTAATTTAGCCATTCTATGTCTCCTAATCAAATATAAATATCTATTTTCTTAATTTTCCTCGTTTTGAATACCTTCTGAACCCATCACGGACTTTTCTCCATAACATTTTCATAAACTCTGCCTCTCCCGTATGTGTTCTGTTTGCAGGGCCATATTCTAATCCTCTTTGTATATCTAAAGCATCATATCTATCACCCTTTACACCATTCATCATTACCTTAATGACTTGTTGTGATGCTTTACCTAAAATCTTTGACATATCTTTAATGTCTTTATCTAAATGTAATCTTGCTTCTTGGTTACTCCACCCGGCTGGTTTTGCCCAAAAATCTTCGTTTACTTTACCTTCGGCAAAAAATCCTATTTTTTCATATTCTTTTCTTACATTTGGTTTATCTATAATAACCAATTCTTTTCCAGATTTCTTATGTGTAACTTTTACCGTTTTACCTTTTTTATATGTAAGTCCTAAATCTGATTCATTTACGGATTCACCAAACTCTATTGTATGACCGCCTTTTTCTACTTTACCATCTTTATGTAACTGTGCCATTTCTTCTTTAGAAAATTTAATATTATCTTCTTTCATTGGTCTACCAAGTCCACGAGAGTTTCTTCGTCTAAATGGTGCTGCCATTGATTCGTTTGCAAGTCTAAGAGCGTCTTTTACTTTTTTGTCATTGGATAAACCCTTTTTAATTTTTTCAATCTTCTTAGTAGCTCCTGTCATATTACCACTCATCTGTATAGCAATTAATATTGCCTTCTTTTGATGTGAACTTAATTTTCTCTCATTTATAGATTCATTTTTCTCATCATCTTCATCATCAACATCTATTGCTTTTTGTGTGGATTTTTTAAATGCCAATGGTGTTAAATAACCAGGAACAGATGTAGATGTAGTGGCTTCCTTTCGTTGTTTTGCACGTATACGTTTTTGTGCAGGATTAGTTCTCATAGCCTTTTTCAGTATCGCCTTATCCTTACTTTTTAATTTTTTAATAATTTTTTGATAGAAATATTTCTCTGATGGTTCAATCGGATCATCATCCAAATCTGGACCCCCATGTGGTCCCATAGTCCAAAAATAAGTAGTCATAGGATCAAAATATATTTTCTCTCCTGGTAAAAAAACCATTTGTTTTGCCCTTAAAAACCTATGTCCTGGTCGTGGACCTTCTCTTAATTTATCAATATTTCTTCGTCTATCCCATATATTCTTTTTTCGTTTATCACCTATCCATACATTTTTATCTTTATCTAATTTTGCTATAAGTGCTGTAAATACATCCATATTTGATGAAGGCATCCTAAAATGAATATAATCCATACCAACACCATCAACTTTACCTTTAAGTTTTTTAATTGCAATTTCTAATTTTTTCTTTAAAACACTCCACCCAAGTCCACCTAAATAATATTTATCAAAACCTTCATTTATGGATTTTATTTCTTGTTTAATGAGATTTCGTAACTTTCCCTTTATAGCTTCTTCTTCCTTTTCCCACTTTTTTGCCATTTCGGGTTCATTTGCGTGCATCCATTTTCTCTGTTTTTCAGATTTGAAAGGCATTTTAATACTCGTTAGACCATTTATTTATTCCACCCACTCTTAAACTTCCATCTGCACTTGGTTTAAATTTCTTGGGTGCTATTTTTTTAATTCCAAGTAAAATTGTTGCAACTACAGCATCATATGGTTTTCTTGCTGTTTTAGTAAAACTCCAATCATCTTTTAATTTCTTAGTAATATAAAAAGTTTCATGGTCTAAATTATTTTCTGCATCGCCATTTAGGGATATTTCTTTATTATTTACTACTGGTTTGCCCTTTCCCCAACCATCTCTTATTACAATTCCTTGTTTTTCTGCCTTTTTGATTGCCGCCTTTGCAACTCTAACAATTTTTGACCACTCTGAACTGGTAAAATCTTCCGATTGTTCCCAATAATTGGTGTATCCTTCAGTAAGTAATTCTTCTTTAATTAATTGTCTAAGTTGTGATATTTTCATTACTGATTTTCTTTAATCCAACCAGTATTATGTTCACAAATACCTTTCAAAGTTTCAATGGCTCTGATATATTTGTTCGCGTGAGATTTCTTAACGTTCTCTAATACTTCAGTTACAGGTAATTCATTTAATTCACCTATCATTTTCATAATAGAATCATTAATCATACCAACAGCTTCCATTATCTTCTGTCTTTCTTGAAGTTTTGTTGCCTTTTCCTTCAATTTACCAGATTTAACGGCGTATTCTTTTTTAAATGATTTAACATCATCTGTAAGACTACGAGCTTTCTTACCTTCACTCAGAATACTTTGTATTTCTTCCCGAATTATTTCTTTTATTCGTTTTTGTGTTATTTTCATTATTAACTCCTATCTTTTTTACGATGTTTGTCTAAAATTTTATGCCACTCTTTCCAAACAGCACTTTCTAAAGGTTTAGCGGCGTCATTAAGTTTCTTAGCTATCTTTGCCATATATGCATTGTATTCTTTTACAACATTATCATAATGACTTCTATCATTCCAATCATACATATGAGATTCACTTGGACCGTAGTCACGGTAATGGTGTCCCCACTTTTCAAATACTTCACCCCAATCTCTATAATAATAACTAACATCACTTGGAACTTTAAGTTTAGGTACATCATTGTTACCCTCATTAATTTGTTCTTTGGGTTTATTCTGGTGAGTTTCCGCTATATCTTTGAAAGTGGGAAGTGGATCACCAAACTCTCTATCCCATGCGTATTTACTTTCTTTTAAAATCTTTTTTAATTTAATCACAATTATTTCTCCTTAACGGTATGAAGCCCAATACTTAATAATTACTTCATTTCCTTTATGTTTCCACATGCCATCTTTCGTGCCCTTAATCATCTTTACATCACTTTTACCTAATTCTAATCCAGCACTTGTTGATAAAGTAAAATCTCCTAATTTCTCCGCCATAGCTTCAAGTAATTCTATAGTAAGTAATACTCCCCAATCTTTTGGACTATAATTAACAAGTGGATTACCATCTTCACCCTTGGATTGTTTAGCATTTATCCCTTGTCCGTTTTCTGCCTTAAATCTGGTTTCATGTATTTGTTGATGTTTTCCCATTACATCTTTAAAGGTAGGTAATGGATCACCAAATTCTCTCTTAGTAAATCCAGGAGAACTTTCTTTTAATAATTTTTTTAATTTTATCATTATATTTTATCCATTAATCTTTTAATTTGTTTTAAAATCTTAGCAGTACCTTGAGCGTTTTGAAACACTCCATAATCAGCACCAATCTTTACCAATTCATCGAACTGGTCTCTCAAATCATATTTCATTTCTCTCCACAACTTATCACTAATGTCATAGACCTTGTATAGTTTCCAACCAGTTTTAACAGAAGCTTCGGTAATGGTTTCTTTATCGGCAGTTTGATGTGTTTCCATTACATCTTTAAAGGTAGGTAATGGATCACCAAATTCTCTCTTAGTAAATCCAGGAGAACCTTCTTTTATTAATTTTTTTAATTTAATCATGCAACTCTCCGTTTAAATATTGCATCTTGACCAAATCCTGGTAACATATTTAATTTTTTAAATCCACGAACAAGTTGACTTGTATCTGCCCATTTTCCTAATTTTATATCTCTTGGTGCTGATAAATACCACAGATATCCATCTCTATCAACTTCAAGTTGTAAAGTAAAGGTTTCTTTTTTATCAAATCCCCTTTGTTCTACTTCAATAAAAAATCCAATCTTATCTCTACTCTTACTAAATCCGTGTTTCATTACTTTAGCTGTTTTAGGTTTCAATTTTGCCTTCTTCATGGCTTTAAGAATACCACCTAAATATGCTACTGAACCAATATCCTCTCTTATATCTTCTTTCTTCAATCTACTTTTTTCCCTGCGACCTCTATTTGTAGATTCTTTTTCAAAACCGACTATCTTCCCACCTTTATGTGAAGCGTCTTTTCCATCATTATTACCGTAAGTACCTTTTTTTCTATTATACTGATTTAATTCTGCTCTATATTTTTTTGCTTTAGTAGATGAACCATATTTTTTGTATTCTGCTTTGTAATCTCTATCTTCCTTTACGGATTCCATTGGATGACTTTTCATATATTTAACAAATTGTCTTGCCCCATCGATATATCCTAATAATTCTTTCTTATCTACACCCTTAAAATGTCCACTTTTTAATGCAACATTTAAAATAGACTTTGTATTTTTATTTTTATTTTTCATTACTATAGCCTGTAATACATCAGCTTGGTCTGTATCCAATATACCCATTCCAGCTTCTTTTATCACAGATTCCACTACATCAAATGTAACATCCTTACCTTTATATTTATCAGCTACTTTTATAAGACTTTTTAATCCAAAAGTGCCCATTGGAGTTTTTAGTTTTTTGAGATGTTTCATAACATATCTTTTATCACCTTCAAACTTTTGTTTACCCTTTTTGTCCCAAACTCCATACCAACCAGGAGTATCAGTTAATCTTATATGATACTTAGTCATACCTTCATTTACGGATTCATTCATTACTTTAACTATATTATCTGACCGTTCTCTATCTGACAATTTTTGCCATATTTTTAATGAAGCTAATCTGGTTTTCTTAGGATAATACTTATCTATTTTATCCGACCTTTCTCTGTCTGACATTTTACCCCAATCTTTTAATGATTGAAGTCTTGATTTGGCTTCTTTTATATCACTTTTACCTGCAAGTTTATATCCCAAGACTTCGGCATTCTTCTTTCGTTGGTCATTCCACTCATCCGTGAATCCACCATCATATTTCTCAAGTTCTTCCCATATTTTTTTTCTAAGATATGATTTTAATCTTGTATTATACTCTGCCACAGTTTCTTCCTTATGTTTCATCCTAACTGGATGGGGATTCTCATCTTCTGGTCAAGTGTGATATCCAGTTTTCATTATCTAATATATTTTTTAAGTGATTTCATAAAATCGTTTCTAGCACCACCACCAAATTCTGTTTTGATTAAGAATGCAACACCTCGTGCAACTTCATCTAAACTAACACTGCCCCCACCTTTTTTCTCGGCCTTTTTAAATCCACCCAATATACCTTTGTATACCCAAGTCCAAAGAGATTCGTTTTCCTCGTTTAGTTTTTCATCAAGACGGAAAGTTTTCCACTTTCGATTCATATTAAATACTTGTTTCTTGTTTATCTTCATTAAAGTTCTCTTTTAACTAATCTTGCGTATTTACTAACCTCAGATGGTTCTAATCTCAATGCTACTATCACTCGTCCTAAAATTGCTAACTTCCTTTTACGATTAAGATTTTTATCATTAACTGCTGAAATGAATTTCTTCATAAATCTATCTATAGTTGCAGGAATTGGTTGAGAAAAAGCGTCATCATCTTCCTTTACAACTTTATTTTGATGTTGTTTCATTACACCTTGTAAGGTAGGTAATGGATCACCAAATTCTCTCTTAGTGAACCCAGGAGAACTTTCTTTTATTAATGTTTTTTTAATTTCTGACCTTATAACTTTACGAAGAATACCTTCTGTTATTTTCATTTTATCTCTCCTATTTTCAACAATTCCACCATAAGCAGTTTTGTTTTTTCGTTTTAATTCTTTATCTAATTTTTTAAGTTTATTAGAATCTATTGGAAATCTTATTTCTAAAAAATCACCTGCCACTTGATTTACTTTAACATTTTTTACACCATATTTTCTCAATATTACAAGTGCTGTTTTTGTCATAAATCTTTTATTCCCAGTAATGGTATGAAATTTTACTGATTCGTTCATTTTATTTTCTCCTAATTCGTTACCAGTTCTTGCCGAACCTCTCCGTGGATCTGCACCACCACTTCGATTTTCTGGATCTTCTTTTCCTGGTAAAAGATTTCCTTCATCATCTATGTCATCTGGATCGACTGGTTCTCCATCAGCATGAATAGGAATACCTAACCAACTTCTATGACCTTTATATTTTTCTCGTTTTTCTTGGTCTTGTACATCTTTAGATTTACCACCTTCATCGTCAGATGAACCACCACCTGCTTGTTTAGACCCAGGATGTGCTTTCTTATATAATTCTCGTGCCTTATCAGTCAAATCTTCCCACCAACCTTCATCTAATTCTGTTCCAGTTCTTGCTACATATTGTTTTTTATAAAAATCTGCGTCTGATTGTGATTGTTTTTTAGGTTCATCTTCTTTCTTTTTAGAAAACTTATCTTTTAACTTTTGGAAAATACTAACTGCCTTTTCGTGTGAAGGATGTTCTTTATTCGTTAATGCTGTCGTGGCCTTAACTTTTCTCTTACCCTTACCCTGAAGTTTTACTGCGGCCATTTGTTGAACTGCGGCCATTGCTGCTGGATTTTCTTTTAATAAAGATTCTAATTTCATTTTACTTTCTCCAAATTCTTTTGCAGTTTTACTCTTCTTTACAATAGATTCCATAAAATCCCAATTCTTATTATCCCAATCATCTTCAAAATCTTCTACATATGCTCTGGCGGCTTCTTCTCTTGTTTTTTTATCAAAACCACCTACAGATGGACCAGTTGCACCACCCCCACCAAAATCTTTTGCATATCTTTTCGCACCATTATCAACATAATACATAAATAATTTTACTGCTTTTTCTTTATCATATGTACCCTTCTTCATTTTTCTTGATAAATTTTTGAGAATAGGTACATATTGTTGTTGATATCCTTCTTCTGTACTATCCATTGTATTTTTTAATTCACGAGCTTCAGGTCCCATTTTGTCATATGCTGATTGTTCTGGTTCTTCGTCATCAGGAAATAGTGGTGTTCCATCCAAGGGTTCTCCTTTTGCCAGTTTCTCTTTATCTATTCTATCTAATTCGGCGTCAGCTGCTGCTGTGTGTGCCTGTGCCTGTTGTGATGGTTCATAATCTGCATCTGTTCCTGTATCTCCACCAAATGGTTTATCTGCTGGTTCTCCACCACTATCATCACCGACTGATTTTAACTTTCCATCTTTACTAACATGGGTTGCCGAACCACCCTTTTTTGGTCCATATCGACCAAAACCAAGATGAACTAAACCGGCTTTCTTAGCGGCCTTTGCTGCTGCCGATTCTTCGTCTATGATTTCCTTAACTATATTCCTTACAGACATATTTATTCTCCACGAATAATATCATTAATTATAGATTCAACTCTACAATATTTTCCACAAGTTCTACCTTCTGGTTGTTTCTCAACACCCTCTTTTAATGGATGCATAAATGCCCCGTGTGTGGATGGATTAGAAACAAAGTCAAACGCAATCAACTCAAAATCATTCTGAACTGTTTGTCCATCACCTTCTTGCATAGGTTCTACTGAACCTAAACCACGAGAGCTAATACCTAACTTAATACCTGCTTTAAATAATTCACCAAGTATATTTCCACTTGGAGTTCCAAGAACTTCAACTGAACCAATTAAGTTCTTACCTTCCCAATGCATTTCTGTTACATTATGGGATACGTTCTGTAAATTAACTACGGAACTTTCGGGATGGTCAAGTTCTCCCATTGCTCGTTTCTGGGTTACAAAATTTTCTGCATATTTCTGTGATTCTCTTGTCAATATACCATGTGGATAAACTCTACCATTTTGGTTTTTAGCATCTGACCGTTGTAATACACCATGAACGATTAAACGACCATTATTTTCTTTAAGAGACTCATTTATTTGTTCTCTTGTTACTTCAAAAGGTAGATAATCTACTATTAATTGTTTTGACATTATATTACTCCTATCTCTTAAATCTTTGGTAGAATTCTGAAAATTCATATTTTGGTTTTGGTTCTTTTTTCACACTTTCACTAATTCTACGAAACTGTTTACCATCTATTGTAAGAGTTTCTTGATCTAATTCTTTTCCAGTTCTTCCTGCAGGATAAAATTTCTTTGATCTGGGTAAATTTTCACTTTTTAATCCTTCGAGCTTAGCCTCATTTTCATCCATTAAGGCTTGAATTTTTGCAAGAGTTTCATCATCATCATTATCTGCGGCTTCTTCTGCCCATTTGTTTAAATGAATTTTATATTCTTCTAACTTTTCAATCATTTCTTCTATTTCATGTGGTCTTGACATATACTCAGGTTCAACCTCTGGTGGTGCATTTCCATCAGGATAAGCAGCATCGCCATCACCTTCTCCACTTGGTTCTTGTTCACCACTACCACCCAATTCAGCTTCTTCTTTATCCAAGTCATCAATTTTTTCTTGTGCATCTGCGTATGCGGCTTTATCACCCATTTCTTCAGCATCTGCCATTTCTTGTTCGGCTGCGGCTCTTTCTTGGGCTATTTGTCCTAACCTTTCACTATTATCTCCACCACCTTCATCATCACCACCAGCTTGTTGAGCTTGTTTTGAATTAGGATGGTCTTTTATATACTGTGCCTGTTGTTCAGGGGACTTATCATCCCACCAATCTTCTTTAATTGATCCGAACATCCGTTCATAATTTTCATGTAATATATGTTTTTTCAACTTTTTTCTCCTATCTCATGAAATCAAATTCTTGATTCTTAAAAGTATCTTCAAATTCTTCAACATAATCTTTTGCTAAATCTTTTCTCTGTCTTTTTGGAAATACATCTAAGTGATTTCCACCATAAGACTTCGTATATCGTTTTGCTCCATCATCTATCAAGTACATGAAAGCTTTTTGAGCTAAAGGTTTACGATATTTTCCTTGTTTCTTCTTACTCGACAAATTCTTCAATATCGGCATATACCTTTGACGATATAAACCGGCGTCATTGTCAATATGAAGTTTTAATTCTTTCATTTCGTCTGAAAGTCCCCTTTCGAGTAATAAATCTTTAAGTTTAATCATTATTTAACCCATAGAATCATCGTTTACCGTCCATTCAACATTAACACCACTTGTATCAATCACTCCTTGAATGGCCTTTTCAATATCTTCTACGAAACTTTCCTCGGTGGTTTCATTATCTGTATAATCAACTTTCATATCAATCCGTATAGGAAATAATGCATGTTGTTCATTTATTTTGTATTTTTCCATCACACCTTTAAGTGTAGGTAATGGATCACCAAATTCCCTCTTACCAAAAAGTCTATCATAATTCTCTTTTAATATATGTTTTTTCATCTATCTTTCCTCATCATTATTTCGTGTCTAAGTTCTTCTAACTTTTTAATCCACGTAGTTAAATGTTTAATCATATAATTCTTATCTACATCTTTTCGTTGCGTCTCGGTATACCACCTCTTTAAAAGTGTAGATATACTAAACAGCGAATCCATATAGGATTTTTTGTTCTCTTGGAAGGTCATATTTAATATTAGTGTAACTGACCAACCTTATTCGCTAATTTAACTAATCTCTCACTAATTTTATTTAGAGCCTTGTGTGTATTC